>Ga0256404_1011817_pt1 | contig 11552 bp, 12 predicted proteins | sample RumenRJG_01DNA_FD_185990 | JGI IMG/M metagenome (GOLD analysis project Ga0256404, IMG submission 185990) | Bovine rumen microbial communities from Lethbridge, Alberta, Canada - RJG_01 | ecosystem: Host-associated > Mammals > Digestive system > Stomach > Rumen | place: Canada: Alberta | collected... | reverse complement strand
ACGTCACATTCAGGGAAAATATCCTGTCCCCTGCCTGGAACGCTTCTTTCAAAAATCAGTTTCATGCCCCGAACACCTCCTTTGCTGTAGCTGCCACTTCGTCCATATCCTCCTTAGTGCAGAGCTCAGTAGTGCACCAGAGAATTCTGTTTCCATCAAGAGGCAGTCCTCCAAGGATGTCCTTTTCCTCAAGGGCGGCCAGCAGTTTCTCAGAATCAGGACATTCAGTTACAAATTCGTGGAAGAACTCACCGCCGTAGGTCAGCTTCAATCCGGCCTTTTCCAGCTCTGATGCCAGGTAGTGAGCCTTTGAAGTGCAAAGTGTGGCAGCCTGCTTCAGGCCCTTTGGACCTACAGTTGCCAGGTAGACGGAAGCCTTCAGCGCACAAAGTGCCTCGTTGGAGCAGACATTGCTGCTTGCCTTCTCTCTTCTGATGTGCTGCTCTCTGGCCTGGAGAGTTAGCACAAATCCTCTTTCACCCTGAGAGTCGGTGGTTTCACCAACAAGACGACCCACGATTTTTCTCATGTTCTTCTTGGTTGTGGCAAGAATGCCCAGGTAAGGTCCGCCGTAAGCAAGACCAAGTCCCAGAGGCTGTCCTTCGCCGCATACGATGTCAGCGCCGATTTCTCCAGGAGTCTTGAGAACACCAAGAGCTATAGGGTTGACGCTCATGATAAGCTGAGCCTTTGCGCCGTGAACAATAGATGCAATCTGATCAGCATCCTCTATGATTCCGTTAAAGTTAGGATACTGCATGAGGAAGCAGGCAGCAGAAGAATCTGCGTCAATCATTTCTTTCAGCGCATTCAGGTCAGTAGCGCCGTCGGCTTCAGGAACCAGAACAACCTTGGTGTTTCTTCCGAAGGAATATGTTCCGATAACCTCTCTTACTCTGTGGTCCACAGATTCGGAAACATATACAGTTGTCCGCTTTCTGTCCAGTGTCATGGCACATGCTTCTGCAGCGGCGGAAGCTCCGTCGTACAGAGACGCATTGGAAACGTCCATGCCTGTCAGCTCGCAGATCATGGTCTGGTATTCAAAGATGGACTGGAGAATGCCCTGGCTTATCTCTGCCTGGTAAGGCGTATATGCAGTCAGGAACTCTTCCTTATCACCTATGGCATTGACAGTAGCAGGAACATAGTGGTTATAAGCACCGGCGCCGCGGAAAATCTTTCCGAAAACTTTGTTCTTCTCGGCCATGCCGCTTACAATGGAAGAAACCTGAACTTCGGACTTCCCTTCAGGGAAATTCAGAGAGCCCTTGATTTTTGCCTGGTCCGGAATGCCTTTGAAAAGATCGTCAAAATCTTTATATCCGATGTCGTGGAGCATGCTCAGCTGCTCTTCTTTAGTATTGGGAATGTATGTGCCCAATTTCGACCTCCTTATCATTGAAAATTCTTCCTGAGGAAAAATGTCACTGGAGAGGCGGACCCTGGGGGCCCGTCCTCCGGCCGGGAGCTAAGCTTCCTCTTTTACGAACTTGTCGTACTCGTCAGCGTCCAGCAGCTCCTCAGTGTCTTCAACGTCTGTAACCTTTACAAACCAGGCACCATATGGATCCTCGTTAATCTTCTCAGGGGAATCCAGCAGCTCTTCGTTAATCTCAGTTACTTTTCCGGAAACAGGAGAGATAATATCGGAAACAGCCTTTACAGACTCAACGTCTCCAAGAGCTTCACCAGCAGTAAGCTCGTCCTCAACTTCCGGCAGGTTTACAAATACAAGGTCACCCAGGCTGTCCTGAGCATAATCTGTAATGCCGATAACCACATCATCGCCGTCATAGTGTACCCACTCGTGAGATTTGGAATACTTCAGTTCCTTTGGATCATACATTGCTTTAGTCTCCTTTGATAATTTTATTAATATTTCCAGCAGCCCGGCCCGGAGAACCGGACCAGGGCCGCATTGAAAACAAACTGATATCTTGTATTCTGTTATCTTGTATTCTGTCTAAGGTGCTGCCTGCCCCTATTTTTCTCTCTTGTAGAATGGCAGTTTAACCTGCTCAGCATCGATCATTCTTCCTCTGACCTCAACCTGTACAGGTGCGCCGATCTCTCTGTCAGCAGAATTTACGATAGCCATTGCATAAGATCCGCCCAGATAAGGAAGGAAGGTGCCGGAGGTGGTGTGGCCGATAACCTTGCCGTCTCTGTAAACGTCGCAGTGCTCTCTTACGACGCCTCTGCCAGTTACCTTAATTCCCACTCTTCTTCTTGCCAGAGGCTGATCTGCTACCAGGGCTTCTTTGCCGATGAAGTTGTCCTTATCCAGCTTTACGGCAAATCCCAGGCCTGCAGTCTTAGGGGATACGGTATCGTCCATGTCGTTTCCGTAAAGAGGCATGGCTGCTTCCATTCTCAGGGTGTCTCTTGAACCGAGACCGCAAGGGAGAATGCCGAATTCTTCGCCGGCTGCCATAATCTTTTCCCACAGTGCAGGAGCGTTTGAAGCTGCGGAGTAGATCTCAAAACCATCTTCTCCTGTGTATCCTGTTCTGGATACTACGCAGTCAATGCCCCCAACCTTGCCGTTGAAAATCGCGGTGTAATACACCTCAGGGATGGAGTCCTTGTCTGCCAGCTTTGCAAGTACTTCAGGAGATTTAGGTCCCTGGAGAGCCAGCTGGCACCAGTTGTCACTGTCGTTCTCCAGCTTTACGTCGCAACCTTCAGGTACGTGGTCACACATCCACTGGAAGTCTTTGTCTGTGTTGGCCGCATTAACAACTACGAAGTAGTCGTTGTCAGCTCTCTTGTAAACGATCAGGTCATCTACTGTTCCGCCCTGCTCGTTGCACATAGGACTGTAACGGGCCTGCCAGTCCTTCATGTCTGTGAAGTCGTTGGTCAGGACGTAGTTCAGGTACTTCAGGCTGTCCGGTCCGGAAACCAGAATCTCTCCCATGTGGGATACATCGAAGAGACCAACAGCAGTTCTTACTGCCATGTGCTCCTTCTTGATGCCGGCCTCGTACTGAACTGGAAGAATGAATCCGCCGAATGGGACCATCTTTCCGCCGTACTTCACATGAGTTTCGTAAAGTGGTGTTTTCTTCTCCATTTTCCATGCCTCCATTGTTCGCGTAGAAATACAAGGGAATTTTATCACAGGGGTATGGGAGCGTCAACGAATGAAAGGGGCTGTAAGCCACTGTTTTCAGGAGAAATTGAGTTATCTTGTTAACAAGCAAAAACTAGAAAGGAAGGTCTCTTATGAAGCGTATAAGTGGATTGATATTGTAAAGATAGCCTGCAAGATATGAATTGTTCAGGCTTTCGTTGATGCTGTGAAGATTCTCCGGCATCAGCACGCCTGCCAGAGGGAACATCAAGGCCAGGAAAAGAAAAACCAGAATGACGCCTTTGACTGCGCCCAGGAGCATGCCCACAGAGGAATCCACCCTGCCGATAACAGTCTTTGTCTTTCTTTTTTTGGCCATTTTGTGTATCAGAAAAGCAGCTACCAGCCACGTAGCTCCTACGATGAGGAGAAATGCGGTAACGTTTAGAATGGCATTTGTAAAATGAAGGGTGTCCTGAGATGGTTCTGTGACTCCCAGTGAGGTTATTATGCCGCCGATGAAATCCGGCACGTACTGGCTGATGTCAAAGGTGCCGGAGGCTGTCATTTCAGTCAGATGGTTGTTTATGTCCGTGCTGAAGGGAGTGGACATGAGAATTTCGGCCACGTCCTTTGTGAAAGCCACGCCAAGAACAAGGGCAGCTGTCCAGGCCAGCAGTTTAATGATGGTCTGAGCGAAGCCCCGGCGCCTGCCCCGGACTGTGGATATGATGAAAATAGAAACTACAATTATATCTAACGCCATGAGTAATCCTTTTTTTCTAAGTAAAACTGAAGTTGGTTTTATCATAGTAGGCGGAATAATTCAAGATGAGAAAGACGCTGAAGCTGCTGAACAGATGGAAATGTATTCAATTGACGTGAATATCCAATTGTATACCGTCCATTCTTGAAAACCCTTTTGAGAGTGCTATAATCATAACGGACTCGGTTTGAACTGCATGACTATATTGTGGTTCGCTGTTGGAGGGTCCCGGGAATGGATCCATTTCCGAATATTATTGTTGTTCCGGATTGCCGGGGCAAAAGAGTTGATCTATTTGAACATGGAGGACATGAAAGATGGATACTGGAAAGCTCAGCAGAATCGTGGAGAAAATGAAGGAACAGGATATGTACCAGATGGTCATCACTGATCCTACAGCTATTTTCTATCTGGTTGGAAAGTGGATTCTGCCAGGTGAGAGAATGCACGCTCTCTACATCAACGTTGACGGAGATAATCACTTCGTAATCAATAAGCTGTTCCCACAGGAAGAGGACCTGGGAGCTCCTATTACTTATTATGATGACACTGATGACGGTGTAGAGGTTCTGGCTCAGTACGTTAACAAGGACAAGGTCATCGGAGTTGACAAGAACTGGCCTGCACACTTCCTGCTGAGACTTCAGGAGCTGGGTGCTGGAAGCAAGTTTGTAAACGGATCAAAGATCGTTGACAAGGTTCGTCAGATTAAGGATGAGCACGAGGCTCAGCTGATGAGAGAGTCTGCTGCCAAGATCGATGAGGTTATGGACAAGCTGATTCCATGGGTAGCAAAGGGACTTACAGAAAGAGAACTGAATGCTAAGTGCCTTGAGATCTGTGAAGAAGTTGGATTCTCCGGACCATCTTTCGACCCTATTACAGCATATGCAAAGGGCGCTGCTGATCCACATCACATTACTGATGATTCAAAGGGTAAGCACGGCGACTGTGTAATCCTGGACATCGGCGGAATGTGGAAGAACTACGCTTCAGATATTACAAGAACTGTATTTATCGGTGAGGTAAGCGAGCGTCAGAAGGAAATCTACAACATCGTTCTGGAAGCAAACAAGAGAGGTATTGCTGCTGCAAAGCCAGGCGCTAAGATGAGCGACGTTGACAAGGCAGGAAGAGACTACATCGCTTCCAAGGGATATGGCCAGTACTTCACACACAGACTGGGACATTCCATCGGAATGGAGGACCACGAAGTTGGTGACGTTTCCCTGACAAACGACGAGATCATAGAAGTTGGTCAGTGCTTCTCCGTTGAGCCTGGTATCTACCTGGCAGACGAGGGAATCGGTGTAAGAATCGAGGATATCGTTCATATTACAGAGGACGGATGCGAAGTTCTGAACCACTATCCTAAGGATGACATTATCGTTGTTCCTGACGGAGAGTAGTAACAGATTTGAACACTGAATACTGGAAATAATCTGATGCCGGAAGCAGCTCAGGCTGCTCCCGGTATATTATCAAAAGCGATGGTTTAATATTTAACATTTATTTTACAGGAGGCAATGACATGGCTAAGGTAACAGAAGGCTACATGCCATTTCTTGGATACAAGACATACTACAGAATCGTAGGTGAGAGGAAGGATAACGGAAAGGCTCCTCTGATCTGTCTTCACGGCGGACCTGGATCAACTCACAACTACTATGAGGTTCTGGACAATGTAGCAGATGACGATGATCGTCAGATCATCATGTATGACCAGATTGGATGCGGAAATTCATATCTGGACGGACATCCTGAACTGTGGACACAGGATACATGGCTGGATGAGCTGGAAGCTCTGAGAGAGTACCTGCACCTGGATGAGTGCCACATCATCGGTCAGTCCTGGGGCGGCATGATGCAGATTGCATATGCAATTGAGAGAGATCCAAAGGGCGTTAAGTCTTTCATCATCTCCAGCGGACATCCGTCAAGCAGCCTTTGGGAGAAGGAAGGCCTGAGAAGAATCAAGATGATGCCTCAGGATATGCAGGATGCTATTAATCACGCTCTGGAGACAGGGGACTTCACAGGCGAGGCATATGACAAGGCTGTTGCTGAGTACATGCACAGATACTGTGATTACTGGATCGGAGACAAGGCACCAGAGTGCTGCACCCGTCCTAAGAAGTCCGGCGGAGAGGCTTATCTGTACGGCTGGGGACCAAACGAGTTCGCACCAACTGGAACACTGAAAGACTTTGAGTACGTTGACAGACTGGGAGAAATCAAGATTCCTTCACTGATCTGCAGCGGAATTTCCGATCTGTGCTCACCTCTGGTAGCAAAGACCATGGCAGATGGAATTCCTGACTCCAAGTGGATTCTCTGGGAGAGATCAAGACACACATGCTTCGTAGACAGACATGATGATTACTGCAAGGTTCTCATTCCTTGGATGAACGAGCACGATAAGTAAGAACTCTTGGAAATCTGAATAACAGAAACCTGCCGGCCAGCAACTCGAAGTTGCTGGCCGGTTTTGTATTTTTTGCAGCTGCGAAAAGACGGCTTGGAGGAGAACAGGAGAAACAGAATCACTGAACCATTTGAAATTGCTGTTTCCCTGTGATAGAATGTCACGGATATGGAATTGAATCAGAATAGCGAGGAAAATTGTTCCGGAATGCCAGAATATTCAGAGATGGATCTGATGTGGATGAAAGAAGCCATGGCAGAGGCAGATGCAGCCGCTTCTGAAGGAGAGGTTCCTGTGGGGGCTGTAATCGTAAGAGATGGAAGGCTGATCGCCAGAGGCCATAACCTGGTGGAAACATTAAAGTCTTCAGACGCCCATGCTGAAATGATTGCAATCAGAAGAGCCGAGAAGGCTCTGGGAGCTAAGTGGCTTACGGGATGCAGCATGTATGTGACACTGGAGCCCTGCTCCATGTGTGCAGGGGCCATCGTTCTGGCAAGGCTTGATAAGCTGTTTATCGGAACAATGGATCCGAAGAATGGAGCGTGCGGTTCGCTGAGCAACATTCCCTGCGATCCGCGGCTTAACCACAGAGCAGAAGTGATTACCGGGCTTTATGCCGGAGAATGCTCGCAGCAGTTGAAAGATTTTTTTCGCCAGATGAGGCTTAAGAAGAATATATCTGAACCGGAGGATGATAAGTAATGAAGAAAAGAGGCCTGGCAGCAGTTGTGCTGGCACTGATAATGGTCATGATGTGCGGAGTATTTTCTTTCGCAGGAGATAATACGGGAGATCTTAAACTGGTTTCCTCCTACCCTGAAGACGGGCAGAAGAACACCTCTATTGAGAACGTTGGTGTAAAGCTGTTTTTCAGCAACACCATTAACAACCCGGAGACAGAGAAGCACAACAAGAACTGCGTGAAGATCGTAAACAGTGAAACAGGAAAGAAGATTCCAATCAAGGTCCTCACAAGCAGCGATACAGATGGAATGATGCTGGTTCTGGCAGACAGCACCAACAAGAAGCTGAAGCTTCAGTCAAACACAAAGTATGAACTGGTGATTTCTCCGGAGTTTTCCGATGACAACGGCAACAAGCTGGGCAAGAAAGAGACAATTTCTTTCACTACATTTAACCAGAAGATGAATACGCTGGTTAATACCATCATGATGATTGCTATGTTCGGCGGTATCACTGTGATCATGGTAAAGCAGCAGAAAGAACAGGCTGAAGAGAAGGCCCGTCAGCAGAATCCGGCAAGGTACAACAAGAAAGAGACCTTTAATCCTTACAAGGAAGCAAAGCGTACAGGCAAGTCTGTAGAGGAAGTTATCGAGGAAGAGAAGAAGCGGCAGGCCAAAGCCGAGAAGAAGGCAGCCCGGGAAGCCAAGAAGAAAGAGGCAGCACGGGAGAAGGTGGAAGCCAAGTACGAGATCAGCGATGTGCTGCCGTACGTATACAAAGTTAAGGAACCTCGTCCGATTTCCGCTGCAGGCGGCAAATACAAATCAGGAAGAGGAAGTTCCGGAAAGAAGAACAAGTAAGTGCAATAGGGTGCCTCATGGCACCCTATTTTTTGAAAGAAGGCATCAGATGAAGCTGAAGGCATATGGAAAAATCAACCTGTCCCTGGGAGTGACGGGCAGGAGAGACAACGGTTATCACGATATTTATTCGGTGATGCAGGACATAGACCTCCACGACAACATAGATATTAGATTTGTATACGAAAAACTGAATAATTTATGTTGCACAGTTGACGGAGTTGCTATAAAATTTTGTATGGATGATTGTACAATTCCGGCAGATGAGACAAATCTGGCTGTGCGGGGTGCCAGGGCTGTGCTGGACAGGGCTGCTGATGATTACGGAGAAGCTTTGTTCAGTAATACAGTGCAGTTTCCTGAAGGAAAGCCTGCAGGCCTGATCATCTCCCTGGAGAAGAACCTTCCTTCAGCAGCAGGGCTGGCAGGAGGAACTGCAGACGGGGCGGTGACTATGCTGGCAGTGAACAGTCTCCTGAATAATCCATATAGTCTGAGGGAACTGATGGACATGGGGATTAGTATCGGATCTGATTTTCCATACTCCATTATGATGAATGCCTGCAGAAACAGTGGAGAACTTCAGGGCCTCCGGGGCATTGAAGAAGGGGGAAGGGCTGCTGTAGTCAGAGGAATAGGTGAATCTGTGGAGCCGTGTCCGCCGGTGCATACTTACGTGATATTGATGAATCCCGGTGTTGGAGTGTCCACCGCCCAGGTGTACAGAGGCCTTGATGAGATGAATATCAGGAGCGCCGGTGAGGAGGAACTTTATTCCAACATCATGGAGAGATACACGCTGAGTGTATGTTCAGAGGCAGCAGACCTGATGGAAGCCATGAAGAAGAACCTCAGTGCTGAACACGTGATGATGAGCGGCAGCGGACCATCCATTGCAGCCTGCTATACAGACAGAGAGAAGGCTGAAAAGGATTTTATATCTCTGGAGAATGCTGCATGGGTACATGACAGCTGGAAGAAATGGTTTGTGGAAAGCGGGAGGAGACAGATATGAACTTTGACTTACAGATTCAGAAACCTCTGAGAGAACTGGTATATGAAGAGCTTAAACACAAGATACTGACAGGTGAGATCGCTTCCCAGACCAGGCTGATGGAGATCGACTTGGCCGAGAAGATGAATGTCAGCAGGACACCTATCAGGGAAGCTATCAGGGAGCTGGCGGCAGACGGGCTTGTGACTATTGAACCAAGGCGTGGTGCCTATGTTTCCAGGATTTCTATTGATGATATGCTTGATGTTTTCGAGGTGAGGGAAAATCTGGAAGGATTTGCCGCATACCTGGCAGCTAAGAGAATCAATGAAGAGCAGAAGGTTAAACTGAAAGAGCTGATGGATCTTTACGAAGAGGCTATCAATAACGATGAGAAGAAGAACAGCGTTGAGAGAGACGAGAATCTTCACAAATTTATCGTTGAATGCGGCGGAAACAAGACACTCCAGCAGATGGTCAATCACGTGCAGGAGCTTTCATTGAGGTTCAGGTATCTCTATTACGATGATTTTTCACATTACAAGAAGATGCCGGCTCAGCACAGGCTTATTGTCGAAGCTATTGTCAGTGGCGATTGCGACAAAGCCCGTCTCGAATCTGAGGAGCACGTAAGGAAATTAAAACAGTATATATATGATCTCGATCGGGAGCTCAATGGCAATGAGCATTGAATGAGGTATTTATGAGAGCGTGGACTTTTTCCAAGCTCTCATTTTATATATTGAGCCCTCATCGGCTCTCGGCGCAGAGAACCGGTGAGGGTTTTGTGCGGTCTGAAAGGGGGAATGGTAACAGGTGAACAGGAGAACAGACAAAAAAGCGTATCTTGTGCTAAGTGACGGCAGCATTTTCAGGGGCTGGAGCTTCGGTGCTGAATGTGACAGTGTGGGTGAACTGGTATTTACCACAGGTATGGGAGGTTATGTGGAAACACTGACAGATCCCAGTTATTACGGGCAGATCATAATGCAGACTTTTCCTCTTATTGGAAACTACGGAATCATGGAAGAAGATTTTGAGGGAAAATGCTGCTGCAGCGGCTACGTGGTCAGAGAATATTGCGATGCACCTTCAAATTTCAGATGTGACAAGGATCTGGATACATATCTGAAGGAACAGGGAGTGCCTGGTATTTACGGAATAGATACGAGAGAACTGACCCGGCTGATAAGAGAGAAAGGCACAATGAACGCCATAATCTGTTCAGAACCGCCGGAGGACCTGACCCTGATCAGGGAGTATCAGGTGAGAAACGCTGTAAGATCTGTGACGTGTAGTGAGCCATATGTAATACCTGCAGAGGGAGAGGAGAAATACAACGTGACTCTGATAGACTACGGGGCCAAGAGAAACATAGCCAGAAAACTTTCCAGAAGAGGCTGCAAGGTAAAGGTGGTTCCAAGTACGACTACAGCAGCAGAAATTCTCAAGGAAAAACCAGACGGAATCATGCTGTCCAACGGCCCTGGAGATCCGGCGGAGAATAAGGACTGCGCAGGGGAGCTGAAGAAACTGGTGAGCAAAGTGCCCATATTCGGAATCTGCCTGGGCCATCAGCTTATGTGCCTGGCAATGGGCGGAAAAACATATAAATTAAAATACGGCCACAGAGGAGTCAACCAGCCTGCAACAGAGATAGTCGAAGGGAAGAAGGGCCGGACTTTTATTACCACACAGAACCACGGATACGCTGTAGATCCTGAAAGCCTTAAAGATACAGGAAGGCAGAGTTTTGTTAATTCCAACGACGGAACCTGCGAAGGAATGGAATACCCGGGACTATCCTGTTTCACTGTGCAGTTCCATCCAGAAGCCCACTCAGGTCCCCATGATACGGGTTTCCTGTTTGACAAGTTTATTGAGATGATGAAGGAGGAAAAGAATGCCTAGGGATAAAAGCATAAAAAAAGTTCTTGTAATCGGTTCAGGTCCTATCATCATCGGTCAGGCGGCAGAATTCGACTATGCAGGAGCCCAGGCCTGCAGAGTCCTGAAGGAAGAAGGAATAGACGTTGTTCTGGTTAACTCCAACCCGGCAACCATAATGACAGACAAGCACATGGCCGACGAGATCTACCTGGAACCCATGAACGTAGAGACCGTCAAGCGCATCATTGAGAAAGAAAAGCCGGACAGCATCCTGACAGGTCTGGGAGGACAGACGGGACTTACTATTGCCATGGAGCTGTCCAGAGACAACTGGCTGGAGGAACACGGCGTAAGGCTCCTGGGCTCCGACATTAACGCAATAGACACGGCAGAAGACAGAGAACTTTTCCACGATATGATGGAAAAAATAGGGGAACCTGTGGTTCCCTCGGGAATAGCCCAGGATGTGGACACTGCCCTGAAAGTGGCAGAGAAGATAGGTTATCCGGTTATCGTCCGCCCGGCCTTTACCCTGGGAGGCACTGGCGGCGGAATAGCTGCAGACAGAGATGAGCTGGCGGTAATAGCAAGACAGGGCCTGGATCAGTCTCCAATCACTCAGATTCTTGTGGAAAAGTGCATCTCCGGTTGGAAGGAAATCGAGTTTGAGACCATGAGAGATTCCCTGGGCAATGTAATAGCCATCTGCTCCATGGAGAATTTTGACCCGGTGGGAATTCACACCGGCGATTCAATAGTAGTGGCACCTACCCTGACTCTGGCAGACAGAGAATATGAAATGCTAAGGTCATCTGCCCTGAAGATTATTTCATCCATAGGCATTGAGG
>Ga0256404_1011816_pt1 | contig 11552 bp, 10 predicted proteins | sample RumenRJG_01DNA_FD_185990 | JGI IMG/M metagenome (GOLD analysis project Ga0256404, IMG submission 185990) | Bovine rumen microbial communities from Lethbridge, Alberta, Canada - RJG_01 | ecosystem: Host-associated > Mammals > Digestive system > Stomach > Rumen | place: Canada: Alberta | collected... | reverse complement strand
TGAGTGTCAGGCAGGTCATGCAGCGCTGTGAAGATCCGCTGGTCGGGCTTGAATGCCTGTGCTGTGCTCTCGGCCTGCTATGACCCAGCTGAAGCGGGGTTCATACGTTCGCCCTGCAGGTGAGACATAAAGTGCGGCGCGCATGTGATAAGATCAGAGTGAGACCGCGCATGGGACGCATGCGGCAGTGCTCTGAGAGTCTTTGGAGAGGAAGAGTAGAGTGTATGAAACTTCACGACGCGCTCAGGAAGGCGGTGAGGGAGTACGGAGTCAGGACAATAGAGGAGAAGAGGCTTCTCTTCATGCTCTCGGATTTCGGGGCGTTTGAGGAGTATCCCGCGGCAAAAGAGGTTCTCGGGGACATTGTAACAGGGGGAGCCGGAAAGGAGCTCGTGAGGCTCTTCCTGGAGGAGGACAGTGACTGGTGCCTCTCGTACGCGAGGAATCTCAGGAAATCCCTTTCGGGGAAGAGGCATTACAGGGAGGACATTGCCTCCTACGCGGTGGACTCGGTGCTCTTCGGGCTGGGGCTGGTGAACGCTGTGACGGAGCCTTCGGATCACGGGTTTGATCCGGTGGAACATGGGAGCGGCGCGGGGAATAGGGGAGCCGGAGCGCTTGAAGCGAGCGGAGCCGTGGATCGCAAAGGCAGTGATACAGGTAGGTGTAGCGGAGTCTCAGGAGAATGCGCTGCCGGAAATCTTTGGCGCGAGCCTTCTGAAGAGACGCAGAAGATTCGGAACCGTAATACGGAAGCAGCCGGTAGCGGCTGGGCAGCTTCACGGGATGCCGGGTCATGGGACTCCTCTGACGGCCTGAAATGGCTTGCCGCGGCGATGCTGCTCGCCGTAGGTTTCGGTTTTGGGTGGGACATGGGCGGTTCACACGCCAGGTCAGAGGCACTTCAGGCAGAAACTGGCAGAGGGGAGGTACAGCCCGGAGCTGATGCCCGTAACGTCAGGGAGCCCCCAGGGCAGTACGAGTACGAACAGGGGGAAAAGCACTATTACGGACGCGGCGTCAGTCGGAATTATGCAAAGGCTCTTGAGTGGTACCGCAAGGCGGCGGATAAATGGCATCCAGGTGCTGAGTACAGCATGGGGTGGATGTATGAGTACGGGCAGGGGGTGAGCCGCGATTATCAGACGGCGCTCAGCTGGTACCGAAAGGCCGCGGCACAGGGCAACAAGGACGCACAAATGGGAATAGAACGTGTGGAGAAATTGATTTCAGGCGGCAGCCATTGAGCTGTCGATCTGAATTTTTCCGGATATGCGCACTGGCTTCGCTCACGGAATGTTTCAGACCTGGTGGAACCGTTCTTTGACTGATGGACAGAGTGCGGAAGAAGCCAGCAGCCGCGGCTTTCATCTGGAAGCATAACAGTGCCGCAGCACTGCGGCTTGGTCACGAAAGTCGGAAAATCTGACAACTGGCACTGCGTTCGAGGCCGTGAGAAGGCCTCTACGCTCGTTCCAGAAGACTCTCAGTGACGGCACCAGGCTTTTCATCTATGAGGAGACCTGTGAGATAGTCCATATAGGTCCGAAGGGCAGCGGCCTGTACGGTGTCTCCCCAGTGCTCTTCTATGGAAAAATTGACCACTGCAGGGAATTTTTCGATGCGCAGAAGTGAATTTCAGTCTGGGATTTCAGCTGTTCTGGGCCGAAGATGCTGACAGGACACGGATGACGGTATGAGGTTTCATGGAAAAGGAGACATGCAATGAAGCTGCATGAATCGCTGAGGAAGATTATCAGGCAGTATGGTGTGTCTGTGATGTCTGAAAAACGCCTGCTGTTCATCCTGGCTGATTTCAGGGCGTTTGATGAGTATCCTGCCATGAGGCAGGTCCTTGATGCCATTGTTAAGGATGGCGCCGGAAAGGAGATCTGCAGGCTCTTCCTTGAGGAGGACAGTTCGGGATGCCTTTCTTACGCGCAGGATATCAGAAAGTCACTTTTAGCGGGGCATCACTTCAGGCAGGACCTTGCCGGTTATGCGGCTGACTCCTTACTGTTCGGGATCGGGCTGCAGAATTCTGTGACGGAGCCTTCCTATCACGGCTTTGATCCGATTGAACACAGTAACGCAGCCGGCAATGCCGGAGCCGGTGCGACGTTGGCTGGAGGCGTGCAGACACCTGGTGCAGCAGGATATAGAGCCATGGAAGCCGGGAACTGGCTGGAAGAGATGAACCGATCCGGCAGCAGAGAACATAAAGCGGATGGCACAGGGTCTTCCTTATCCGGAACGGCAAGGCCTGCAGACAGATGGCCATACCATGGGAATTCAGGAGTACAGACAAACGGCAGCAAGAGTTTTGTTGTCAGAGCGGTTCTGGTGTTTGCGTGCCTGTTTCTATTTGGGGTGATAGTCAGCAGCATTCCTGGAGGCAGGAATTCAGAGATGACTTTTGGTCCGGCTGAAAGCACAGCTGTCAATATTTCAGATAGCAGATCAGACGGGAATAAAGGACAGGACAGCCCGGCAGCGGGAGAGCCGTCTGCAGAATACGAGTACAAGCAGGGAGAAATATACTATTACGGGCGCGGAGTCAGGCAGAATTATGCCGAGGCTGCCAGATGGTACAGGAAAGCAGCGGAGAAGGGATGGACGTGGGCACAGTACAGTCTTGGCTTTATGTACGAGCATGGGCAGGGAGTTGACCGGAATTATGCTGAGGCAGCCAGGTGGTACCGGAGAGCGGCAAATCATGGCAATGACGCAGCACGCACCAGGGCTGAGAGCGCTGAGGCTTTAATCTCCGGAGACGGAGGCAGAAGCAAGGCTGGCATGAGGCAGAGAGCGGACAGCGCGGACGGCTCTGCTGATGTGAAAACGGCAGGTCAGTACGAATATGAGCAGGGAGAAAAATACTATTACGCCGGTAATGATGCCGAGGCGGCCAGGTGGTACCGGAAAGCAGCGGAGCATGGATGGTCATGGGCACAGTACAGTCTTGGCTTTATGTACGAGCACGGACATGGTGTTGACCAGAATTATGATGAGGCAGCCATGTGGTACAGGAAAGCGGCGGAACAGGGAAATGATGCGGCAAGGGCCAGACTTGAATCATTGGGAAAGTAAACTCCAAAACGGACAGGAAATGACGCTGGCTGTCTTTGTCTGTACTGCGCGAGATCGCGGCTTGCGTGTTTCAGTGCCAATGATGAAATGGCTTTTTGGAAAGATAAGTTAGACATCCATGTGGCCTGTTTTCGATGCCATTGTGCAGGGCGGCTCCGCGAAGGAAATTTGCAGTACTATCAAAGACGCGGAGTTGAGCGGAATTATGCCAAGGCGCTTGAATGTCTCGGAAAGCAGCAGCGCCTGGCAGCACTAACGCACAGCTCGGAATCGAACGCGTGGAGAAGCTGATTTCCTGCGGTAGAAAGTAAGACGCAGTCCTTATGAGGCATCCCAGACCGCGGTGAGGGAAATCTTCCTGTTCCTGGGAGAAACGGCGCAGCCCGGAAATGTCTGCTCACCGGCAGTCACGGGAGCGTGCCGGTGCTAAGATTATGGAGAGAGATGACGCTGCTGTGACTTTATGGCGTGTCATGTCGTTCAGGCACATGGCCTGTTTTGCTCAATGGGAGAATACGGAAGTATGAAGCTGCATGAATCAGTCAGGAAGGTTATAAGGCAGTTCGGCGCAAATGTTCTTTCAGAGAAGCGCCTGGTGTTCATACTCTCTGACTTCCGCGCGTTTGATGAGTATCCTGCCATGAGGCAGGTCCTCGAAGCCATCGTTGAGGACGGCTCCGGAAAGGAACTCTGCAGGCTCTTCCTGAATGATGACACTGACTGGTGCCTGTCATATGCGCAGAATCTCCGGAAGTCCCTTTCTGAGAAGAAGCACTTCAGGAAGGATCTTGCCGGCTACGCAGTTGACTCGATACTTTTCGGGCTCGGGCTGCAGAATTCAGTGACAGAGCCTTCCGATCATGGCTTTGATCCGACTGATCATGGCGGTGCTGCGGGCAATGGAGGAGCCGGGGCAGGGGCGCCGAAGCCCGGAGGTGCTCCGGTGCCGGGCGGTGCAGGCAAAGGTTCAGGTCCTGCTCCCGGCGGCGGTGCGGCTTCGGGAGGCGGCTCGGCGCCATCAGGAAATGGCGGCGGCTCTCCTTTCCGCATGAAATGGATCGCAGCGGCAGTGCTGCTCGCCGGAGGCTTTGCTTTCGGGTGGGCAGTCAGCAATCAGTCTGGCCAGCAGAATCCTTCATCATCTCCACAGGCGGCAGGCCGTGTATCAGGAAGTGCAGCAGGGCATGGTAAAGCCGGAACACAAAGCGGTGACGCCGCCCGGAATAATGCTGATGCTGGGCAGCATGTGACAAATAGCGGCTCACAGCTGTCAGATCAGAGCTTATATGAGCCGGAAAAAGCATATTACTTTGACCTCCAGACCGTCAGGGATGATCCTGATGAGGTGCGACGGCTCAGGAAGTCAGCGGAGCAGGGAAACGCGCTCGCGCAGAACAATCTTGGCGTGATGTACGCGGAAGGAAAGGGCGTCAGCAAGGATGACGCAGAGGCGGTGAAGTGGTTCAGAAAGTCCGCTGGGCAAGGGAACTCTGCAGGACAGTCAAATCTCGGGGAGATGTACTGCGACGGGCGCGGAGTCAGTAAGAATTATGAAGAGGCAGTGAGATTGTTCCGTAAGTCCGCGGAGCAGTGGGATGCCGCAGGAGAGGGCAACCTTGGCTTCATGTACCTGAGAGGCCGCGGAGTAAGTCAGAATTACGAAGATGCGCTGAAATGGCTTAAAAGGTCCGCGGAGCAGGGAAACGCTTTCAGTCAGTATACTCTCGGCAGAATGTACGCCGAAGGCCGCGGGGTTGCCCTTGATGATGCGGAGGCCTGGAAATGGTTCAGGAAGGCTGGGGACTGGTACCGCCAGTCCGCGCTGCAAGGGAATGTTGATTCCCAGCTCGCTTATGGTGAGATGTACGCAAACGGATTCGGTGTGTCCAAGGATTATGCCGAGGCGGCGAAATGGTTCCGCAAATCCGCGGAACAGGGTAATGCTGTTGCGCAGCGATCTCTTGGCATGATGTATGTTGACGGTGCAGGAGTCATCCAAGATTATGCCGAGGCCGTCAAATGGTTTATGAAAGCCGCAGAACAGGGGTCTGCCGTTGCCCAGACTTGTCTTGGCGGAATGTATGCTAACGGTCGCGGGGTCAGCCTTGATTACGCTGAAGCCATCAAATGGTATCGGAAAGCAGCTGAGCAAGGTGATGACAGAGGACAGCTCTATCTTGGCCAGATGTACGCGAACGGGCTCGGAGTCACCCAGAATGACGCAGAGGCGGTGAAATGGTTCCGGAAGTCCGCGGAGCAAGGAAACTCTGAAGGCCAGGCAAATCTTGGCGGAATGTACGCAAACGGTCGCGGAGTCAGCCTTGATTACGTAGAAGCCATCAAGTGGTTCCGCAGATCCGCTGAGCAGGGTAATGCAGCTGCCCAAAACTCTCTTGGCAGGATGTACGCTGACGGGGCAGGAGTCAGTCGTGATTACGCAGAGGCCCGTAAATGGTTGCTGAAAGCCGCAGAACAGGGAGAAACTGATGCCCAGCTCTCTCTTGGCGGAATGTACGCGAACGGTCGCGGAGTCAGCCAGGATTATGCAGAAGCCATCAAATGGTATCGCAAATCCGCAGAGCAGGGTAATGCCAATGCCGAGTTTTCTATTGGCATTCTGTACGAGAATGGGCTTGGTGTGAACCGTGATAATGCCGAGGCCTTGAAGTGGTACCGGAAAGCTGCGGGACATGGGAACAAAGAGGCACAAAGCGCAGTCGAACGGCTGGAGAAATTAAATTCCGTCAGGGCAAAAAGCAACGCGACACTGACTATATGGGTTAGCGGTGACAAGGGGTACAACGGAATTGCCAAGGTCGGCAAAAGGTTCACTAGGGACACCGGTGTAAAGGTCACTGTTGCCCATCCTGACCAGGTTGAGGCTAAGTTCCAGACAGAGGCATCACGAGGCAGGGGACCTGATGTCTTCCTGTGGAGCCATGATCGATTCGGCGAGTGGGTCAGGGCAGGTCTCCTTGCACCGCTGACGCCGAGCGCAGAGGAGAGGGCAAGGTTTACCGGCTTCGCATGGGATGCTGTGAACATTGGCGGGAAGATTTACGGATACCCTATGAGCCTTGAGGCGATAAGCCTAATCTGCAACCGCAGACTTGTCCCGGAGGTTCCCGAGAACTGGGAAGACTTCATCGCGCTCGACAGGAATCTTCAGAAGCGGGGAGCTCGCGCTATCTATTGGGACTACATCACCCCTTACTATACATACGGTCTTATTGCGGCGAACGGCGGCTATGTGTTCAAAAAGAGCGCTGACGGTTTTTATGATGTCGGGGAAACAGGTGTCGCGAACGAGGGAGCGAAGAAGGGCGTCAGGTTTATCGTGGATCTTATCAGGAACAGGCATATGTACAAGGGTGCTGACTACGGAGTTATGGAATCCAGCTTTTCCAAGGGCAGTCTCGGGTGCATCCTGAACGGACCGTGGGCATGGTCCGACTATGACCGGGCCGGCATTGACTACTCAGTAAACAGACTCCCGAAGCTCAACGGACGGTGGTCAAGGCCTTTCGTCAGTGTGCAGAGTTTTGTAATAAACGCATCTTCTCACAACAAGGATCTCGCTGTTTATTTCCTCGAGAACTATCTTTTGACAGATGAAGGACTCGGTGACATATACAGGGACAAGGCTTTCGTAGCTCCCGCCCTAAAGAGCTTCGCATCTCAGGCAGGTAAGGATCCGCGTGTTGCTGCCAGTATGGAGAACGCATTGGGCGGCGACCCTATTCCGGCTGTCCCTGAGATGGACAGATTCTGGGCTGCTTACCATACCGCTCTGAAAAATGCCACAAATGGCTATGAGACTGTTGATGATGCGCTCGAAACTGCGAGAAGACTCATTGAGCCTTAAGAAGCGTCTAAGGTTGAATGGATGCGGCGTGCTTTGCAATGTATTTTTGGAACATTCGCCTCTAATGCTTACGTAAGTATCTGTCTGCAGATTGTGAGGATATCAGGAAGCAGGAGGTTCGGACATGGCTGCAGGTATTTGGGAGGTGCTCAGGATTGCATGGCAGTGTCAAAATGGTTCTGAGAAGCCAGAGACAAGGAAAACATAAAGGCTGAACTAGTTTTGAGTCAATCTTGAACAGGACGAGCATGCAGTGTCGGTACTCTGCATCTCACCCGGTGATGGTGCTTTATACAGCGGGGAGACTCCGCAGAAAATCCTGGCTATTTCCCGGAGATTAGTGCCAGAAGGTGGGTGCCGAGTGAGATTGCTGAGAGAAATTCAATGATCGGTCTTAGAGGAATGCTCCTGCGAGTCCCATAGAGGTAAGTGGAAATGCACCTCCTTCAGGTAGCTATAAGCCTTTGTCCGCCCTGATGTGTATCTGATTGGGCATTATGCGAGCAGGGCGAAGGGACGGACTCCACCTTTGTGAGCCGATGCGCCGACAGCATGTGCGTCGACGCCGCTGCTGTCGGCGTAAGCATCAGCGAAGCTCGATGAAGACAAAGTATCACTCAGCCAGTACCATATTCCATTGGACTGGATGTCTGAATGAATGCTGAAGGCGGCGAGTCGCTTTCCATCCAAGCAGTTGTCTTTGTCAAAATCAGACCACGAGCAAGAGTAATACCACGGAGGAGTCCTCCCGAAAACCATTGACAGCGTCATCAGCCTGCAGGTGCAGACGAGAGGGTCTGATGATGTATTGCCAGCCCCGTCAAAGCTGCTCTTCAGCAGGTGCTTCTCCCCGAACGCGCCGGTGAGCCCTTTGGAAAATGCGGGCATTACCGTCTTATGCATGTATGATTCGGCATAGCCGCCAGCATTGGTGTCACTGGGGTTCATGTATGTGTAAAAGACTGGTTCCTCAGGCACAATGATCGCGTGATGGGCTGTTACCCTGGGGGTTCCCTGATCCATGGCGATGTCAAGATCAGCAATGATGAACTTAACGTCGTACGTGCTGGTCTTCAGATTGGCAACGGCAGGCACCGTAATCTTTTTCCTGATGTAGTCCCCGGGGAAAATGTCCCTGAATGATCCGTCCGCAACGTTTTTCGAGAACTCTCCGCTGTCAAAGGCGGCGGTAAGGTCATGTCCGCGGTAAAACCTGCGGTGCGACGCAGCTCCGTCAGAGGCTGTCTGCCAGGTATCGCCGGAGATCACTCTGGCAGTTCCAGAGCTCTTCCGCCTGGTAGCTGATGGTTTCCGGGCCGCGGGACGGGTTCGGGTCCCGCTTTTCCGCGTGGCCGCGCTTCCATTGCTCCCTGTATTCCTCTGCACCGCCTCATAGCCGTGATCGCCGGGCTCTGTTACGTTTGACACAATGCCGAGCGCGAACGAGACGGAGTCCACAGCGTAGCGGACGAACTCCTCCTTGAAGCTCTGCTCTCTTATGAGCGTCTCTTTGATCTCAGAGGCGAGGCGCAGGAACTACTCATCGCTCACGTCAGCGGCGAGGCAGATCTTCTTCCCAGAGTCTCCTGTGGCAATTGCCCTCATGACCTCCTTTACGGCAGGGTAGTCATCAAAGGCCTTGTAGTCCGCGAGGAAGGACATCAGCCTTTTCTCCTCGATGACATTCACTCCGAAATGCCTGATAACCTACCTGAGTGCCTCGTGAAGCTTCATATCCTTTCCTCTCTCTCCTGCCTGGGAGCGCTCTATGGCGCGCGCCGGGACTTCTCCATAAGGAGCCGCGGCGCTCCGCATGTCATATTCTGATATTAATCCGCAGGAGGGAAATTATCAAGAGCGCTGCTGGGAGCTGGCGCCATCCCGTGACAGAGCTCACGGAGCGGGGCGGCACAGTGGCGCGGGGGAGGCCGGAGTGTGAACGCGGGAACCCTCTTTCTGAGTCAGCGGGCTGTGCTCCGGAGCCGGGGATTCCAGCTCTCCTCTGTAAAGGGATGAGGGCCGCATTACTCCCGGGCTCTTCATCCAGGACTGCAGGTCTCTCTCCTCTGGAATTCCCGCGGGAGCCCTGCCGCGGCCGGGGAGCTGCAGGGAGCATCCTCTCTCTGTCCGTTTCCCTGATTCCCAGCGGCGCTCCGTTTCAGAGGTGTGTGAGGCGCTTCCCAGAGTCGGGCAGCGCGCCGTTTTTCTCCCCTTTCTCCCTGGTACTGCTCCGTGGAAATCCAGCCCCTGAGCCATTCACTCCTGCTCCTCTCCGGGCGGCGCTCTCCCCTGTCTCAGAGGCGCGCTCTCTTCGTCTGCTCTTCGCGCGGGTTCTGTGAGGCTCTCTCCAGGTCCCAGCGCGGCCGGAGCCCTGTGACGGGAGAGGCGCGGAGTGGGCGTGATGGAGGGCTCTGAGGAGCGGCAGGAACTCTCTGGTTGGGCGGCGCGCGGTGAGCGCAGAGTGAGCCGGCGGTGCACAGTCTCACGGCATGAGAGGAAATCCCCGCGTGACGCCTGAGGCCGTCAGCGGGTGCCGCGGGATTCTGGGATTTGGGCATGCCGCGCTCCTCAAAGACAGAGTCGCCGCTTCAGCCTCCCGCTCTCCGGGGCCTGCCGGGATGTTCTCTCTTTCTGGTGGGGAGACGTGGCCGGGCATGGGCCGGGCGGCGAGCCCTGGAGAGAGGCTCACCAGGAGTGCTCCGGCGGCGGGGCTCACGCGGGCGGCGTGGCGTCAGGAGATGAGAGAGGGCTCTCCAGGCTGAACGCGGTGAGGGGGGAGGAGTGCTCCGGGCGCAGGGGACTGGCCGCGGGTGAGGCGTGAGGCGCCGGGCAGCGGGAGCGGCGCTCCTTCCATTATCCAGAGCCCAGGGAGCCATGATCCCCGCGCTTTCCCGTGGAGGCTCTCTGGGAGGCGCTCCCAGACATCTCTCCCTGCGTCAGGGGAGACGCGACTTTATTTCGGGAAAAGAGGCGGAGACGCCGTATAATATGGGCGGGCGCGGGCAATGCCGCTCTGACGGGGAGCGGGCGCTCTCCGGCGCCTCCGGGCGGAGTCTTTCTCTGTCCCCGGGGAGCGTGCCCGGGACGCGCCGGGCTCTCCGGGCTTGTGAATGGTCCATGAGAGGCTGCCGTCATGCAGGGGAAGCCCGGGAGCGGAGCGCCTCTGCCGGGATTGAGAGGGGCTCCGGGAGCCTTTTTTTGAGAGGATGGGATGATGGGAATCTTCAGGAGCGCGGAGCTTTCATTTGCGGCTGCCGCGTCATTTATGCTCCTTCTCGCGGGATGCGCGGCGCCGGAGACGGTATCGCGCGACGTACATGTGAAGCGCGGGGTTACGGCTGAGGACGATCTCATCCATTTCTACGGGGCACCCTCACAGAGGATCATAAGGGGCGACAGCGAGTACTTCGTCTACAACGCCCGGACCATGAACATCACCTCGGCGGACGGCTCCTCCTGCAGAGGCACTCCGGTGTTCATCTTCAGCTACGATACGAAAAAACTCTCCGACCTTAAGTGCCGGGAGAGCATTCCGCCGGAGGAGCTCAGCAACAGGGCGGGCGACTCCATAGTCGTCGGCGTCACGGACTCGGGGAACGCCCCGATGTATGACGCGTCGACTCCGGAGACTGCGGCCGGTGACGGCTCTGATATTCCAGCGCTCGCGCCCGCGGCAGGGATCGCGGGTGCTGATGCCCAGGGCTCTGCCGGGGTGTCAGGAGCGGGATCTTCGGATGCTCCGGTTCCCGTTGAGGACCTCGGGAGCGGGGAGAGCGTGCCTTCTTCTGACTCCGGCACTCCCAGCGGTTCAGGTGAGGCCGCTGGAACTGCGGGGAGTGACAGCGCGGGTGATGAGGGAGCCTCAGGCTCCGGGGATGAGATCCCGCTCGCGGGCGATGACGGCGGGATGGAGATCATCAGCAAATAGGCGATCGCGGGGAAAGCGCGCTCCTCTGTGACTCCGGCGGAGCTGCAAGGCCCGCGGCGGGCGGACAGGCGGGCTCCAAATCCTCATGAGCTTTGCTGAGTGAGGCGGCTCTCTGATCCAGGGCCGCTGTGAAGGCTCTTTTCCGCGCGTCTCTCTCCGGCGTTCCGCTCTCCCTGCGGCAGGCCTTATTCCATGAAGCCCGTGAGGCGGCTTCTGGCTCCTCATGAGGCGAATTCTCCGTGCCTCTTCCATTGCCGCGCGCTTCGGGGCTCTCCGTCGGGTCTCAGCCTCTGTCTCTCTTCCGCTTCAGGCCATTTCACCGCGCTGATGCTCCTCTCTGTTGGGCTGGCCGCCTCTCTCCTCCTTCCCTGTCTCTTTTCTGCCGCGGGCAGTGCGTTCTGGGGCTCCTGGCTCCGTGAGGCGGGAGACAGAGGAGAGTGAGAAGAGTGAGAAGAGTGAGAAGGGTGAGGAGAGGAGGGGCTCCTCTGTTCAGGAGCGCTTCCTGCCTGCTCCCTCTCTGCCTTTTCACTCACTCCAATGGTCTCGCAAGCGCTCCGCGTGACGGGGAGCAACGGTCCAGGCCCGTCTCTGTTCGGTTCAGGCCCTTCAGGGACTCTCCGGGGCCGCCTCATGGACAAAGAGCGTGTTCAGGAGAGAGAGTGCCGGGAT
>Ga0256404_1011815_pt1 | contig 11553 bp, 13 predicted proteins | sample RumenRJG_01DNA_FD_185990 | JGI IMG/M metagenome (GOLD analysis project Ga0256404, IMG submission 185990) | Bovine rumen microbial communities from Lethbridge, Alberta, Canada - RJG_01 | ecosystem: Host-associated > Mammals > Digestive system > Stomach > Rumen | place: Canada: Alberta | collected... | reverse complement strand
AGATATAATATTGCGTTACATCTACACTAATGTTATAATCTTTGTATGAAGAACGAATATAGACATACAAAGACAACAGTATCATTAATTAACTACCATTTTGTATTCTGTCCAAGGTATCGAAGAAAAATATTTAATATCCCTGGATTAGAACAACGATTTAAGGAATTGGTTTCCGCTGAATGTAAGAGGCTTGAGATTGAAATTCTGGCGATGGAGTGTCATGTGGATCATGTTCATATGTTTGTGAGTGTTTTACCATCCATTAGTATTCCAGAGATTATGAAACAAATAAAGGGTGCAACATCTTGTGAATTAAGAAAGGAGTTCCCTCAACTAAGTGCGATGCCGAGCCTATGGACTCGCAGCTACTTCGTAAGTACTGCTAGATCCATTAGTGCAGAAACAATTAAATGGTATGTTGAAACTCAAAAGACAAGACCGTAGGTGATGATATGAATAAGGGTGTTAAATTTAGAGCATATCCAAATAAGGATCAGCAAAACTTAATAAATCAAACTCTTGGATGTTGTAGGCTAATCTACAATAAAGGACTTGCTATGCGTAATGAATCTTTTGAGAATGGTCAGAAGATTGGATATACACAGACATCATCAATGCTTACTGGTCTTAAAAAACAATCAGAATATGAATTTCTGAAAGATGTTGATTCAATTGCTCTACAGCAGTCATTGAGGGATCTGGATCGTGGATTCAAGAATTTCTTTGAAAAACGATCAAGGCATCCGCAATTTAAGAGCAAGCATAATAACCACCAGTCATATAGAACCATTAATCAAAAGGATAATATTAGAATTGTTGGGAAGTATATTAAGCTACCGAAGCTTGGCTATGTGAAAATCAAGCAGTCCATAGATATTGGACACATCAATAACGTAACGGTTGAGAAGACTCCAACTGGCAAGTATTACGTGGTTCTGAATGTCGATTTTGAACCTGAGTTTCGGCAGAACGATGGATGCATGATTGGTATAGATGTTGGTATTAAAGAATTTTATTCTGATAGCAACGGGAACGTAATTGAGAATCCAAAATACCTTGAGAAGTCATCACGTAAGCTTCGTAGGGAACAACGAAGGCTTTCTCGAAAGAAAAAAGGCAGTAATAACAGAAATAAGCAGCGGATTAAAGTAGCTAGGGTACATGAAAAGATCACGAATCAAAGGAATGACTTTTTACAGAAGCAGTCAACTATGCTTGTGCGTGAAAACCAAACCATATGTATAGAAGATTTGAATATAAAAGGGATGCTCCGTCATCATAAGCTTGCGAAGTCAATATTAAGCGTATCATGGTCAAAATTCTTTGCAATGCTCGAATATAAAGCAACATTGTATGGGAATGATGTAATAAAAGTTCCAACTATGTATCCGAGTAGTCAGACTTGTTCATGCTGTGGGTATAAGAATCCACTAGTAAAGAATCTGTCGATTAGGGAATGGGAATGTCCAAGGTGTCATACCTGGCATGACCGAGACAGGAACGCTGCGATTAATATATTAAAACAAGGGCTATCGGTAGCCTAAGAGACCGATAAATACCGTAGGGCATACGGGAATTTACGCTTGTGGAGATCGTGTAAGACTAAAGTACTTGTGACAATGCAGTGGTCGTAGAAGCAAGAATCCCATCGACTTTAGTCGTGGGAGTGTCAAAAAGATAAAATACTGGTCATTGGCAAGGATTTGTTTACTGAAATGGAGAGACTTGTATCCAGATACCGTCGAGTTGAATGGCGAATGGTAGGTGGGAATCCCGTCCAGAAACATTACGACAGATTCTGTGAGAAGTTCGGTGGAAACCGAGTCGTCCTTCATCAAGTAACCAAGGATGAAAATGGTAATTACCGTGATGTATATATCTACGAAATAGTAAAGGAGATTGTATGAATTACAAAAGACTAAATGATAACGCTAAAACACCAACTAGAGGAAGTGACGGCGCAGCCGGGTATGATCTTTACGGAGCTAATACTTATACTATTGAGATTAAACCTCATAAGACAGTAATGATAGATACTGGACTGGCAATTGAAGTGCCTGTAGGGTTGTGGGCAGCGATTCTTCCGAGATCTGGTATGGCAACTAAGAGGGGACTTCGTCCAGTAAATACTCCTGGGTGTATAGACGAGGATTATCGTGGACCAGTAATCGTAGCTCTCCATAATGATTCGGATGAAGTGCAGAATGTTGAACCCGGCGAAAGAATAGCGCAGATGGTTTTCCTTCCTTATTATCTTGTTGATTGGAATGAAGTTAATGAACTTTCTGATACTGAAAGAGGAAATGGTGGATTCGGAAGTACAGGGGAGAAGTAATGACCGTCAAAGCTAAAAAAGAGGATTACATTGTAATACATCTATAATGGAGGATTCGCCGATGCTTAGTTATGACAATTTTATTATGGCTCTTAGAGCTACGGACGACGAAGAAGTGAAAATTAAAAACAGAAAACTCTGTGAAAGATATCCATTCCTGAAGTATCATACCCAGCTTGGTGGCGAAGATCTTCAAGGGTACGATTATGATTTCACTTATCTCGACGATATGCCACCCGGCTGGAAGAAAGCTTTTGGGATTCAGATGTGTGAGGAACTTCGGGATATTCTGATCGAAGGAAACTATCTTGACAAATATCAAGTGGTTCAGGTGAAGGAAAAGTATGGTCGGCTTTGTTGGTATGACAATGGGGTACCAGACTCAATCTGGGATAAATACAATGACTGGCTTGTAAAATACGAAGTTCTTTCGAGAGATACCTGTATCTGTTGTGGCAAGCCGGGGAAGATGAGGTATAACGGATGGATTAGTCCCTGGTGTGATGAGTGTTATGATGAAAATTAAAAGTGATAGAAAGGAAAAGCAATGAGAAATCCTAATAGATTAGATGCATTTTATAACGAATTGTGTCAGCTTCACAAGGATAATATGCCAGACTGGAGATTTGGGCAATTGTGCGGCAATTTCTTTGGATGGTTAATGAGTGAAAAAGGGATGGATCTTTTCTTCCCGGAGGAAGACAAAATGCTTGAATATCTTCGTGAATATTGCGGTGTAAAATAAAGGAGAAGATATAGGATATGGCGGAAAAACGGTTTAATATGAAATTGAATATTGAGGATACTTATTTTCTTAATAATCTTAAAAACCGAAGACAATGGTTGGATTCCAAAGATTGTTTTGATGGGAAACAATTGTCGGAAGATGAATGGTATATGATATCTGATTATCTCTTTCGCCTCGCAATGGATTACACAGCATGTGCTAATAACAAAAAGATGCATGATAATAAAAAGGAAGAGAAAATATCAAATATTAAAAGATGCGCAGAGGAAATATTAAAAATGGCAGGATTAACCGTGAAAGAGTGTGAAATGAATGATTAAAACATTATATAAGATATTTCAACGATGGTCTGAAAAAGGATCTGTTTATATTATATCCGACACGCATTTAGATGATGATGATAGAAAACAAATGGGATATCTTATATCTGAAACGGAACAGATTGACATTATCAAGCATATTGCACATAAAAATGATACATTGATTCATTTGGGAGATGTGGGAAATCCAGAATATTTTAAGGATATCAAAGCATATAAGGTATTGATTCTTGGGAATCATGATCAAGGTGCTGAAAAATTCGAACCATTTTTTAATGAAATTTATGATGGGCCATTGATTATCTCAGATAAAATCATATTATCACATGAACCAATTTATGGTTTAGACTATATGTATAACATCCATGGACATGATCATAATCCAAAGAATATTGGTGATAACACACATCTGAATTTAGCTGCAAATGTATGTTGGTATATACCAAAGAATCTCAAAGATATTATTAGTAGTGGAGTGCTAAAGGATATATCAAACATCCATCGAGTTACTATTGATAGAGCTACAGCAAATAAAAAAATATAATAGGTGGTAAATAAATATGGCTATTGTGAATATGAGAAATGAAGAAGTACTCTTGGGAGCAACATTTGAAACCCTTATGAAATTATCAAAAGATATACAAGAATCAAAGGAGCCTAATCCAGATTTAGTTGAGGCATACACAAATCTTTTAGATATTTATTTTGGTATTATTTATAATTAATTATAAAAGGTGACACATGGATATTATAAATTTTATAGATAATCATTTGAATGAAATCTTTGTCATCATTTGTGCGGCTATAATTCTAGTTATTGCTAATGATTCATAAAAGGAGAAATTTAATGAAAGAAGAAATAAAGACCAGTAATTCACAAATAATACTGACTATTAGGTGGATTGCATCAATTACAATTGCAGTTATTGTTTTGTTTTTTGTTGGCAGAACATTTTCAAAGGCTTTTTATACACGGCATATTGTAATTGAAGTGACAGATAAAGCCGTAAAAAATAATAAATACATGGTGTATGGCAAAACGGTTGACCTAGAGCATTTGGCAAAATCATATGAAATTACTGATTCTGCTTTAGCTGGAAGATATGATTCTTCAGACATGTACGGTGAAATAGAGATCGGAAAAACATATGAATTCATCGTTGGAGGTAATAGGGTCTCATTCATGAGTTGGTATCCGGACATATATTCCGCAGTAGAAGTAAAAGTTTTACAGAATTCAGACAGCAAAGATTCAAACGTAGAGACAGAAAGTGAGGACTTTGTAAGTGAGTAACTATGATGATTATTTCAACGGTGACGAAGTGATTGATGATTTCTTTGATGATTATGATGAAGAAGATAGCTACAAAGAAAAAGAAAAACGTGCAGCACAGAGACGTAAAGAAGATAGAAAATATAAACGTAAGGCCAGAGAGATCTGGGAAGAAGGATCGTTTTATGGTGGCTATTATCCTGTAGATAAGCATGGCAATTATGCTGATGATGAGGAAGATATCGCCTACTTCAAACGTGAAGATACTGGTAAACGATCAAAGTTCTTGAAGAAGCAATCCAATAAGAAAATTCGACAGGATAACTCCGATGAAGCTTTAAAGGGTGGGGCATACAAGAAAAAATTTGATTATAAGTGGAAATTAGATTGATGAAAATTGAAAGTAATTATAACGAATTAATTGAATTGATCAAAAAAGCATCTGATTCATATTACAACTCAGGTCGGACTATTATGTCCGACTCTGAGTATGATAGATTGGTTGAAAGAGCAAAGGATCTTGGCTACATTGAGTCTGTCGGATCAGAACCAGTATCAGAACTTCTAAAGATTAAACATGAGCATCCAATGCTTTCGCTGGATAAAGTCCATACCATTGAAGAAATTCAAACGTTTAATAAAGGTCAAGAAGTCCTAGCAATGTATAAGATGGATGGTTTGACTTGTTCTGCTACTTATAAAGATGGTATTCTCACTCGACTCGAAACTCGTGGGAATGGTGATATTGGCAATGATATTATGATTCATGCAAAATCAATTACCAATCTTCCGAAGGTTATTAATAAGCATGGCAGATATGTAATAGATGGTGAATGTATTATTAGCTATCCTGATTTTGAGTCTATTAATAATATGATTCCAGACAAGGACAAGTATAAGAATCCTCGCAATCTAGCTGCTGGATCACTTAATTTGTTAGATCCCAAAATTTCTGCGACAAGAAAACTTCAGTTTTTTGCCTGGGATATCATTGAAGGTGGCGATACTAATTCTTTGTATGAGAATTTAAAAGAAGCAGAGGAACTTGGATTTACAATTACTCCTCACAATCTATGCCTTAATATTAACCAACAAATACTGAATTCTCTTAGAGAGAATGCAAAAGTAGATGGACTTCCAAGCGATGGCGTAGTAATTAAATATAATGATGTGTCAATGCGTGAAAAGTTGGGATATACTGGTCATCATTTTCTAAATGCAATTGCTTATAAATTTGATGATGAAAAATATCCTTCTACATTAAAAGATTGTATTTGGCAGGTTGGGAAGACTGGTCAAATTACACCAGTATTGATTTTTGATCCTATTGAAATTGATGGGACCATAGTTGAAAAAGCTTCTGCTCATAATATCAGTGTCCTAAAACAACTCAATCCCAAAATCGGTTGTACTTGCTATGTAATAAAAGCTAACAGCATTATTCCGCAAGTGGACTCTTGTGATGAAGATGGAATTAATGAAATTAAAATACCAACAATTTGTCCTATATGTGGATCTCCAACAATAATTACCAGAGAGAACAAATCTGAAGTTCTCATGTGTACAAATTCAAATTGTGGTGGTAGGCTACTTGGGAAATTTAAACATTTTGTTTCTCGCAAAGGGATGGACATCTCTGGATTATCAGAACAAATTTTGCAGAAGTTCATTACTCTTGGATGGCTGCATATATTTAGTGATATCTATTCGTTGCCAGAACATTATTCTCAGATAATTAATCTCGATGGATTTGGGAAGAGATCTGCCGACAATTTGGTTAAAGCATTGAATGAGAGTCGGCAAAATGTAAAACTGCCGAATTTCATTACAAGCTTATCAATTCCAGGAGTAGGAGAAGGACAGTCGAAACTTCTTTGTCATAAGTACAAAACATGGAAAGAATTCGTAGATGCAAGAAAATCCGAGAACAGTTATATATCTATAGAAGGGATTGGTTCGGTAATTGATTCGAATATTAAACAGTGGTTTAAGGAAGGAGATAATTTGGCTGATGCAAACATGCTTGCAAGTATGATGACCTTTGAGGATCTTAATAAACCAGAGGGTGATTTCCCATTGTTGGGGAAGACTTTTGTCATAACTGGAAAGGTTGTTACATTTCCTAATCGTGATGCGTTTAAAGCATATGTAGAAGAATTAGGTGGCAAGGTGGTTGGAAGTGTTTCGGCTAAAACAGATTTTCTTATTAATAATGATGTAAATAGCCAGACAGGCAAAAACAAGAAAGCAAAGGAATTGGGAATCCCGATAATCTCTGAAGAAGAATTTAGACAGATGATAAAAAATGAATAAAATTAAAAAAATAGTGTTGACATATAATTCAATAAGTGTTATCATCTTATTAGATCATTAAAGATTCAGCTGCCATTTCGATGGCAAAAACAAAAAAACATAAAGGAGATAATTAAAATTGGAAGTGAATATAGAAACAAATGGAATAATCAATAAATTGAAAGGAATGAATGATAGGTTGTATGAAGACCTGTAGGTAGAACGCCGAATAGTAATGAATTATAACGTATATGGAACAAAGTGGGAAAAAGCACTTAGAAAATATGATGAACTTGCTATTCGGTATGATCAAATGAGAAAAGTTTTTGAGGAACTTGGAATTAAAGTGGCTACGACTTGATCAATCGTAACTATTTTAAGAGTAGCTAATTAATAATCATAATTATTAAAACTACCGTTTTATTGCAACATTTCAACTTGGCGCTTCGGAAAGACGAAGCCGGGATTTCTAGAGTCCCGGAACTCACAAAAACAAAGATTCTAAGGAGAAATAATATGAACGATTACAGAGCAGTAGCACCTGACCCAATGCATTTGACGGCAGACAAGATTGTCGAGCGCATGGCATTTATCCAGCCGGGAGACGTTGTTACATTTGATAGCATGAAAGAATGTTTTAGTGCAGATCAGGTTGATCGATTCACGGCAACAATCAAAGCAAACGGCGAGGTCGTAGAGAACTGCGGCGGGTATTTGATGGTAAAGCTGCGTAGAGGTGTCTTGGAATCAGTAAATTACTTTGGAATTGAATCTGTTAACGGAGTCAAGTTTAGATGGTATACACCATCGGCATTTAAGTGAGAAGAAGCGGTTGTGGCGGAATAGGCAGACGCAAGGGACTTTTGACTTGGTAAACGTTAAAAGAGAGCCTTATATTGGAAACAATATAAGTGAAGGTGGCTAATTCGGCGAATGACCAAGAGAACGCCGAGCTAAATTAAATGAAGGTGCTACGACAGACCGGCGAACGAAACCTTTGATATGGTGCGGGTTAGTAAAACGCTGTAGTTAAATGGGGTTTGATGAACAGCCTTTATTTATAAATGTGTAGAGACTATATACCATCTACCTAAGTCAGTAATGATATGGTAAAGACATAGTCCAGACTACAACTTAATAATAATATTATTATTAAGGCTATGGTGACATAGTGTAGCAGGAAAATCCCTCGATGGAAACATCATGTGGGTTCAAATCCCACCAGCCGCATCAAAAGTGGTAAAGGGTTCGCCGCAGAATCTGGATGAAGGTGAAACGATATATCCTCATCCACCACTAATGACTGACGCACCAGAAATAATACTATTACATTGGGCAACAGCATAATTAACCTTTCGGTCGATTGGTTTCGGATCGCAGTGCGTGGCGATTTCCTAGCTGTTGGGGATGAAAACGAGACTGGTCGATACGGCAAAAATCAGCACCAATTCAAACCTCGAATAACGAGGCGAGGATGTGGTAGATGGTTACATCTGTGGCGACGCAGACCAACCAACGGTGTCTAGGCGTCGGGTAGTTGGAAGAGATGAGAGTTGGTGTTGATGATTGTAAGGATCTTTAACTCAATTGGCAGAGATCCCGTCTCATAAACGGGCAGTTGTAGGTTCGAGTCCTACAGGATCCATGTTAAGTGCTATTAGCTCAGTTGGAAGAGCACTTGACTTTTAATCAAGGAGTCTCGGGTTCAAGTCCCGAATGGCACATTCAGCAATTGGGTTGCGCAGCCCATGCTGACAATCATCAAATGGATATGCCGAGGAAGAAGGGATCTACAGTAGTGTAGGAAGCGTAGAGTAGCGCTAGTGGGTGAGGTCTGATCAGCCTCGCAGACAGGCAAAAGAGTATGATGATTGCATCTGAGATGTAGCTCAAAAATGGTAGAGCGGCGGGGAGGCATCCTCGTATGTGCACGTTCGAGTCGTGTCATCTCAATTTCGGAACGTAGCTCAATTTGGTTGGTTAGAGTCACACCATAAACTTAGGAGTTAACAAGTGCGCATTAGTTAATTATCCGTTGGGGTTGGTGTGAGATAAAGGTTCGAATCCTTTCGTTCCGACATGGTCGATGTGTGTAAAGAGACCGGGGGGACGCAGCACACAGCTAAACCCACGCCAAGCAGGTACGGCGCTTATTGTGATGACGGAGATTGCAAGAAACCTGTTAGGAATCCGTGACAGTCTGGAGAGACAGACAATTACAGTTATGTGGTGGCGGAATAGGTAGTCGCTTAAGCATAAGAACTATTAGGTCATGTCGACAGCCTTGAAAAATATAGTTCATGTAAGGTGCAAATCCTTACCCACATAATTGGGGAGAATTCGTTAAGGACGAATTGACGGTAGTTACTCGTCAGTAAAATGAGTGTCGGAAGGTACGGTTCCTTGCCAGAGTCTTGCAGCGTATCCCGCACACGAAACTGTATGAAAACATAAATCCGTTATCCCCACATAATTGATCCTATAGAATAATGGAAGTCGATTTAAGCATGTAGTTTACTCCATGGTTGGAGAGGTTCTGGTTTAATTCCAGATAGGGTCGTTACAAGCGAAATAGCCGCTACGGGTACATAAGACCTGTGAGCAATATCTTTACTGGTACATAAGATCTTCAGGCAGTATCCCTAATTAAACTGCGGTAGCTTGTAAAAAACGTGCGTGGAACCAAATAGTGTACAATATTTGGCTTGCTGAAAGTAGCCGTAACCAAATCAGACACGCATAAGACTGGTTTGTTAATGAGCATTAAAGTGTGGTCGAAGGCCAAGACCTCCGCCAGTTATTTCGGAACAAGTAGCTTAATGGGTAAAGCGATGTCGGCTGTAATGGTTATAAGACATAGATGTAGGTTCAAGCCCTACCGTTCCGATGCCGTGGTGCCTTCCCCACGTTAAACCAGGTGGGTTTACAGTTAACCCGAATCTTCATCTATCGGCATGGCGTAGGCGGTACGCTCGATCCCTACAGATTCCGGCATTGGGAGTGTACGGTGAAAACAAACGAATCCTCCTCCTGTTGGTAACCAGAAAACCAGTCGAGTGAGAAATCTGAAAACGTAGCGGTCTGGCAATACGTAAGTAGGGCGCACCTTTGGGGATATGGTGCATATCGGAACGTGATGAAATTGGCAAACATGGACGATTAAGTAATTGGTTAATCACCATCCCTGAAAAGGTTTGAGGCGGCTTACTCGTTGATAACGAGATTACAGGTTCAAATCCTGTCGTTCCGACGAGGTGGACGTTCTTACTCTTTATTCATCACCTCACAAAAAGGAATAAAGGGCAGCAAGACGGTGCGCTGCAAGGATTCCGTTCGGTGATGTTCGGTTAATTCATTCGGTTCCCGCCCTCTTCCGTGACAAGAGGGAGCGTGAAGTAGTGGCAGTGTAAGGTAACGCGGCAAAGGACGAAGAAATACACTGTGACAGTTGGGAACAGACCAACGTTATGCGGTGGCGAAATAGGTAAACGCATAGACCGTAAGAGCTTGTGAAATTACGGACAATAACTTGCTCATGTAAGGTGCAAATCCTTACCCGCATAATTTAGGCGATTATCACAACAGTAGTGAGTCCGGCTTTGACCCGGAATACCCAGGGGCAGCACCTGGATCGCCTGCTATACGGTGAGGTATCTCAATTGGTAGAGAAGCGTATTTTGGAATCTCGTATGAGGTTCGCACAGCAATTTTCTATTGGTCTTGAAAACCCGTGTGTTGTTGGTTCGATTCCAACCCTCACCACTGATTGAAACTATTAAATACGCATACAGCAAATCTCCCGGGTACGCTCAGATGGTAGAGCACCGTACGATCAATGCGGAGGACGCTGGTTCAAGTCCAGCCCCAGGAAACAAGCGTATTGATTTTTTTAATAACGACACATACAGCAAATCTACACAAGGAAGTCTGAAAAACTTTTTATTCGTGTCGTGGAAAGAGAGGAAAATATGGATTTTATGAATGCAATGAAAGCAGAGAACAATCTTCGTAAGACGCTTACCGAGAATGGTGCGGTGGCGTACGCAACTAGTGGCAAGGAGATGTTGGACTTCAACTTCAAACTCGCCGGATACCGCAAGGCTTCGGTAGAAGAGATTAAGCGTGATTTCGCCCGTGTGTATTATGAAGATCCGCTCCTGGCGGTGAAGTTTCTTTTCTGGTGCGGTGATGTAAGAGAAGGCGCTGGAGAGCGCAAAGTATTTCGCACTGGACTTATTTGGCTTGCCGAGCATAAGCCGGAAGTAGCAAAAGTTGTTATACCTCTCGTGGGTGAGTATAACAGATTCGACTCGCTTCTTCCGCTGCTAGATACGAACCTTCGCTACGAAGTTTCTTCCTATTATAAGAAGAAACTGAAAGAGGACAAGCGGAATCGTAAGATGAATCAGCCAGCGTCGTTACTTGGAAAGTGGCTTCCGTCTATTAACGCTTCGTCTGCTGAGACTCGTCGCTATGCCAGAATACTCTGTGAAGACTTTGGGTGGACTTGCGAGAAGTACCGTAAGCGCCTATCCAAACTTCGAAAGTATCTCGATGTGGTAGAGCGGAAGATGTCGGCGAA
>Ga0256404_1011814_pt1 | contig 11554 bp, 9 predicted proteins | sample RumenRJG_01DNA_FD_185990 | JGI IMG/M metagenome (GOLD analysis project Ga0256404, IMG submission 185990) | Bovine rumen microbial communities from Lethbridge, Alberta, Canada - RJG_01 | ecosystem: Host-associated > Mammals > Digestive system > Stomach > Rumen | place: Canada: Alberta | collected... | reverse complement strand
TAAATGTTTTAAGATTATAAGACATCATTCCCTTATCAAGAAGCATAAACCCAAAATTTCGAGCTATTGTCGCATTTACGGGGCATGAAAATATAATCCAAACATGAGCACCTCTTCCAGAACGGGAACGTTCTACAAGAGGTTTAATCCCATTTGCTTCACATATCCTACGAAGTGCATTCACTTCATCCTGCCATTCATTATCAACATTCGCAAAATCCGTCTTTTCTGAGTCTTTCTCGTGATTATCAAAATCATACACTATGAAACGAACAGTTCCATTTTCGTGAAGCGGATAAATGCCAATTACATCCGTACCATCTTCTTTATATCCAAACAAGTGTTTCTTTACTGTTTTAGGATCAAGTTTTGTCCAACACCTGTTTTCACATCCATCACAAGGATACTTTTTATCTCCTCGCTGCTTAGGGCATAGAGCATGTTCCCACCTATTTTCACACTGCGGAAAATAACCTCCGTTCTTTCCACGCTTTGCAAAAACATCCTCTCTCCCCCAGAACATGGAATAAAAGCGGATTACCATTTCATCAGTTATATATTTCGAATTAATTCTTCCTCCCTGATCCGGATCATACTCCTCTGATTCCTCTATCACTTCTTCAAAAACATTCTTTAACTCATACGGAATGTTTTCTTTTTCAAGAATTGCTTTTAATTCAGCATTTTCTGTTTGAAGTTTTCTAACTAATTCTCGTAAAGAATTAAGATTATAAGATTCTATATTCATCGCACTCCTCAATAATTATATTCTTACAAATTATCCAGACTAACCTTTTTCAGGCTATTCTCCTCACAAAACTCCTTTTCTTCATATACTATTTCCAAATTCCAGATAATAGAAATCTTCATCATAAATTTGAAATAGTTTTCCATGTATGTATATTTCTTATAAGCACATCGATATATTGTATACATGTATAGAATCCCAGCATCACTATAACACTCATCATATATTACACTATTGTTATGAACACCTTTATATTTTAAAACAGACCTTGCAACTCTTAAAGCATATTCAGGCGAAAACTGTTTTGTATATTCCTCAATAATCCTATCATCTATGCAATTCTTTACTCTTGTTATGGAATTTATCGTATATACATTTTTATTCCTTCTAGCACGTTCTGCTGCTGTCATCATTCTTAGTTTCCCTTCAAACAAGTTATTTTATCCTTTTATAATATATCATATACACAAAACAGAATCCAAAAAAGTCCCGCAGGCATTACTGTCTACGGGACTTAATCTCAAGCCATGCTGCATCTCGCCTGTCGGCTCGATGTTTGGCTGCGCCATATATTGATGAATAACAAAAAACCGCCCTTTCAAATGCAAGGGCGGTCTTGTTATTCATCTCTGCATGGCTTGGTTTAGCAAACTCCCTGAGCTATCATTGCTATAGCTTGGTGTAGGGCATAAAATGTAGGGTTCTGAGAGAGTGTGTATATTACTTGTGTATTGCGATAATCGATTAATGTCGAAAAATCACCTTTATTTTCAATATATTGTAGTTTACTTCCACGCTATACTGTGTTAGAATGTATAGCGTGGAGGTAAACTCGATATGAAGTACGCTTTATTAGACAAAACTGCAGATGATAACGGTGGCATCTTAAAAACAAGTGATGCGCTATCTTTAAATATCTCTAAAACTTATTTTCTGGATTATATTGAAAAGAACAACTATGAAAAAATAGCACGCGGCATTTACCTTTCTCCCGATGCATGGAAAGATGACCTATATCTTCTTCAGCAGCGATTCTCCGGAATTGTCTATTCCCATAATGTTGCTCTTTATCTTCTTGATATGACTGATAGAGAACCAATCCGATACACCGCTACTGTTCGACAGGGATATAATTCAACCTCGCCTCGAGAAGCCGGATTAAAGATTTATACTGTAAAAAGGGAATGGTATGAACTTGGAATTATCACTTCAACTACAACTATGGGACATCAGGTTTATATTTATTCACCTGAACGTACAATCTGTGATATTCTCCGACCTAATGCAAAAGTTGAATTACAAGACAGGCAAACAGCTCTCAAAGAATATGTCAGAAGAAAAGATAAGGATATTCCAACGTTAATGAAATACGCCAAAATTCTTAGAGTTGAAAAGCTTTTAAAACAATATTTGGAGGTACTGCTATGATTCATTCAGCCACACAGCTTAAAGCAATTGTTAAAAACAGAGCCAAAGGCGATAGCAACAAATCCTTGGTACTGATTCGTAAATTTATTATGGAGAGATTTCTCGAAAGGCTATCTGTTTCAGAATATAAAACCCAGTTTATAATCAAAGGCGGAATTCTTGTATCGTCAATGGTCGGTACGGATAACAGGGATACTATGGATATTGATACTACCATTCGCGGATTCGATTTGAATGAAGAAACACTGAAAAAGATTCTTATGGAAATTGCTGAAATAACGATGGACGATGGCATAATATTTAAGATTACAAAAGTCTCAGAAATAATGGATGATTTCGAATATCCCGGGATAAGAGTTATGATGGTCGCAATGCTCGATAAGATGAGGACTCCACTCAAACTGGATATTTCAACCAATGATGTGATAACACCTAAAGAGATAGAATACAAATATCCTCTTACCTTCGAAGACCGCAGTATAGACTTACTATCTTATAATCTTGAGACTGTCCTTGCAGAAAAGCTTGAGACTATCCTAAGCCGGGGAGAGGCCAACACTCGAATGAGGGATTTCTATGATATCGCCATTCTTACTTCCGGAGTATATAGAGATCCTGACTACAGTCTTTTAAAAACAGCACTTATTGCAACCGCTGATAAAAGAGGCACTACCGCCCTCCTTGACAGAAGAACAGAAATAATCGGACAGATTGAAAATGATGCTGATATTCAAAAACATTGGAATGAATACCAGCAAAGTTATGATTACGCCGCAATGTTCAGTCTTGCCGATGTTATATCCGCTGTTAATAAACTTTTTGATCAGATTGGTTATTAACGGGAAATCAACCAAACACCATATACTATTACTATGACAATAAGCTCTGAAGATTATCAAATCCACAGAGCTTATTATTGTTAATGCAACTTTCTTTCGCCGCAGCTAAGATGGATTATGGTGAGTTGCCACCTCTCTCGAGCCTCCATAAGAGCCGCATTCCATCGCGGCTTTCACTTCACAGACGAAGTACATTTTAACGAGTGCACAGCTCCTATATCTTGATTCAGCCATTTACCACTATATTCTTCATAATGGTCAGCAGTTGATTTATAAGTCATACGCAGCTCCAGGACGGATCAACGTATGACTATAAGTAATCTGCCCTTAATAAATGGTTGCGGAACACCAGTTGTTAAACCCTCCACTTATTGGCAGGAGTTCTCCAGTTGTTATGTTAGAGAGTATATCACATATCATACTAATTGTCATTAAACTAGTAGTTAAAAATGAAACATAGAAAATCAAATGATTATTATTCCAATTCTATAGAAAGAACAATTCTGACTCCCTCAGTTCTCTGTTTTAACACTCTAAAAATGTTAATCTGTTCTTTTTTACCACTGCATATTATAGATAAGGTATCTTCGTTATCTTTTATTATTTGGGAAACATATTTTCTTTTTTTTACTTTTATTTTTACAGTTTTATATTTCCCTTCAGCTATCATAGATAGCACTTTATCTATTAGTTCTCCCCTAACATACTCTGTACCATGTTCTTCTTGTTCTTTTTTAGGTTCGGTTTTGGGTTTTATTATCGGTTTCTTCTGAGGATGTGTAGGTTCTTTCTTTTCTTTTTCATTTTTATCATTTTTTTTACGCTTTCCTTTATAATCATTTTGATATTTACCACTCATATACATTTCTCCTTGAATCTTAATTTAATAAATAGATTATTGAAATAACTATGGTATATATGAACGTTAAAATAACTGAAATATTAAATATATTACCCTTTTTTGTAATAATTCTTTCGTTATATCTATAAACATTAATATGACTTATCCATGATTCCAACAAAAAGTAATCTTCATCTTTCACTGATGTCATAAGTAATCTATGATTATCTATTGATACCGATTTAAGCTTATTTGAAAAAACGCATGACAATGAACATAATATTGAAGCTACACCTATTACACATGATAAAAACAACAAAACATTAACAGATATTCCACAGCTTAAGCCAAAGTGCAATTCATCATCCTTTATTATTTCTAGTAACGGATAAGTTACTGCACCAATAAATGCAAGAATAAATCCTGATCTACTCTCAATATTGTTTTTCCTATTGTTTTGATTATCAATGTTACTTACAACAATATTTAGTAATAGTTCTAATTTATTATTACTATTTGTGTTTTGTTTTATATTCTTATATGCTTCATATATTGCTTCTTTATTTTCTAAATCATCCTCATAGCTATATAATTCCTCAAATTGTTTTCTTAATAACGATTCATCAAACAAATAATTGTCTGTTTTCGATTTACCTGCCATATATACAATACCTCCATTTTATCTATGGCTTAAGAGGAACTCCCCTGTTATAAAAATATCTAATATTTTCAAAAACCCTTGTATATTAGATATACGATTTTATAAAAAACTACATACCCTGCAATGCCCTATAATCCACTTTCCCAATTGCCGTAAGCGGAAGTTTATCAACAATACTAAACGTGCATCCCTCTATGTAGTATTCTGGTAATGTCTCTTTACATACTGTTTCTACATCTTTGATTATCAACTTATTATCAGTCTTACAATCATCTACCAAAACAATAAACACCTTAGGGACTTGTCCATGATTATGCTTATTATCTATCACTCCCACAACTCTGCACTGAGATACATTACTATTTGCGGTAATAGCTTTCTCTATAACAGATGGGTAGATTTTGAATCCATCATATCGGATAATCATTTCCTTTATACGTCCATCAATATATAAGAAACCGTCTTCATCAATATGGCCAAGATCACCCGTATGAACCCATATTTTTCCGTCCTTATGCTTTCTTAGAACCTCTTTAGTCTGGTTCTCATTTTTAAAATATCCAATCATTTGATTCGGAGTTCTCATACAGATTTCTCCAATCTCACCATACGTTAACTCTTCATCAAGTGTCGTCTTACTTTCATCATCATATCTAAATATTCCAACGGTCCCTCCCGGTAGAGGAATGCCCACACTTCCGGGCTTGTATTCTTTTAGTTGCTTGACAGCAAATGCAGATGTCACCTCTGTAAGAGCATATCCCGGATACACTCCTTGTTTTGCACCGTTGTTAACAAGATAATCATTCACTTTCTCATATAACTCCGCTGACATCGCATCTCCACCAACTGCGCCAGCTTTTAGGAAATGAACTCCTTTTTGAGAAATGGATTCACTCTCTGATATTCTTTTAAAATGCGCCGGAACACCTGCAAACCATTGTGGCTGATATTTCAATATATAATCAGCTATCTTTTGGGAATCTAACTTCGAGATAATAGTTGCTTTCATTCCCGTCACCATACTCATATGAAGCATTCCAGAACCATAGCTGATCCATGGGGGCATAATTAATAAAAATCTATCATTTGGTGCAAAACCTATTTGAGACTTCATATACTCAAATGCCATCGCATTATAATTATCATGAGATAACAGTACACCCTTAGGAGTTCCTGTTGTTCCTCCTGTATGCACAATGGTTAATGGTTGATTTTCTATATATGATGGTAATATCGATTCATTCTTGCTTTTACAAGGTATTTCAACGCCAGACTCAAATCTCTTGTCGGATTTTTCAATTATTCTGCTATAGAATCCTATCATTTTACAAATCATCCCAAATGAAAATGGCATACTTTTGGCTGATTTATTCAGCGAATGATTTATAATTTTGAAATCCGGATTATCTCCTACCGTTTTCTTTATCTTCGAAGTAAAGAGGTCTGTATTAATAATCAAACTTGAATCAGCCTCATAAAGATAATTTTTAATACCTTCGTAGCTTGTGCGTGGATCAATCAGATTGCTTATTGCATTAATTCGTCCCAAGGCATACCAATCATAAACAAATTCTGGAGACATCAACATCGAAATAGTAACAACATCATTTTCCTTTACACCTTTATTTAAGAAGAACGTTGTCCTTTTTTCAATGTTATCAAATAGCTCGCCATATGTTATCTCATTGCCCTCATATTCTAAGGCAATGCAATCTTGTCTATTCTTGTTTAATTCAAAAATAACATCATAAACATTCTTCTTTGGAAAACTAAATTCAAGTGCATCCATCGGATAATATTTCTGCCATACTCTATCTTCTGACGGACAATTCTTTATAGTTTTACTATCAGTTGACACTCTATTCATTCCTCCTAAAGGATTAGTTTATCTATTAACATGCTGCTGAAACCATTTAACAATTTCATCTATAACTCTCTCACTCTCCGGAAGGTCTGGGCGGAGTACCGGAAATGCATGGATCAGCTTCGAATCACTTCCCATATGGCGTAAATAATGTTCCACGCCTTTGTTTCCCAGTTCGCCTGCGAAGTCGAGAGTATAACGTTCAAGCATATCCGCCTTACTTGTTATCAAGCAACATGGTGGGATGTTGTATATTATTTCCGGATGTTCCGGATTGGTATATTCTGCCATTGCCTTGCTACGCTCATCTTTTCCATAGAAGGATTGTGAAAGAAACAATCCAAGTGAATCTTTTCTTGTGGTATATAACATACCGTAATATTATTCTTTGGAAAGTCAAAACCAAGTGCACCTTCTGGGTAATACTTCTACCAAGGCTTATCTATCGATGGGCAGCCTGTTCTGTCTGTTGATATCGTCTTAAACCCCTTTACAAGCCATAATTTTCTATTTATCCTTCATTTTGCAATGCCACAAAATCCACCTTGCCGATTGGCGTATATGGAAATTCCGTTCTAAATTTATAATCAACTGGCTGTGCATATTCTGGAAGCATTTCACTACATATCTTTTCTAACTCTGTTCTAATCTTTTGTTCTGATTTGTCACATCGTGATTTTAGTATAATATGCGCCTTGGGTAGCATTCCCTGACTATAATTATTATCTTTAATACCAACGACCATACATTCTGCAACATCATCATGCTGTTTTATCGCCTCTTCTATCACGAATGGGAAAACCTTAAATCCATCATTTCTGATTATCATCCGCTTTATGCGTCCATCTATATAAAGCATTCCTTTTTCTGTCATATAACCTAAGTCCCCGGTATGAATCCATCTACGGCCATCTTTATGCGTATGTATTAACGCAGTCGTAGCTTCTTCATTTTTATAATATCCAAGCATCGTTGTTGGTCCTGAGATACACACCTCTCCCCTTTGGTTATACTGAAGTTCTTCCTCAGTTTTCGGATCAAAAACAGAAATTATATTCTGTGGTAAAGGTATACCAACACTTCCTTCTTCATTAATGTCATTAATACAAGCCGCTGCCAAAGAACATTGTTCTGTAATACCGTAGCCTTTTATAATGCTATTAGGTGTATTATGTTTTTTGAGAAATTCGTTTGCCTGTTTTTCAAGTTTCAAATTCATAGCATCTCCACCAACTGCCGGAGTTATCAAATATGATAAATCAATATTGTCCAAATCCTTGCTGTTTAAAACATTTCCCCAGTAAGACGGTACTACCGCCATATGATTCGGTCGTAGGTTCTTTATCATACTTGCAAAATCCTTAGGCTCAAACTTAGGAATCAGTATTGATGTCATTCCAACAACAAACGGCATATGTAATCCCGCACCAACTCCATATGCAATAAACGGCGGCATTATATCTAAGAATCTTTGTCCGGCAAATAAATGCATTCCGGATAATTTATACTGATATGCAATAGTGTTAAAACACTCATTTGATAAAACAACACCTTTAGGAATACCTGTTGTTCCACCAGTATGCAGGATTGCAACCGGCACTCCTTTTTCTGTATTCTCTATAGTTTTTTTAGAACAATTTTCTTCTAAACCGATAAATGTGTTCCAATTTAAAACAGAATTACTATAATGAATTTTCTCGCATTTTCCTTTTATATAATCAATCCTCTCAGATATTTTATACGCGCTATGCTTTAACCCTACTAAAGAATCCCCTGCTGAAATTAAAATGATTTTTTCAACCATTGTATGTTTAGATATATCTTTTATCAGCCCATAACATAAATCTATCGAGATAAATAATTTAGAATCCGCTTCTCTAGTGTAATCATAAATCCCTTCTTTGCTCGTTCTAGGATCTATCATATTTGCTACAGCTCCTATCTTACTTATCGCATAAATAAGATATACTGTTTCTGGAGTAGTAGGCATTGCTATTGTAACAATATCTCCTTTTTCAATCCCAATCGCTGTCAATGAATCAGCAGTTCTGTCTATCTGATCAAATAGTTCACCATATGTTATCTTTCTGCCAAAATACTCCATTGCAGTTCTATTCAGATGATTTTTATTATTATCATAGATACATCTGTACATAGTGGTTTGAGGAAATTCAAATTCCATCACAGCTTCTGAATAATACCTCTCCCATGGTCTATCTTTAGACGGATAACCAGTAAGTTCATTCTTTTGATTTTTCATAAATCGCCCTGCTCCTTAAACTAAAAAATGCGCAGCCGAAGCCGCGCATGAAAACCGCCGCTCCGAATTTGCTGCGACACAAACCTTTAACACACCACGAGGGAATGCAAAGAAAGGAGCAAGCGTTTTTACCGTATACGGAAAACGCCTCCCCATAGTGTGTTATTTAGATTTGTGTCGCACCTTTATAATAGCACATTTGGAGCAGTCAGACAATTCAGAACTTATGTTTTCCCGCTTATTTTCTAACTGATTTCAAGGGGTTTGGGGATTCGCCCCAAGTTTAATTTTTCAAAAAATGAAGATGCTCCTCAAAAGCATTTTCTGATTTTTGAAAAATGTAGCAAGCTCGAAATTTTTAATTTCGGTGGTTTTGGCGCACAAAACCAATGCTTGCTACTTTCAAATCTCCCTACGGGAATTTGGCGGTTTTGTGGTTTTTATATAAAAAACCAATACTTGCTTTTTGCAAGGATTGATATACAAAACCTATGCTTGCTAATTTTATCCCCTCGTACAGTTAATGATTGTTATTCAAATAATCATACTGTTACTTAGTAAAAAAATTATGCTAATAAAACTAACTATGATAACAGCAACAAAAAAAGACAGCTGCTACAAATCTGTAACAACTGTCTTCATGCCCTACCGCTGTATTTTGTTTTCATTTCTGATCTACTCTCCTTTAGCTTATGCTATTTATATACTTATCCAGCAAGCTCTTGTAGATGATATAGTGATATCTCTTCTTCCCTTTCTTCCTGAAAGCGTAACCAATAGGTATTCTTTCTTCTCTAAGAAGATACTGAAGAGTTACCACATCCAGATTAAGAAGTCTTGCAGCTTCTTTGGTTGATACTCTATCCACACTCATCCCCTCCTTTCCGCAAATTCTAATAATGGTACAACTCAAGACTGTTCTCAAAAATCATTCTTGATTTTGTAATAAATGATTTTTCTCTTGAAAACTTATAAATAATCATTTATAATTGAAAATATGTATAAATTATATTTTACAGTATAGTTATGCTATAAACACAAATCAAGAAACATATTATTTATGAATCAATCATTTATACCGAAGTCATAAATTTACATTTATGGAACTATCAGATCATCCGATTGATACATAATCTCAAATCAAAAACATATCCAAAGGAGAATAACAATGCCTTATACAATTGAACAACAGCTTAAAACAAAGGAACGATTAAAGGAACTCAGAAATGAAAATGGAATCACTTCGACAAAGATGCCTTCCGAACTTCGAGAATATATGACAAGTGCCTGTCTTATCGATTATGAGGAAACTAATCCTGATAAGGAAATGCGGTTTTCTAAAACAAAGGGAATGAGCGTTGAGAGACTTGTAGCTCTTGCTGATTACTACAATGTATCAGTTGACTATATTCTCGGAAGGACAGATACGAGATCTAAAGATTATGAAGTTCGCGAGCTTGCGGAATATGTCGGTGCTTCCACTAAGGTGATTGAGGGAATTATTAAAATGTACCGAAAGGTTCCGGCCGCGGATATCATTTTTGATCGAATGCTGAATACAAGATATTCTACACTCTTCCTTCAATCAGTCCTTGCTCACATAACAACTACAGTTAGTTACCAGCAAAGAATCGGGGTAAATGCAGGAGACCTGGATGAACTATATGAAAAACTGAGGAAACAAGGATTGGAATATCTCCTTCAATCCGAAGAACAGCTGAATGATTATTCTGAAAACATTTCTATTCAGTATTTTAAGAAACTGCTTGAATTTATAACTGAGGGGGAATGTACTTACCCTGAAGAGCTGCTTTCAACCAATGCAATTAATATCGTAGATAGATGCGATATGATTGATAGATTATCAAAAATTTTAAAGGAGGATAATGCCTATGAAACAATCGAAGAAATTGATATTACAGAAGGGAGTTGATGCTTTATGAAATTGCCTAATGGTTATGGCAGCGTGATCAAGCTTGGTGGCAAAAGACGGAATCCTTACGCAGTCAGGACTACAGTTTATGTCAGGGATGACAAGACAGGATTTACTAAACAGAAGTTTAAGTATCTCGCATATTTTTCAAAGCCAGAGCTTGCCTATGCTTATCTCGCGGACTATAACAAAGGAATTGTTGTAGATGAACATGTAAAATTCACTGAAGTTCCTACATTTGCAGAAATATATGACAAATGGAAGGCCTATCGTAAGTCTTTAAAAAATCAAATAACTGATTCTTCATGGAAGAACTATGATATAGCGTTTAACCATTTCAGTGATCTTCATGACAGGAAAATGATATCCATTCGTCAAGAGGATGTTCAGAACTGTCTTAATAAATTCAACAACAAATCCAAGTCAACTATCTCATGTATGCGGGCACTGATTAAAGCCTTATACAAATATTCTATAAATAATGGATTTATTGATAAGGATGTTACGGATGGACTTGTATTTGAATGGGTTACTTCTACTGAACAGATTCATTCACGATATACCGATGAGGAGATTGGAATACTCTGGCAGAGTCTTTATAAAATCAATAATGTCGATATCATTCTTATTATGATTTATACCGGACTTCGTCCTACCGAGCTGCTGGAGATACTTACCGAAAATGTACATCTCGATGAAAAGTATATGGTCGGCGGAATGAAGACCGAAGCCGGCAGGGATAGAATTATTCCATTATGTGATAAGATACTTCCACTTGTTAAAAACAGATATAACGAAAACAAGAAGTTCTTAATCAATAATAAGTATGGAAATCACTATACCTACGGAACCTATGTCAGTGCAAACTTTAATACCTGCATGGGAAAGCTTAATATGACTCATCTTCCACATGACGGAAGACACACCTTCGCTTCTCTTATGGATAATGCCGGAGCAAATGAGGTATGTACCAAGCT
>Ga0256404_1011813_pt1 | contig 11554 bp, 6 predicted proteins | sample RumenRJG_01DNA_FD_185990 | JGI IMG/M metagenome (GOLD analysis project Ga0256404, IMG submission 185990) | Bovine rumen microbial communities from Lethbridge, Alberta, Canada - RJG_01 | ecosystem: Host-associated > Mammals > Digestive system > Stomach > Rumen | place: Canada: Alberta | collected... | reverse complement strand
CAACCAGCTGCTCACTCTGGACTGCTCCAACAACCATCTGAAGCAGTTGGGCCTCTCGCGCGCCTCGTTCCTGCGCGAACTGGACTGCTCGAACAACGAGATAGAGGAACTTGGCCTGATAAACTGCGTGCAGCTGCGCACGCTGAATTGCGCCAGCAACAAGCTGACCTCAATCACCCTGACCCGCACGACGAACTTGGAACAGCTCATCTGCGACAACAACCAGCTGACCGACCTGACGCTGGTCAACAACCCCTACCTGCAGACGGTATGGTGCAACAACAACGGTATGGAATCGCTCAGCATCACGCGCAGCGGCGACCTCTTTTCGCTCTACTGCCCCGACAACAAGCTGACCGACATCATCGTGAACGACGCCAGCAGCCTGGAAGACGTCTGGTGCGAGAACAACAGCCTGGAATCAATCGACTTTGGCTCCACGACCGCACTGAACACCTTCAACGCCGACAACAACCAGCTGAAGCAAGTCACCCTGGGAGGCATCACGGCCAACAAGGCCCCCTACCTGATAAGCTACGCCAACAACAAGCTGAAGCTTAACAGCTTCTACCCATCAAAAAGCGTGGATTACTACTTCTACATGCCCCAGGACACCATACAGTTTGCCCAAGACAGCGTGGAAGTGAACAAGTTTATCGACTTCGGCGACTACATGAACAACGCTCTGGGCTCCACGGTGGGCTCAATCAGTTTTTTCCGCACGGCTGACGACAGCGAACTCGTCAAGGGCGTGGGCGCCGGCTACGACTACTATCAGCGCAGCGCAACCATCAAGTTCTGGCGGCCCCAGGGCGAAATCTACGCCGTCATCACCAGCTCGCAATTCCCCGAACTGCGCCTGGTGACCACACCCTTCGTGGCCGGCAGCATAGCCGAAGGCATCCGCACGCTGCAGGCTGAAACTTCGGGCGAAGCCACACTCTACGACCTGCAAGGTCGCCCCGTCACAAAACCCCAGGGCGGCATTTACGTGAAAGACGGAAAGAAAGTGTTTGTTAAATAAATCATGAGAACAATGAAACATACATTATATATAATAACCCTCCTCCTGCTCGTGTGCTTCGGCGCTACCAAGACCCAGGCACAGTTGTCCATACCGGGCACCAAGGCTCCGGTCATCCTGCTTTCGTCCAAGTCGCACACCGTGACCTACCTGCCACAGAGTTTCTCTGTCAACGTGAAAGCCAATGTTGACTATAACGTGACGACCACGGCCGACTGGCTGAAACTGACCAAGAAAAACGGGAAAGTGGTAGTGAAAGTGAGTCTCAACCCTGAGAACCTGATGCGCACCGCCGAAGTGACCTTTGCATCGACAGACGGCACGACGACACGCAACTTCACCGTGAAACAAGAGCGCGACCAGTCGGTTCAGACCGTGAGCGGCCTGTCAGACTTCGGCATCTTCAGCGACACCCTGCTCACCACCCTGAAAGAGGGAACGACACAGGCCGACATCGACACCGTGAAGAACATCTACGCCCGCAACCTGGCACAGCAAATCTTCAACGGCACGTATGACTTCAACTACCGCCTGGCCACGTACCACAGTTTCCTCAACCCCTCCGTGCTACAGGCCGAGCGTTTCAACCGCCCCTACGACTACACCCAGAACGCCACGGGCATCATGTTGCCCTCCGGCCGCGTGGGCATTGCCTTGACAGGACTGCCGCAGGGTGTGCGTGCCCGCCTCATTGTCTATACATGGACCGTTGACGAGGGCAACTACCCCACATCGACCTCCTACACGCTCAACAACGGTTTCAACATCATCAACGTCAATCCCAGCTATCCCGAACGCAACGGACTGGCCTACATCGAGTACCTCAATCCCTCGCGCGACGTGACCTATCCCGACATCAAGGTGCACTTCATCAACGGCATTCAGAACGGTATTCTCGAAAAGCCGCGCACCAACGACGAGATGTACAAGATTTTGCAGAACGCCAAGTACACCACCATCGACCTGCTGGGCGAGCGCGTTCACTCCGTATTCGAGACCAAAGCCCTGATGCAATACACCAAGGGCAAGTACATCAAGTACATCAATGTGCTCGACACCCTCATCAAGTGGGAGCAGGAAATGCTGGGACTGGAGAAGTACAACCAGCTGACCTCAAACAAGACGCTGGCCTACGTGAACTACCGCTACTTCATGTACTGCGAAAGCCGCGGCGCTTCGTTCAAGTATGACACCCAGGCCAAGGTCTGCAACCCCGACGTCATCATGCAGCGCCGCGAGGACGCCCTCTGGGGCATGAGCCACGAGTGGGGCCACCAGCACCAGATGGATCCCTACTTCAAGTGGAGCGGCATGACCGAAATCACCAACAACCTCCACTCGGCCTACAACCTCCAGCACATGGGCACCGACAACAATGTCACCATCGACTGGCTCAAGCAGTTCCGCAAAGACCTCATCACCGCCGACACTTACGGCCGCAAGCGGAGCGGCGACCGCGGTTATGCCTACCGCCACGCCAGCAACTTCTCCTTCAGCCAAAAGATGTATGACATGTGTTTGAGCATGAAAGACTCCATCATTGCCAAGCGGGCCGAAGATCCTGACCGCGCCTCTACCTTCAACGACGGCTATCCCGGCAGCTTCGCAGGCTTCTACCTGCTCTACCTCTATTTCCAGAAGAACTATGGGCTCCACGACTTCCTGAAAGACCTCTATCAGTCGCTGCGCGAGACGGAGCAGGGCACCGACAAGTATTCCCGCCTGGCCGCCGCACACAAGCAAAGCCGCAACACGGCAACACGCCGGGAACTGGTGGCCAACTTCAAGAAGGACTTCCCCAACTCCTGCTGGACTACGGACAACTATCTCGTTGACGCCAACTACAGCACGGACAACAGCGTGCCCTTCATCTTCAACTTCGTGCGCAGGGTTTCGCTCATCAGCGGCTTCAACCTCTATCCCTACTTCGAGGCTGTGGGCATGTTCCGCCTCATTGCCTTCTGCCAGGATGACTACGGCCGCAAGTGGTACGTCATGACCCCGGAGATGCGCGAAGAATTCAAGGCCGACATGGACGCCCTCGTTGCCGACGGCACCCTCAAGGCCATGCCCGAGGACATGACGGCCGATGCCATCACCGACCCCGCCCTTGTCGTCGAAATGAAGCAGCCCGTTGTACCCAACGAATGGTAAACCCCGGCACCGCCCGGTTCTGACACCAACGTCAGGCGCCGGACAGTCCACAACATAGCGACAGGGGCAGGCTCCGCAGAGCCTGCCCCTGTTCTTTTACCATTATCCTTACCGCACAAAAGCCTCCCGGCCAGCGAACACGGCACCTGCTTTTCAACGGAAATCACCTTGCCGCACACAAGTGGGACTTCGGTGCGACTAAATCCGATTTAGGCGTGACGAAGTCCCACTTCTGCAACAACAACCGTGACCGGAAAAAAGCCATCTGGGACATTTTTTTACGGATGCACCTCACAAAAGCACCGATTTAACCGGCTAAAAGGATAAAAAACAGCCCGAAAAAATAGATTGTTCATCGTTTTCGCACACATATGAATAGTTTTGTGTAATTTTGCACCACATTAAAAATACGTACGTAAAATTATATCTGAAAAACTCTATGGAATTGAGCAAAATCACGGCCCAGGAAGCGGCCGCAATGATTCACAACGGAGAGCACATCGGCCTGAGCGGTTTCACGCCCGCCGGCGCTCCCAAACGAGTAACACACGCTTTGTCCGAACGCGCAGCCAAAGAGCATGCCGAGGGCAGGCCTTTCAAAGTAAACATCTACACAGGAGCCTCAACGGGGCAGAGCTGTGACGGCGACTTGTCCAACGCCGAGGCCATCGGGTTCCGTGCGCCTTACACGACCAACAGCGACTTCCGCCGCCATGTGAACAACGGCGAGATTGCCTACCACGACATGAACCTCTCCAACATGGCCACACAGCTGCGCCAGGGCAACCTGGGCAAGGTTGACTGGGCCATCATTGAGGTGAGCGACATCGACATCGTGGGCGACAAGGCCCAGCTGTATCTCACGGCCGGCGTAGGCATCAGCCCCACCGTATGCCGCATGGCCGAGAAGGGCATTTTCCTGGAATATAACCTGCACCACGTCGGCAAAATGCGCGGACTGCACGACATCTACGAAATAGAATACCACCCCCACCGCACACCGGTGAACATCATCGGCCCGATGGACCGTATCGGCAAGCCCTACGTGGAAGTGCCCGTGGAGAAAATCAAGGGCGTCATCGAATGCGACATCCCCGACGAGGCCCGCTCCTTCACCGACCCGAGCCCTGTGACAGATGCCATCGGCCAGAACGTGGCCGACTTCCTGTATCACAACATGCGCGACGGACTGATCCCGAAGTCGTTCCTCAACATACAGAGCGGCGTGGGCTCGACAGCCAACGCCGTGCTGGGCGCCATGGGCTCCAACAAGGAAATTCCCGACTTCGGCATCTACACCGAAGTGCTGCAGAACGCCGCCGTTGACCTGCTGCTCAGCGGTCGCGTGACCGGAGCCAGCGCCTGCTCGCTGACCGTCACCGACGAGGCCCTGCAGAAAATCTACGCCAACCCCGAATTTTTCCGCACCCACCTGGTGCTGCGCCCCAGCGAGATTTCCAACAATCCCGAAGTCATCGCCCGCATCGGCGTGTGCGCCATGAACACCGCCATCGAAGCCGACATCTACGGCCACGTGAACTCCACGAAAATCAGCGGCACGAAGATGATGAACGGCATCGGCGGCAGCGCCGACTTCACCAACAACGCTTACCTGAGCATCTTCTCCTGCGGTTCCACCACGAAGAACGGTGCCATCAGCAGCATCGTGCCCTTCTGCACCCACATCGACCACACAAGCCACTTCGTTGATGCCGTCATCACCGAATACGGCGTGGCCGACCTGCGCGGCATCGGCGACATGGAGCGCGCCCGCCGGCTCATAGCCATTGCCCATCCCGACTACCGCCCGTTGCTCAACGACTACCTGAAACTGGCCGAGAAGTACGGCGGTGAGGTGCACCACATCCTCTCTGCAGCCTTCGCCATGCACGACACCTTCCGCCGCAAGGGCGACATGCGCCTGACCGACTGGAGCGAGTATATCAAGGACTGAGACGACAGGATGAAACTACAGGAATTAGATTCATTTTTCCCATAAACAGAATGAAGACAAAGACCAATCGTATCGTTATCGTGGCCATGATGGCTCTGACGAGCCTGTCGGCCCTGGCCCAAGAGAAGGGCATCACGCCGCAACTGTTGGACCAGATGCGCAAGGAAGCCGTGCAGACCCCGCAGGACAAGGCCCTGCAAAACGCCTTGGCCACCCAGGGCATCCAGGCACTGGCCGTGGCCGCCGTGAACGACATCCCCGGCGGCACCTACTTCTCCCATAAGGTGAAGTCGAGCGGCATCACCGACCAGAAGGGCAGCGGCCGCTGCTGGCTGTTCACCGGACTCAACGTGATGCGGGCCCGCATGATGCAGACCCACCACCTGGGCACGGTCACGCTGTCGCAAAACTATGTGTCGTTCTACGACCAGTTGGAAAAGGCCAACCTCTTCCTGCAGAGCATCATCGACAACGTGAAGAAACCCATGGACGACCGCGTGGTCGATTGGCTCTTCAAGAACCCCATCGGCGACGGCGGCACCTTCACCGGTGTGAGCGACCTGGTGACGAAATACGGCGTAGTGCCCTCCGAGGCCATGGCCGAAACGTCCACCAGCAACAGCACCTCAACCTACCGCGCCCTGATGGGACAGAAGCTGCGCGAGTTCGGCCTGCGTCTGCGCGAAATGGGAGCCAAGGGCGCCAAGGCCCAAGCCCTGCAAGCCAAGAAGGAAGAGCAGCTCAAGGAAGTGTACCGCCTGCTGGTACGCCTCATGGGCGAGCCCCCCACCAAGTTCACCTGGACACGCACCGACAAGGACGGCAACCCGCTCGACACCCGCGAGTACACACCGCAGCAGTTCTATCAGGAATACATCGGCAGCGACCTCAAGGGCAACTACGTGATGTTCATGAACGACCCCTCGCGCGACTACTACAAGACGTACGAGATTGACCTCGACCGCCACGTTTACGACGGCACCAACTGGGTGTTCGTCAACGTGCCCATGGACGACATCCGCCAGATGGCCATCGCCAGCATCAAGGACAGCACCATGCTCTACATGAGCTGCGATGTCAACAAGCAGTACAACCGCGACCGCGGTTACAGCGACCCCATGAACTACCAGTACGGCCCGCTGCTGGGCACCACCTTCCCCATGGACAAGAAGGAGCGCATCATGACCTTCGCCAGCAGCAGCACCCACGCCATGACCCTCATGGCCGTCGATCTGGACGAGCAGCAGAAACCGCGCAAGTGGATGGTAGAGAACAGCTGGGGTGCCACATCCGGCTACAAGGGCCACATCATCATGAGCGACGCCTGGCTGGGCGAATACCTCTTCCGCCTCGTGGTGGAAAAGAAGTACGTGCCTCAGCGCCTGCTCGACCTGGCCAAGCAGAAGCCCATCATGCTGCCGGCCTGGGACCCCCTGTTTGCCGTCGAAGAGTAATTACTCTATATATAATTTAAGGAGTGGCGTTTCGTGAAACCGGAGCGCCACTCCCGTCTTTTTTAGAACCATCACAATCAGCCATCCTTCGCGGGCATGGCCGGGTCACGCGCAGTAAAGCGGTGAAGGGAAAGTTCAACGTTGCCCCCTCCGGGGCAAAAGCAGCTCCCGGGAGAAGAACGGTATGTAAAAATTTTTCAGTAAAATTCCGGCGGTTTTGTAATCCGCTGATTTCCATCGGCTCCCAAACCAGACCAAACAGAAGCGGCGTTTCGAAATTTCGAAACGCCGTTTCTGCGCGCCGAAGTCCCACTTGTGACGGCCGAAACCGGACCTCCGTCTTCGGTTTGTCAAGATTTTTTGGAAAAAGAGGCGGAGCGGCTGCAACGATAGTGACGGCTGGGTTACAGACCCTTTGCGGATTTCTCCGCGCGGACATGAAAAATTTTGGGACTTTTGCATTCGCTTTATTTGTAACTTTAGATAACTTTGTATCCGAATGACGGAAAATTCAGAAAATTCCCAATTATAAAAACGTAGTATTATGAATAAAAAAATTATTATCGCGCTGCTGGCCACGCTGATGTTGGCCGGCATGCAACAGACAGCAGCAAAGAAAAAGACTTCGCCCATCACCATCGGTTGTATCGTCGGCGGCGGTGGCGACGTGGACGCCACGTTCAAGAATCTGCATGAGATGGGCTTCACCTCTTGCCAGATAAGTTTCCCGTCAAACTACACGCAGGAAACCATCGACAAGCTGAATGCCGCACGCCAGAAGTACGGCATCAAAATCACGACCGTGCTGACGGTGCCCGGCCGCTGCGTGTGGAACTTCACCGAAGGCCCCTCGACCATCGGACTGGTTCCCGCCGAAGGCCGCGAGCAAAAACTGGAAGTCTATCGCAAGTGCATCGACTTCTGCCAGAAGGCCGGCATCCCCGCCATGCACTCCCACTTCGGCTTCATTCCTGAAGACCCGAGCTCGGCCCAGTACAAGGAATTCATCGCCGTAATGAAGGCTCTGGCCACCTATGCCAAGGAGCGCGGCGTGGACATCTATTTCGAGACGGGTCAGGAGACGCCCACGACCCTGATACGCACCATCAAGGACATCGGCACGGGCAACTGCTTCATCAACTGCGACACGGCCAACCTGCTGCTCTACGGCAAGGCTAACCCGACGGACGCCATCCGGCAGTTCGGCCACCTGGTGCGCGACATGCACGCCAAGGACGGCACCTATCCCTCGGCCGACGACCCCTATCACCTGGGCAAGGAGAAGCCCATCCCCCAGGGCGACGTGGACTTCCCCGCCATCATCAAACTGCTCAAGCAGCAGGGCTACACCGGTGCCATCACCATAGAATATGAAATGAGCGGCCGGACGGCCGACTACATGATACGCACCCGCAAGTATCTGCAGAAACTCATCGACAAATACTAAGACCATGACCGCTAACGATACCATAAACGTGGCTCTCATCGGCTGCCGCAACATGGGGTGGGCCGACCTCACCGCCATGCTCCAAAATCCCGGTGTGAGGCTGGTGGCCCTGTGCGACGTGGACCAGGAGGTCCTCGACAAGCGCACCGCCGACGCCGAGAAGAACTGGGGTGTCCGCCCCCGGCAATACCGCGACTACCGCCAGGTGCTGGACAACAAAGACATCGATGCCGTCATCATCGGCACCCCCGACCACTGGCACTGCCTCATCATGACCGACGCCTGCGCCGCAGGAAAAGACGTGTATGTGGAGAAACCGGCCGCCAACAGCATTGCCGAGTGCGACGCCATGGTGGCTGCCCAGCAGCGCTACGGCCGTGTGGTACAGGTGGGGCAGCAGAAACACAGCGCCGAGCACTGGAAAAAACTCCACGACTACATTGCCAGCGGACAGCTGGGACACATCGGCCGCGTCAACGTGTGGGCCAACTTCACCTATGTGATACTTAACGAAGTGTCGCCCGACGCCGCTCCCCCCTCAACCCTCGACTACGACATGTGGCTCGGCCCGGCACCGCAACGCCCCTACAGCCGCACCCGCAACACGGCCTGGCGCTGCTTCTGGGACTACGGCGGCGGACTGATGACCGACATGGGGCCTCATCTGCTCGACATGGCCCTGTGGCACATGAACGTGAAGGAGACACCGCTCCGCGTGTCGGCCCTCGGAGGCAACTTCGCCTGCCCAGGCAACAAGGCCGAGACATTCGACACCCTGAGCGTACTCTACGAACTGCCCCAGTTCAGCATCCAGTGGAACAACACGGCCACTTCCACCGGCCCGTACAACAGCCACAACGGATTGGAATTCATCGGAGAGAACGGCACGGTAATCACTAACTACGACTGGTGGGAAGTGCTGCCCCAGGCCGGACGGCTGGAGCCGATGAAGGTGACGGCAACCCCCGGCGAGCACGTGGTGCACACGGGCAACTTCCTGGACTGCGTGCGCTCGCGCCGCTTCGACCAACTGGCCTGCCCCATCACCCACGGCACCCTCTGCGCCAAGTATGCCCACATGGGCAACATCGCCGCCCGCACGGGACACGTGCTCCGCTACGACGCCCTCCGGCGCACCTTCCACGACAAGGCCGCCGACCGCCTCATTGCCAAGCCCTATCGCAAACCGTGGAAAATGTTTAAAAGTTAAAAGGTACATGCTATGATAACAAGAAGAGTATTTCTCCGCCGGTCAGCCTCGGCTCTTGCCGCCGGCATCCTGGTGCCGCAGGTTCTGAAAGCGCAAACCCTCGGTGCCGCCCCCAGCGACCAACTCCGTGTGGCGCTCATCGGATGCAAAAGCATGGGGTGGAAAGACCTGACCACTTTTATGAAACACGCCGGTGTAAGCTGTGTGGCCCTTTGCGACATAGACAACAATATACTTGAAAGCCGCGCCGACCAAGCCCGGAAACTGTGGGGCACCCGGCCTGAAACATATACCGACTACCGCCGCGTCTTGGACCGCAAGGACGTGGACGCCGTCATCATCGCCACGCCCGACCACTGGCATTGCCTGATGATGACCGACGCCTGCGCCGCCGGAAAGGATGTCTATCTGGAAGGTCCCGCGGCTCACAGTCTGGCCGAGTGCGACGTCATGGCGGCCGCCCAGCAGCGTTACGGCCGCGTGGTCCAGGTAGGCCAGCCCTTGCGCAGTTCAGAACTCTGGAACGAGATGAAACGCATCGTCGCCAGCGGACAACTGGGCACGATAGCCCGTGTCAACGTGTGGGCCAACATGAGTTGGGACCCTGTCCGCGACGCCTCACAGAGCAACGCCGTACCTCAGGGCGTGGACTACGATCTCTGGCTCGGCCCCGCTCCGAAGCGGGCCTTCAATGCCTACCGTTTCCACAACTCATGGTGCCAGTTCTGGGACTATGGCGGCGGCCTGATTGCCTACGTGGGCACTCACCTGCTTGACGTGGCTCTCGCCGGCATGAACGTTGCCTCCATGCCGCTCCGCGTGGTAGGCTCGGGTGCCAACCATACCGTTCCCGGCAACAAGGCCGAGACGTTCGACAACCTCAGCGTATTCTACCAGTTCCCCAAATTCCTGATGCAGTGGAGCAACGTCGGCATCGAGGGCGGCCCCTTCGGCATGAACCGCGGCGTCGAGTTCAAGGGAACGGACGCCAGCCTCGTGGTCAACGACGAGACGATGACGCTTGTTCCGGTGGGCAAAAAGTTGGAGCCCCAATCGTGGAAAGCCTCCAACGATGCCGTCTTCGACCACATCGGCAACTTCATCGACTGTGCCCGACAGCATCGCGCGGCCACGGCCTGCACCATCGGGCAGGGCGCCTTCAGCGCCAAGTATGCCCATCTGGGCAACATTGCCGCCCGCACCGGCGAAGCACTGGTCTACGACCCGCAGCACCATACCTTCCACAACCGCAAGGCCGACCGTCTCATCGCCCCGGCCTATCGCAAACCCTGGCGGCTGCCGAAAAGCTGAACGGCGGTAAACCGTGGAAAAAGCCATATAGCGAAATTAACGACAGAAACGGCGCCTCAAAAATTTGAGGCGCCGTTTATAATTTTTGAAACGCCGTTTGTGATTTTGGACAAAAGTCTGCCGCCATAGGGCACTCTCCTTTCGTTCGGTAACACTCAAAGATGAAAAACGTTGTCTTTCATTTTGGCGCTGCTCTCACTTATTTGTAACTTTGCACTCTAAATAAAGTATATTGGACAAAAAGTAAGCATTTAACAATGGAATACAGATTCAACGAGATTGAACGGAAATGGCGCCAGCGCTGGGTGGAACAGCACACGTATGAAGTGAAGGAAGACCCCTCGCGGCCGAAATATTATGTGCTCAACATGTTCCCGTACCCCAGCGGCGCGGGTCTGCACGTGGGTCATCCCCTGGGCTACATAGCCAGCGACATCTATGCCCGCTACAAACGCATGAAGGGCTACAACGTGCTCAACCCTATGGGCTACGATGCCTACGGCCTGCCCGCCGAACAATATGCCATCCAGACGGGACAGCATCCCGCCGTGACCACGGAGCAGAACATCAACCGCTACCGCGAGCAACTGGACAACATCGGCTTCTCCTTCGACTGGAGCCGCGAGGTGCGCACCTGCGACCCGCAATATTACCACTGGACGCAGTGGGCCTTCCAGAAGATGTTCAACTCGTTCTATTGCAACACCTGCCAAAAGGCACAGCCCATCGAAAAACTGGTGCAGCACCTCAGCCAGCACGGCACCGAAGGGCTCGATGCCGCCCAGACGGAGGAACTGCATCTGACAGCCGCAGAGTGGAATGCCATGAGCGAGGCCGAACAGAGCCGCACGCTGATGAACTGGCGCATTGCCTACCTGGGCGAGATGATGGTGAACTGGTGTCCCGAACTGGGCACGGTGCTGGCCAACGACGAAGTGGTGGAAGGCCTGAGCGTGCGCGGCGGCTACCCCGTAGTACAAAAGAAGATGAAACAATGGTG
>Ga0256404_1011812_pt1 | contig 11554 bp, 9 predicted proteins | sample RumenRJG_01DNA_FD_185990 | JGI IMG/M metagenome (GOLD analysis project Ga0256404, IMG submission 185990) | Bovine rumen microbial communities from Lethbridge, Alberta, Canada - RJG_01 | ecosystem: Host-associated > Mammals > Digestive system > Stomach > Rumen | place: Canada: Alberta | collected... | reverse complement strand
CGTTCCATCTTCGTCATTTCTTTGACGGGCTTGTTGATGAACTTCGGGATTTCCAGAAAATGGATTTCACAATCTCCTGTCAGCCGGTCGCCCGTCTTCGGATTGTAGATTCCATACATCGCGTGCGGTTCTTCTTGTGGCAGAAGTTTGAACGCCAAGATATTGATCGTGATGACAGGGCGCAAGCATCGATAGTTCTGGCCTTTCGCAAGGCGCGAAAGATACAGCCCCGACCAATAATATAGCGTCCGCCGCTGCATGTTGTTGTAATTGACGACCTGCACCTCGACATCGACGAGTTCTCCTGTATCGAGCTCGCACGCCACGTCCAGCCGCGAGAGCTTTTCCTCTTCGCTTTGATGGATGAGCTCCGTCGCGATGAAACGAAGGTCCACGACCTTGTGGCCAAGTGACGGCTCCAGCACAGAGTTCAAAAAATCAAGCGTGATGTCCTTCCGCTCGATCTTGCCGAAGATGAACTTGAAAAGGACATCGTTCATCGGATCCGCTCGATGAGCGTCCAAGTCCTCCAAAATCTTTTCCGTTAATTCTTTCTCGCTCATGTTGCGCCGTCTCCCATCCGTATCGTTTCATGCTTTCATTATACCATCAGCAAATTTGTGGGACAAGCGGAAGCGCAACGATATCGAACTGTGTCATTGACGCAATTAGTATGCGGTCTTCATGCCTCCCTTTTCCACCCGTCACATCACACGCCCGCGTTGATGCGTGGCAGATGCCAGGCGCGCGTCACTTGTTCCGCACGCGCAAGGCCGACCGTTATGTCCGTCTGGTTGATTTCCGGCGGCTGGTCTTCGTTTCCTTTTGTCGCAAGCAAATGAATTTTGCACATGCCATACAGGATACCCGTCAGGTCGACCGCCATCTTGACGAGCTCACGCTCACGTGGCGCATAGGCCGCCCACGAAGCGTGGCGCTTCGTCATCTCATGCAGACGGGTCACGACGCGCCGGTAAAGCGCATTCAACGCATCCATCGCATGATACAGGCTCTCCGCTTCGCGTCCGAGCCGCTCCAAAAAGCGCACTTGCTCTCGTGCTTTTCGTTCGTATTCGGAGGCGCGCGCCTCGACGAGATACGCTTGATCGACTTGCCCGTCCCAAATAGCGTTAAGTGCAAGGAATACGGGAAGGGAAAGCAAAAAGCCAGAGCCGAGCACAAGGCCGCAGCTGACAGAGGCAAGCGCCTGCGGCGGATTCGCGGCGCTGCTGACGAGCTTCTTCAATTCCGCTTCCCTCGCACGGCACTGCTGCAAATCAAGCGGCGGGAGGTGCAGTCCCTGCGATTGCAATTTCGCAAAGACCGGCCGTTCTTGGATGCGCTCCATGCAATCCGAAAAAACGGAAAGGCTCACGGCTACATCCCACTGCTTTCGCCCGAGGGTTTCCAGCACGCGTTCCGTCGCCTCGTTTGCACGCTCCAAATTCAGTCGCGCATCGAGATACCGCGACTGCGCGCGCTGGCAAATCCATTCTGCTTTGTCATTCGAAAAGAGCGCCATGCGGCTTTCCTCCCCGTCTCAAGAAAATGTCAGATGTGCATGCGGGTCTGCGAGACACGCCTCGAGGCTCCCATAGCCGCCGTAACCGATCTGGACGCCAAGTGCCTTTGCTGACCGCCGCATGCGTTGATGAAATTCGCCGAGCGTCTGTACGGTAGCAAGTTCCCGGACAGCCGCCTCTGCGAGCCGTGTCTCCCGCGCAAATTCATTCACGTCGATGTGCGCCAATTGCGCCGCATACGCATCGAGGCGGCGGATTTCCGCTTCGTAAAACGCTTGCTGTTCACGATATGGACGATAGGGATCGTACGCTTGCATAAGCTTCTTGCACAAATCCCCGTGATCGAGCTCATAGATCAGCGTGCAACTGACGAGCCCTGTGAGCAGCATCGAAACAAACGTGGTGAGCGGCTCGCCAACGACGGGAATTTGGCCGATTGGTGTCTTGTTCAAAACTTCTGCAAGGAACACGCCAGCGATGGAGCCAGCTGCGGCAATCAAGATTTTTGCCACTTCGTGCAAGCGCTGTCCGAACGTTAGATGATTGGGGTTGACGAACAGCACCTTGAACGCTTTCACGAGTGACGCCCATGCCTGCCGGATGACCGTGACGACATGTTTTGCCGTCGTGAAAAAGATGTTCGCAAGCGTCGTGCAAAGGCTGGACAGGACGCCGGACAACATGCCTTCGCCAAATTTCGCAAGCAGCGTCCGAAAATCCCGTTTTACGCGCAAAAAGCCATCGTGAAAGCCCTCGGCGATTTCCTGCATCCGTTCTTTCATCGTGACATGCGTCCGCTGTTTCAACGCATGCAAGCGCTCGCGGACAGCAAACCAGATTTCTGCAAGGCAGAAGCCCATGGCCTGCTTCAGCCCCGTCGTCGCGCCGAGCTTCGTCGCCGCTTTCTGCACATCGTTGCGGAACTTCGGGCTCGTGTAGTACGCACGCGCGACCTTGTTGTCATAGGCTGTTTTCGCCTGCTCTTCGACAGCGCGCATGTGCTGCTGCGTCTCCAGCGAATATTCATCACCGCGCCGCTGCAAGAGGTGTTCGATGTCGTACTCCCGCTTTGTTTTGTTGGTATGTTCGTTCGTCGGCGTCAAATTATCGGAGGAATTCGCGAGATCTGCGCCGTCTAGCCCTGCGAGCACACGCCCAGGATCGTCATGAATCGCTTTCGCAGAAATGATATGATCGAGATTTGTCTTGCCGTTTCGCAGAATCCGTTCGCCCGTGTAGCCGTCAATGAGCGTCCCATTTTTTCGAGCCTTCGAGACGGCACGGTTCGTCTCAATGTAGCCGGGATGACTGTGATACGTCTTGCTGTCGTACGCTCCGCGCTCCGCATAGGCCTGCGCATTCGCCGCGTTCTTGTAGTCGAGCCCTGGCTCCTTGCCGATGTTGCGTACGTTGTGGATCGTATCGACGTCACCGCCGACTTGATCCGTGCTCGTCTGCAACAGCGCTTCGAGGCCGAACGACGACAGGAGTGTTTCCGTCACGAGCTTTTCATACTGGCTCAAGAGGCTCTCGTCTGCCGCCTCGTCATTCATCGGACAATAATCTTTGCACTGGACGGCAATGGTCTTCGTCATGCCTCCGCCTCCTCTCCAACTCCTCACTTTACGCGCGAATAGCCGTCAGCTGATCCGTCAGCGCCATCAATTCTTTCTGATACTCCTGAATGCGTTCGACATTTTTTGCAAGGCTCGTCTGTTCATCGTGCGCGGACTGAACGAAGGCGTCGATGCCCACTTGGAAGCGCTGCACGAGCCCATCGACAATGGATTCGAAGTACTCTTTCTTTTCCTGCGCTTCTTCATGGAATTCCTGATGGATGCGGTCTTTCTCCTGCATGACCCGTTTCTTTTCCTTCTGGGTCTTGTAGTAATCATAACCAGCCTGTCCCACCACCAGAATGCCATTGATCGCCACTTCCGAGACATTGCGGGCAAATTTCCGGCTCTGTTCCGCTTCGAGACGCGTCCTCTCTGCGATACGCTCTGCTTGGTCGCGATACGCCACCGCTCGCGTATACGACGTCTCTCCGCCAAAGAATCCTGCCACGCTGCCGCCCATGCGCGAAAGGAATCCGTGGGAAGCGACGTCTTTGCTCGCCTGTTCCACCGCCTGCTGTGCCATGTTAACCTTGTTGTCGTAGTATCGATCCGTGAGCGTCCCGAGATTCTTCAAAACGAGAGCGACGGCTTGCTTCGGCGTTGCAGCCAACAGGTTATTTTTCACTTCGACGAGTCCTTGTTTCGCATCATCAAGCAGTGATGAGGCTTCCGAGTCTTTTTTGGAGAACAAATCTTCCCCTTCGCTTCCTACTTCGATGTCGATGGTATCCCCTTCGAAATCAGATGACAATGCATCGAAACTGGACGACTCCTTCATCTTCCAGTCGTGGATGTGGATGTGGAACATCGTCAAATTCTCCGCCAATCTGTCCTGTAAATCGCTGATGGCTTTTTCGACGGTCCGGTCAATATCTTGCTGTGCTACTTGCTTGTCGGCATCGATCGTCTGCTCGTCAAAGCCCGGTATCACTTTCATACTGATGAGCTCGCCCTTATGATTCACAGCGCGGTACAGCGCGTTCGCATCCCGACGACCGCCGAGACGGAAGTCCTCGAGCGCGAGCTTCGCCTGCGCCATACGCGTCTGGAGAGCTTTTTTTCCCTCTCCGTCGTCGTCCGTCGCATAGTCTGCGGCGAGCTCGGCGAGACAGTCCCAGCACACATGGAGCGGCTGGAGCAACTTGCTGATTGTGCCCTTGGCATCGACGAAAGCATTGAGCGTATCGACGAATGCATCGTAGCCGCTCGCGTCACGAAGCTCCTCTGCATCCTGCGGGTCACAGTCAAGGGAATCGAGGTAATCCTGTGCATCGAGGAACGTGATGTAAAATTCATCGGGCGACAGCGGCGCTGTCACGAGGCTCACGCTCTCCTTGATTGTTGCCTGTTGCTTCGGCGTATTCCCTTCCGCCGTGCCGCTCATCTTGTTTACGACGAGCACCATGTGCTGGTTCCGATGCTCTTCGAACGCCAAGCGGCGGAAATCCTCCGCCAGCTTCGGAAAGAACAGGTCATGCGTGATGACGAACAGCACCATGTCGGCCTCGCGGATGGCCTGCAACGTGATTTCATCGTGCTCGGCATGGAGCCCCGTGTCAATGCCCGGCGTGTCGATGATTTCGAGACCGTTCCATTCGTACGACGTCGCAGCATCCGTCGCGATGCCCGCTGCAATCTTGATGTCCTGCCGCCCCGTTAACATCTTGATGATCGTGGATTTGCCCGCGCTGTACTGGCCGACGAGGACGATCTTGACCTTGTCGCGATTCTGCATCGCATCCATGATCCGCTGTTTCAGTTCCGCGTGCGTGCTGTCCACGTCGAGGCTGTCGAACGCATCGAGGACTTTCCCCACCATGCCGTTTACGGCTTCATTCGCTTGATTCAGTTTCAGCATCATCAGCTGTTACCCTCCTGTTTGATCTGGACATGTTCCTGCAATTCTTGTTCCAGACGTTCGCCAATATCTGCGGGGAGCGTCGTCCCGCGTTTCACATACAGCACCACGGTATCATGGAGTTTGCGCTCGATGCGCACGATCTGCGGCAATGCCTGCCCTGCGATGCGCTCGAGGATGCGACGGTCGAGGTCGTTACGGATGCCCGCGAGCGTGGCCATTGTCTGCTGCTGTTCCCGCTCCATCGCCGCAAAGATTTTCGGCAGGTTCACGAGCTCGTCGTGCATCTGGTCAAGCTCCGCCAGCGGTTTCTGCAGCGCGTCATCGATCGCGCACTCGAAGTCCTCAAGAAACTGCGGAAGTTTTTCATCGAGTTCCTCTTGCAACCGCTTCCGATTGTGCTCTTGCGTGTAATCCTTCAATTTCTTCGCGCCCAATCGTACTAAAGGCTCAACAGCCAACGACGCAACCGACTTTGCCACAGTTGCTTGCCAACTCACAGAGGGGATTCTTCCCACTCCCGCAGAAAACAGTGGTGCAATATCCGCAAGGCGCTCGATCAAGAACGTCGAGCTCTTCTCGTATGCCAACTCCACCCCTCCGATATGGAATTCATCCGCCCGGACGTGATACGCCGCCTTTAGTTCTTCCTGCAATTTCTGCTGGATTTTCTGCATCTGCGTATTCACCTGCGCGACGAACGTTTCACAGTCCCGCTGGTACGCTTGCTGCCGTGCCTCCAATTGCGTCTGGAAATATCCTTGGATGTCCTTGCGCTCGGCAAAGTTCACCGCGAATGTGCGGCGGAATTCTCCCAAATCCTTTTTCATCTTCGCCAGCAAGGACTGTTTACCGTGCTCACACTCTGCAGAAACGTTCGCGATGTCTTGCGCGATGCTGCCTGTCACCTCGGTCAGATGCTGCGCGAACGCCGCATTCTTTTCATGGTACGCCTTCATGTCGATGAGTAGCTGATACAGCGAGCTGTAGACGATGTCGACGAACGACCGCCAGCGGAGCACGGAGCCTTGCGTCATGACGTAATGTGACAGCGTCTCCGTGATATCGTCGAAATGGCTGAGTGCGGCAAACGCCTCCCGCTTCTCCGCATCGTCTGTATTTTGTGCCTCGTATGCGCATCTCAAATGCGCGGGGATAAAATGGATATGGCTCCAATCTTGTCCAAAGTTCCTTCCGTATTCCTGCGCCTGATGGATGACATCCTGCAGTTCCTTCGACGCATAACGCGCCTCGATCCTGCGCCGGAGAATCGAGAGGGAAAACGTCGTTGCCATCCGCACGTTCAACACGCCGAGCACCGGCTTGCCAAACGCGCAGAGCCGTGCAAGGCATGCCGCCTCCTTATTCTGGATTCCATCGTCCTTCATGATGAAGAGGATGACATCGCCATTGTGCGCGGCCTTGAACGCCGCTTCCGTATCTGCCTCGCCGCCGAACGCCTCGACGCCCGGCACATCGTAAATGGCCAGTCCTTGCCATGGATAACGACGGACATCCCGTGTCGTGCGCTGCCCGCCCTTGCCGATGGTCGAGCCGTCTCCGTGCCGGAGCGTTTCCATGAGCGTCGACTTGCCGACCCCCGTCTTGCCAAAGACCGTAATCGTGAACTCGTTCATCTTTTCCGCACGGTTGTCGATGTCCTTGCGGATGCGGGCAACTTCCTGCTGCCCATAATCGCTGAGCCGCCGGCTCTCCTGTTCGATGCTGTCCCAGAGCGGATCGTCTTTTTGGTACGCTTGCCTAGACGATTGCAACGCTGCTTGCAAGCGCTCACCCGTCTGATCGGCAATGCGCTCCAGATTTGCCAACACCGCACGAGCAAGCTCGGCACCCTCTGCCGCACTCGCTTGGAACGACTGAAGTGCTTCTGGTCGAATCGTCTCCACACGACGATCTGACGCTTTCGCGCTATTTTTCGTGACCTTCTGTGCGTCCTTTTTCACATTTTCTTTTGGAGCGGGCTTCCCTGCCGCATCGTTTGACAACGGCGTCGCAGACGGTTTCTTGCGCTTGCTCGTCTTACGGCTGGCAGGCGGGGGTGTCTCTTGCTCAGGAGCATGTTCTGCTGTCGCCGGTTTCTTTTCCGGCGATGATGCAGCCTTGGATTCCGAAGGATGCTTCCGCTGTTTTTCAATCTCCTCCTGCATGAACTCGATGGCCAGTCGCATGCCCTGCGCGCGCTCCTTCGAGCCTATGTCGCCGAGCGATACGACGCCGCCGTTCGTCCGTTCGAGAATGATTTCCTTGCCATCCGGTTTGCAAGAGACAGCCTTCAAGTAGCGATAGCGCACGGATTGCTTTCGCTTCCCCTCACAGACGAATACGCGCTTTGTCGTCAGCGCGATACCTTCCTCCGCGCTCCCGAGGAACGTTGGATCGTACACGAGAATGACGTGCTCGTTTTCCTCCAGCTTCACATAGGATTCGATCGCGCTCTTAATTTTCTCATCGTCCTTGCCCTTCTCGTGCGCGAAATAAACTTTGTCGATATCCTTCATGAACTGACGCTTGATTTTCCGCGAGCAAGCGAGGTGAAACGCCTCTTTTGAACCATCGCTCTGCGGCGAACGCATCCCCTTCTTCGCCGTCGCCGTGATCGCTTTGGCAATCAAGGATGTCACCACTTCTTCAGGAGCATTTTTGATTCCCAAAAACATAGCTTTCGCAACGAGCTTTGTAGCATCCGTGTACAACGGCTCCTTCTTCCCCATACGCTTGCCTCCTACCATTTTTGAGTCTTGGATGCTGTTCCCTTGTCTTTATCCGTCTCCAAAGCACTGCGAACAATGCACACCACCAGCAGCACCATCGAGCCGATGGCAAAGAGGCCGCCGGCCCAAGTGATAAGATTCGACAGCCACGGGATGCCTGCGGTCGCATCGATCAGTGCTTGGAAAATGTCGAAGATGAAGCTGATGACCGCTCCGCCCATGATGGATTACCCTTCGAGCTTCGCGAGCGCTTTCGCGCCGAAGATGCTCACGATGCGGTCTTTCGCCTGCGCCTCGATCTCTGGCGTAATGTAGGCCTGCGCGAGCGCGAGAGCCATGGCGATGGCCGCGAGGTCATCGGAGAATCCGACGACGGGCGTGACGTCGGGGATGATGTCGAGCGGCAGGATGAAGTAGCCGAGCGCGGAGTAGATGGCCGCTTTCACTTTCTTCGGGCACTCGGGTGACTGCGCGACGTAGTAGAGCTGGAGCGCCTTGTAGATGAGCGTGACGCCGGCTTTCGCCGCGTAGTTCTGCACCTTGTCCCAGAAGCCCTTTTCAGAATAATCTTTTTCGTGTTCGCTCATGTCCACGTCGTCAAGGATTTCCGGCTGGATGCTTTCCTGTTCCGTTGCCATGATGGCATCCTCCTATTCTTATATTCATCGATTGAATTTATTATTTCTTATTTCGTCGCAAGTATTAAAATTCCTGCTTTTTGTCAAACGAATCCTCCCAGAAGTGGCAGGTCGAAACCGCTATGCATATTTTTGGCTTCCTTCATCATATATTTGATGCGCTTGGAATATTTTTCCACATGGGATGTCCCTGGATAAGAAAGAAGGATTTTCCCTCGTTTTCGTGGAAAAGAATCAACAATTCCACGCATCACAAGGAGGAATCCTCATGGCAAGAATTTATCCGGCTGAGCTCGATGCGCAGCCGTCGTTTCACGGTAGTGCGGGCGAGAAAGCGGTCTATGCGGCGCTCTTGACGCTCGATGATAAATATACGGTTTTCTACTCGTTCCGCTGGCTGAATGAAGACGGGCAGGCGCGCTCCGAAGGCGAGGGAGATTTCATCGTCCTGCATCCCGAGCACGGCCTCCTCTCGATCGAGGTGAAAGACGGCGGCATTGATTACGACGGCGGGTGCTGGTGGCAGACGAACCGGCGCACGGGCGCGCAGAAGCGCATCGACCCGTTCAACCAAGCGGCCGCGACGCAGTACCGTTTGCAGGCGATTTTGAAAGAGCGCACGCCGACGATCTTTACGACAGTCTGCCGCGCCGTCTGGTTCACGTCCATCGAGATGGGGCCGACGAAAAATTTGCCGCCGGAGGTCGTGCGCGACATCATCCTCGACCAAGATGCGCTCGACGCGCCGGACGCAGCGCTCCAGCACGTCTTCGCGTATTGGCGGCAGCATCTGAACGCCTACATGCGCCCATGGACTATGGGCCAGTATCAGGCGATTTTGCGCGCGCTCATGCCGTCGCTGCATTTCGTCGAATCGCTGACGAGCATCCACCGCGAGACGGATGCCGACGCGATCCTCCTGACGCGCCAGCAGGCGAACGTCCTCGAGTTTTTGCAGGAGCAGCCGACCGCGGCCATCCACGGCCTTGCCGGCACGGGCAAGACCGTGCTCGCGCTCGAACGCGCGCGCCGTCTCGCATCCGCCGGCCGTCCCGTGCTGTATCTCTGCTTCAACGAATTTTTGCTGACGCACCTGCGCGCAAGCGCCCCCATCGAACACGTGACGTTCCACAACGTCCGCACGCTCGCACAGGAGCTCATGCAGGACGACAGCATCCCCATCGAGCGCGTCATCCCCGCGTTCTACGAATTTTTCGAAAGCGCGTACGACGACAGCGCGTGGCCGTGGCCGGACATCGTCGTCGACGAAGGGCAGGATCTCAGCGATTCGCTCATCGCGCACCTCGCCGACCTCGCGGAGCTCTACGACGGCAGCTTCTACGTCTTTTACGACCGCGAGCAGTACATCATGCAGCAGACGCGTCCAGCGTGGATGGATACGAAAGCGGAGTGCCGCCTCGTCATCTCGCGCAACTGCCGAAACACGCGCGAGATCGCCGAGTTCATCAGCCGCCTCATGGGCATCCCGGCCGAGCGCTATGAAAATCAGATCCACGGGCTCCCGCCGACGGCGTTTTTCCACCGCGACAGCGAGCGCCTCGTGCGCCGCGCCGACCAATTCGTCGCGCAGATGCTCCGCGAAGGCCTCGCGCCCGAAGACATCGCCATCCTCACGATCCATTCCGTCCGGCACAGCCGCCTGCCGCTCGATGCGCGGCTCGCCGGCCACGCGCTCACGCTGACGCCCGCGCCCGGCAGCATCCTCTTCACCTCCACGCGCAAATTCAAAGGCCTCGAAGCGAAAGCCGTCCTGCTCATCGACGCCGAGACAAGCCGCCTCGACGACCCGCTCATCCGCCGCCTGCTCTACGTCGGCGCGAGCCGCGCTGCGCTCTGCCTCGAAGTCGCGTTCTACGAAGACGATGCAGACAGCAAAAACCGTGCCGCGCGCAAGGCTGAGGAAGACGCGCTGTGCGAAAAGCTCGGATTGAAAAATCATTGAGGTACATGAACATGAACGACGAGGAAAAACAGCAGCTCCTGCAAGATGTCCGGCGCTATCTGAAAGCACATTACGTCCCTTCTGACACGCATGAGGGCTTTGCCCCTCCATTCCTCGGCGCGGCATCCATCGCCTCTTTGGATGTCCGCTCCTCCCAGAGCGGCCGGCTTTCAAGCGCGGCGAAGGATGCGTTGCTGCATGGCCTCCAAAAGATGCTCCAACCAGGCTTCCGCGACCTGCTCTTTGACCTCATCAAGAAAAAGGGCATCCGGAACGCCGATCTCTACCATCGCTCGGACATCACGAAAGCCCATTTTTCCAAAATCAAGAACGATAAAGACTACCATCCCTCGAAAGAAACCGTCCTCGCCCTCGCGCTCGGCCTGAAGCTCACGCTCGACGAGACGAAGACGTTGCTCGAACGTGCAGGCTACACGCTGACGAACAGTAGCCGGACCGACCTCATCGTAGCCTACTTCATCCGCCGCCAGATTTACGATGTCAACGAGGTCAATGACATTTTGAGCGAGCTCGGCCTGCCGACGATCACGAATCACAAGCAAACGCGGGAGCGGAAGGAGGATTGGTGACCGGAATATTTTTGACATTCCGTCCGTCACGAATCATACGGGAGCGGCAGCAGGGCGATCAGCGACGGGACGATCCGCCACTGCAAGATCGAGCGTGTCATTGATTTTCGACAGCGTCTCCAGGACCTTCTTCACGTGCATATCGGCGGAAAAAGACTCTTCCGGCTCCGGCGTTTCTCCGTCTCCGAGATTCGCAAACGCAGCCGTTTCCTGCGTTTCGCCCGCTACCTCTGCACCGACGCTTTCCTCTGTTGCTTGCGTACTGCGCTTCTCCAACTCTTCCCCAAGCTTCCGGATGGCCTGCTGGATGCGGTCGCGGACATCTGCACGCTCCTCTTCCGTTTCGCAGCTGGCGACCGCCTGTTGCGCTTCCTCGCTGAGCGACGCGAACAGCGCTTCGAGGCTCGGTCCTTTCACTTTCGGCATGTCGCGCACCTCTTCCTCGTCATCTTCATCCTCGTCATCCGACATCAGCGCCGCGCCTGCGATGAGACCGACGATCCCGCCGGCCGCGAGAAGCAGGGCATCTTCCAAAATGTTGTTGCTCATGATCAAAACCTCCTGAAACATGATGGACAGGCAGCGAAACGTTTCTCTTCGCTGTCTATCCAAAGCATAGCAGGCAACGGCG
>Ga0256404_1011811_pt1 | contig 11554 bp, 8 predicted proteins | sample RumenRJG_01DNA_FD_185990 | JGI IMG/M metagenome (GOLD analysis project Ga0256404, IMG submission 185990) | Bovine rumen microbial communities from Lethbridge, Alberta, Canada - RJG_01 | ecosystem: Host-associated > Mammals > Digestive system > Stomach > Rumen | place: Canada: Alberta | collected... | reverse complement strand
GTACAATCTGGGAATACTCGCTCCCCTGTGATTTATGGACGCTCAAAGCATATGCCAGCTGCAGTTCGTCATATTCACTTTCAGAATAGCAAACGTATTCATCTTCCTGACGATCCGGATACCAGACAGTCACTTCCTTTTCTTTAATATTTACGATTTGCCCGATATCACCGTTATACACATCTTTTTCATAATTATTACGTATCTGCATGACCTTGTCGCCTAAACGGAGAACGGTTCCGTCGGGACGCAGGATTTCATTCTTTTCTGGTGATGGCGGATTGACCCGCATCTGCAGCAGGCTGTTTAAATTCCGGACACCGCATGCCCCTTTGTGCATAGGGGAAAGAACCTGCAGCGCCTGCCATCGTCCATCCCTGGTTTTATCGGCATAAAAATTTGTAATATAAGCGGCAGCCTGTTCTTCCTCTTCAAACTCCATCATGGAAAAATCACTGTCCGATACGCATTCCGGCATCATTCCGCGGTTGATCCTGTGGGCACTCCGCACGATCGGGCTTATTTCGGCCTGCCTGAAAATCTCCCGAAGCCGCACCACAGGCATCTTTCCGCTCTGTATAATGTCCTTCAGTACAGAACCTGGGCCAACGGAAGGAAGCTGATCCACATCCCCTGCCAAAACGAGCCTGCATCCAAGGGGGAGGGCTTCCAGAAGATGATAAAACAGCGCAATATCAAGCATTGACGCCTCGTCGACAATAACCGCCTGGGCTTCCAGCAGGTCCTCTGCGTTTTTTCCAAAGGTTCCGCTGACGTTATATTCTAACATCCGATGGACTGTCTGCGCTTTTTCACCTGCTGCGGCTTCCAGACGCCGGGCTGCGCGACCGGTAGGAGCAGCCAGCAAAACTTTACAGCCCGCCCGCTTCAGTACCGACAGGATTCCTTTTATAATCGTCGTTTTTCCTGTCCCCGGACCGCCGGTCAGTGCAAACACACCAAATTTCAGGGAAGAACGGATGGCTTCCTTCTGTGCCTCTGCCAACTCAATACCGGCTTCCGCCTCCCATTCCTCCATAATCTTTTCTTCATCGACCTTTCCCAGACTTTCCGGATGGTCTCTTAATGCCAGCAGCATATGGGCAACGCCTGTTTCTGCCCTGTACAGATATTCCGGATATATGAAACGCTGTCCCCCCCAGTCCTCCGTGCGAAGCATATCTTTTTCAACCATATCGCGGAAAACAGTTTCCACAACCATATAATCGGCCTGCAGTACTCTTTCGGCATACCGGAGCAGTTCCTCCTCGGGAATGCAGGTGTGTCCTCCGGAAGCCGCCATATTAAGGACATAAATGATCCCTGCCCGGATACGCTCCGTGGAAGCTAGATCAAAGCCCAGGGATAAAGCAATCCTGTCTGCCGTCTTGAAGCCTATCCCTTCTATATCGGTAATCAGGATATACGGATTGATCTTCATACGGTCTATGGCAGTATCCCCATAAGCAATCTGCAATTTTGCTGCATAACTTCCGCTCACGCCGTTCTGCTCAAGGAAAAGCATAATTTCTCTCAAGTCCGAAATTTCACTGTAAGATTTTCCTATGACCTCAGCTTTTTTTGCCCCGATGCCGGGAATTTCCGCAAGGCGCTCCGGATTTTTCCCAAGAATCTCCAACGTATCTTTCCCAAAGAATTCCACAATACGGGAAGCCATGGTTTTCCCTACGCCCCTGACCGCACCGCTGGACAGAAAACGTTCCACCCCTTCGGCTGAATCAGGCATGACGGACTGGTAACCGGTTATGTTGAACTGCCGGCCAAAGCGGGGGTGTGAGATCCATTCCCCCGTCACCCGAATCATTTCTCCCATAAAAGGAGCCGCACCATGATAAACCGCAGTAATCATCCCGTCAGATGCACATTTCATTCGAAATACACAAAACCTTTTGTCATCGCTCTGGAATATAATATTTTCTACAGTACCTTCTGTTTTTTCCATTAAATTCCCCTGCCATTTAGTATATTTTTATTATAACACGAATTTTTACAGACCGGGGTCGTTTTTATCTGTTAGAACATTTTTTATATAAAAATCAGATCAGTTTCAGCGATTGCAATCTATTTTCAGACAGAAACGACCTCCGATATAACTGTTTTAGACGCCTGCGTTCCATGTTTACTTTACTTTGACAACTGTAAGGCACCTCTGCTATAATCAATTCAAATAAGATGTTTTTTAATTTTAAGTAAACACGGAACGGGTATGCGACATACCGACAGTTTAAAAAGGAGAATCTATTTTGAAAACAGGATTATTGATTGCCGCAGATTTGTACGGCTGTGCCGATGATGCACTGCCCCAGGATTCATTGAAAGAAGCTTTGGAAACATTTTCTAAAAATAATAATATGAACCTGCTGAGCAGCCGGATCGTCCCGGAAGACGAAGCAGGATACGGCATTTACTGTATCTGTAAAGAAGGTCACATTATTTTACACGTAAATCATGAAAAAGGGTTTGTCTCCATTGACGGTTTCTCATATAGCGAAGGCGCAGACCCTGAAAAACTTGTACGGGAAATATGCGGATTTCTTTCTCCCGATAAAATGAAACTGACCTATGTTGACCGGGGGGATTTTGGGAAAAAGGCGGATATGAAGCCCCGCCATCGTAACAAATCACGAAAAATCACGCAGATGCGCAACATGACAAAACGCTTCGGAAAATTCCTGATGAAACCGAAATCATTGTAAACAGTCAATACAGCCCTTCATTAAAAATAACAAAGCCGGATGTAATACATCCGGCTTTGTTATTTTTATATGTTTTTTTATACACTTAAGTATTGATCAACATGTTCCTTTCTGCTTCAATTGCCGCGATAACTCATAAATGTACGGTCCCCGTATTTCACTATACAGTTCCACAATACCATTCCCTTGCGCACATCAAACTTATCAACATTGCAAATCTGGGCACTTCCCTGGATAGGAAAGATATCTCTGTTATAAATAACGTGATGGAGATAATACAATTCAGAAGATTTCACTTCAAACTGAACGATACCTTTTTCGTCAGCAACAGCTTCTAATCCTTTTTCTTTTGTAGTGTTGTAAATCATAGTTACTCCGGGCAACGGAACGTTTTCCCTTGTCATAAACTGGCAGATTATTTTTGCCGTACCCTGTTTCCGCAGAGCCTGCGCTTCTTTTGCGTATTGATTTTTATACGGGTTCTCATCATTGGCCGCTGCAAACGCAACCACAGAAACAGATACCAACAAAACTGCCATTAATACAGAAAACAAGAACGATTTCTTTTTCATGATAAACAAACCTCCAGATACATAATAGTTATGTTTTTACAAAAAACAGTATGGAAAAAAGAGTTTAGAAAACCAGATGACATTTTATTCCGCAATCTCGCCAAGAATTACTTCGTCCTCTTTCCCTTCTTCCTGCAACGCTACTTCAATAGTTTCCCGGCGTGATGTAGGTACATTTTTGCCGGCGTAATCCGCACGGATGGGAAGCTCGCGGTGTCCGCGATCAATCAGAACTGCCAACTGGATCGAATTCGGCCTACCCATATCAATCAAAGCATCCAGGGCAGCACGGATCGTGCGGCCGGTATACAGTACATCGTCTACCAAAACAATGTTTTTCCCGGAAATATCAAAATCAATTTCCGTTCCATGGATGACAGGATTGTACCCCATGGTAGTAAGGTCATCGCGATACAGCGTAATATCCAGAGAGCCGGTAGGAACCGCAACGCCTTCAATCTTTTGAATTTCCCCGGCAATACGCTCCGCCAGCGGAACTCCCCTTGTTCGAATCCCTACCAGCGCTACGTTTTCCACGCCCTTGTTTTTCTCGGTTATTTCGTGAGCGATACGAATCAGCGCCCGCCGGATCCCGTCTGCATCCATAATAGAAGTCTTTTTTACGATGTTTTTCATCATTGCCACCTCTTTATATATGTTATCATACCAAATATTTTTGAATAAAAAATGTCTTTTCTGCAAACTTTATAAAGCAATTTCAGTTAACAGATACGGATACTAGAACTGTCCGTTATGCAGCCGGGTTATGATCTTCTGCATATCTTCAGGCAGCGGTGCTTCAAAATGCATTCTCCTGCCGGTATGCGGATGGGTAAAATCCAGTGTTTGTGAATGAAGTGCCTGCCCTTTAATCGAAAAGGGAACCTTCATAGGAGAATATTTCGGATCCCCCACAAGAGGATAACCCAAATATTCCATATGGACCCGTATCTGATGTGTCCGCCCAGTCCGCAAGGAACACTGTACGACCGTAAACCGTCCAAACCTTTCTAATACGCGATATTCTGTAATGGCTTCCCGGCCGCCCTCCTGCACTACCGCCATCTTTTTGCGGTCGTTCTTATCCCGGTCGATCCGGGTCTCTATGATACCGGAATCTTGTTTTAGATTTCCCCTGACAACACACAAATAGGTGCGTTTTGCGGTTTTATCCTGTATCTGTTTTGACAGTGAAAAATGCGCCTCGTCATTTTTGGCCGCGATCATGATACCGCTGGTATCCTTATCCAGACGGTGTACGATTCCGGGACGGATCACCCCGTTGATACCGGAAAGGTTTTTACAGTGATACAACAGCGCATTTACCAGTGTGCCAGATACATGCCCGGGCGCAGGGTGAACGACCATCCCCCTTGCTTTGTTCAGCACAATGACATCTTCATCTTCATATATAATATCCAGAGGAATATTTTCCGGCTCTGCCTCCAGTGGAACAGGACTGGGCAGCACAACCTGAAAACAGTCCCCGGCTTTCACCTTGTAATTCGGTTTTATTGTTTTCGCGCCTTTATGAATATAACCTTCATTCAATATACTTTGGACATGGGAACGGGTAGCTTCCAAAGCGTCTGCGAAAAATACATCGGCCCGTTTTCCCGCATCCGCCGCCTCAGCTATCACCCGGCGAACATCATCAGCGCCCTGTAACGCATCTTCCGTTATATCGTCAATGCACTCTTCCGGCCATGGTTCTCCTGAAAAAATCTTTTTATCTTCTTCTATCATTTTCCCAATATCCGTTATTCATCATACCCCATAAAATTAACCCCGCCCCTATACATATTGCAATGTCCGCAACATTAAATACAGGCCATACGCGGAAATCGAAGAAATCAATTACCAGTCCCGTCTGGGCGCGATCCCACAGGTTCCCCAGCGTTCCTCCCAGGAACAGGGCAGTCCCGGTTCGAATCATCCATCCTTCAGATAGGATCTCTGCCCGCAGCCACCAGATAGCCACGACCGCAGCCAGCCCGATTCCAAGAAAGAATGTCCTGCTGTGAGGCAGCATGCCAAAAGCCGCGCCCGGATTTAAAACATAGGTAAGGTGAAAAATACCATTAATGACAGGAATGCTTTCGCCTTCCACCATTCTGGAGATTACGGCCATCTTGGTAATGCGGTCAAACACCAATACCAGAAACGGCAACCAAAGTAAAATCATACAAGCTCCCAAACGATATATTTCAAAAAGCCCCGGTCAAAGGGTTTGTATCATAAATCGGCATTTATTTAAATACAACAGGGCTGATGGGTTTCCCGTCTACTGAATTTCATTCAGCTGATTAAAGCTGACAATAATATTATAACAAAAACCCCGCTGCCTGTCAGCAGGCAACGGGGCAGCCAGCCATAAATAAAAGTTTTTTCTCAGTACATAACTTTATTGGCAATGACCAGACGCTGAATCTGGTTAGTGCCTTCATAAATCTGCATGATCTTCGCATCACGCATGCGTTTTTCAGCCGGATTTTCTTTGGAATAACCATATCCGCCCATGATCTGCACGGCGCTGGTTGTAACTTCCATTGCAGTATCTGCGGCAAAACATTTTGCCATAGCAGCTTCCTTAGTGAATACAACTCCTTCATCCCGCATAGCGCAGGCACGATATACAAGCAGACGGGCCGCATCTATCTTCATAGCCATATCCGCTACCATCTCCTGAATCATTTCAAAAGAAGCGATAGGCTGTCCAAACTGTTTACGTTCCTTCGCATAAGCAACCGCTATATCCAAAGATGCCTGTGCCAGACCCACAGAAACCGCGCCTACAAAGGGACGGGCCGAATCCAGTGTCTGCATGGCAATGCGGAAGCCCTGACCTTCCCTACCGACCCGGTTTGATTCCGGAATCACAACATTGTCCAGAATCAGTTCACAGGTATTGGAAGGACGGATACCCATTTTATCTTCCTTACGGCCAACCTTGAAACCAGGTGTTCCCTTAGGCACAATAAAAGCAGTAAGTCCGCGGATTCCACCATCTTTTCGGGTATTGGCAAAAATCAGGTAGATATCTGCAATACCGCCGTTGGTTATAAATGCCTTAGTTCCATTTAAGGTATACGTTTTGTTTGCCTTATCATGTACAGCACGGGTAGATACACCGCCTGCATCAGATCCGGCACCGGGTTCTGTCAGCGCAAAAGCAGCCAGCCCGCCGTCATTCAAAACGTCGCACCACATACGCTTCTGTTCATCCGTACCGGCAATCAGAACCGGCGCAGTGGCCAGTGAGTTGGCAGCCATGGAAGTTGCAACACCGGCGCAGCCTTTCCCCAGCTCCTCATACATCATTGCAACTGTAACACTGTCCAGGCCTAATCCACCGTATTCTTCAGGGACGATTACATTCAGCAGCCCCATATCAGCAGCTTTTTTGAACAGTTCCGGACGGGTAGCGTTTTCCTCATCCATTGCTCCTGCAATAGGGGTAATTTCTTTTTCTACAAACTCGCGCACCATTTCCTGCAATTCGAGCTGTTCTTCCGTAAATGCAAAATTCATTGTCATCCTCCTAAAAATACGGTATCTGTTTTTTTGCAACTGCAAAACACAAAACGGAATACCCAGTCAATACTTTATGTATTTTATCATAAGTCTATCTATAAGACAACAACCTTACCGCCAAAAATTCACAAAGGATTCACAATGTAAAAATATTTCATCCAAAATAAAGGTATTTATTTCTCTTCTGTATTAAAAATAGTTTCGAAATCAACAGTTTGTGAAACTTATTTACGCTCAGTCAATAATGTTCTGCCGGTAATCATGATACAGAGTGTAAAGGCGATCCTTCAGCTGCTGCATCTCCAGGAACTTTTCTGATACGGTATCATAGTCTTTTGCTTCGATGGCATTCCGGATTTCCGTGAAAACGCAGGTTGCCTTTGCACTGTCTTTTGCCAGCCGGTCACGTACTGCCTGGACCTTTTTCCATGCCGCATTGTCAAAAGCGGTTCCATTTTCTGCGTCATGCAGCTTTTTCGCCGCCATAACATCAGACCGCATCTCAGGAATCAGCCGGTTCATCAGTTCGGTTTTCCAGCGGATCAGTGCGCCTTCCGCAAAGGAATTGATCACAGCCTCATCAAAGATACCGCCTTCCATAATTACTTTCTTCTTTTCAGGGAACCGTTCCCAGTTCCTTATGTTTTCCCATACGGTTGCTGGCGGCTCACCAAACAGTTTGCTGCGCTCTTCTGCAGTAAAATCTTCAAATACATCTTCTTCTGTACGGTATTCCCGGTCCTTTTCCAAATAAAATCCCTTTTGCCCGGCTTTTTTGGAAATTTCCTTTTCCAGCTGCGCCAGAGTCTTTTTGCTGGCAGCACAGGCTTTGATTCCATCTAATGCCGCCAGGTAAAATGCCGCGATAGCAATATATGTATTTGTATACGGATTGGGAGAACGCATCTCAATACGGGTTGCCAGCGGATTATCCAGGTCACGGATGAGGCCGGCCAGGATAGTACGGTTACGGGAAGGGATATCCGGTGCCAGGCCCAAAGAAGTAACCACGCAGACCGGAGCTTCAAAGCCCGGTTTCAGACGGTTAAATGCATCAGTAGTAGCCGAAATGAAGGGATTGACCGCTTCATAATTCTTCATGATGCCCATTACGGCGCCATACCCCACAGCCGACAGAAAGTCTTTATGCATATCCGCCGGAGCAAAAAGGTTGACCACCTTGCCGTTCCTCATTTTGGCCGCAATGCCCACATGGGTATGTTCACCGCTTCCGGCAACACCGGGGATCGGTTTTGCCTGGAACGAAATATCCAGACCGTTCTGACGGAATATTTCTTTCACGACAATACGTGCCAGAATCTCATTGTCAGCTGTCTGCAGACCTACATTGTACTTCCAGTCCACTTCCAGCTGCTCATTAATGTGGGTCATGTGTCCGGACGCATCAATCTGTCCTTTTACACCGCCGCATTCTTTATGGCCCATTTCCGGTTCCAAACCGTACAGCTCCAGCATTTCGATTGTCTGTTCCAACGCCGTGCGGACATTGCCCCGGGTACGCTGCCAGTACATTTCCTGCATTACCTGGGAAGAAGACAAAGCTTCTATCGGTGAATTTTCCCGGGGAGATTTTACCCAGAATTCCAGTTCGGTGGCAGTTGTGAAAATCAGATGGTCGATTTCTTCAACATCTATATTCTCCAGGCCCGGCATATGGGGATATTTTTTTAACAGAGCCAAAATTTCTTTTTCCACATACTGCAGGGATTTTTTCAGGATCGAACGGGAATCCACATAATCCCCGTTATGGGTCAGGAAGCAGGGCATGCGCAGGGTGCCTACCATGCGGCCTTTTTCATCAAAATGTTCATAGTTGTAATCAACATACCAGTTAACATCCCTGTCAACTTCCATATCTACCCGGGCATCATTTAATGTGGCAATTCCGGGAAGCACAACGGAAGACCCGTCAGTCTGAGCTGCGCTGCCGGTTAAGAATTTGTCAATGTCATGCAGAAAAATATTAACGGGAATTTTTTCATCCGTATCATTCCCGGCCAGATCAACGCCCATAAGGGACACGAACTGCACTTCTTTATGGTCTGCTAACAGCTGTAATAATGTTTCTTTAGTCTGCTGCGAAGGTTTGATCACATAAAGCAATTCACTTTTTCCCATAATACTTTGGCGGAAATCCGCCTTTCCCCCCTTGCCTGATGAAAATCCATTTAATTTAAACCCCATTTATAAGATGTCGTTTACACTTATATAGAAATTATTTTATCAAAACCCATCGAAATTGTCTACATAATAACTTCCCCGATACGTGCAAAAAGCAATCCGTTCATGATCCGGAATTAAGGCTTCCGGACTTAGCCGGGAAAATGTTTCTGCAATTCCTAAGCACATAAAATCGCAATAATCTCTTCCATTCTGTCAAATTGCCGACCACCCAGACCGATTTCCTCGATCATCTGATCCAGCGACTGAATTCCATTGCGAAGGCGCGATTCGGTAAAGCGCGTTCCTTCCCGCTGCCACATGGAAACAAGGAATGGCGCCTTATGAATCTTTGCAGCAATCTGTTGCGGTGACTCTCCCATCCTTTCGCATTCTTTGACCATGAGAATGTTACGGAGGTGCGCCAGGAGCTTGGCTGCCATCAAAGGAAGATATGCATTCTTTTTCCTCTCTTCAGCAAGAAGCTGTAAAGCAAGGATCGTATCCTTGGCGATAATAGCATTGCTCAATGCAAAAGCACCGGCCTCCGGCAAGGCGGAAAACAGCATATCTACATCCCCGGCGGTCCATTCTTTTCGCGTTCCGGCAAAAACAGATATCTTTTCCATTTCAGATGCCAGTAACTGCAACGGCGGATTGTCCACAACTGCCAGATATTCCTGAATCCGCTGTATAGCACCCCGGTCCAGTTTTCCACCGCGCTGTTCCGCCTGCCGTGCAAGCCAGGCAGGAAGATACCGGGAATCTACCGGGGAACAGTCTACATACACTGTTTCTTTTTGCAGGAATTTCGTGAATTTCTGACGTCCGTCCATTTTTTCGGTCTGCAGTATCACCGTACAGAAATCCGGCACATCTCCCAGCAGTTTTTGCAATCTTTCCTGCTTCGACAAATCTGTATCCTTTGCCCTCCCTTTCCCTGCAGACTTTGCTTTTTTCCCTTCCGCCTCTGCTTTGGGATTCAGCAGTTCTTTATCAGTAACCATCACTACCGTCCTGCCGCTAAAAAAGGGGTAGGTATTGATCAGTGTATCCAGTTTTTTCAGGTCTGACTTTTCATCAAATACGGTAATATCCCTGCTGTCTGCGGGAACATCTGCAAAAATTTTATCCAGCAGCGTATGCCGGACCAGATCCCTGTAGTAAGGCTCTTCCCCTATAATACACACGACTGTCGGAATATTTCCGTTTTCAAGCTGCTTTATGAAAATATCCGGAGCCAGACCGGTTGATTTTGCTTTCATACTTAGATATCTCCGTTTAAATTGTGGTTTGATTTATTATATCATGAACCCTAATGAATTAAAATTGATTTCCCTGATAACGATAACTGTACCATCGCGGTCCATCCTTTGTAAATTCGATTTTTATTGCTCCCAGACGATCTGTGCGGAGGGGCAAGATTCCCGCAGCTTGCAGACGTTCCAGCGCACCCGGCGCCGGATGGCCGTAACGGTTATTGGCACCCACAGAAATTACTCCGTAACGGGGACAGATATGATGAAGAAAATGAGAAGAAGACGAGCTATCCGAGCCGTGATGGCTGACTTTCAGCATATCGGTTCTTTGCAGGTATTTTACGGCCCTTTCCTCTGTATCTCCGTCTGCATCCCCTGTAAATATCAGTGAATGCCCCTGACAGAAAAACTGCAGCACCAGTGATGCACTGTTTGAATCCGTTATACCGACTGTGTTGCCCTGCCCCGAAGAAGCAGATGCCACCACTATCCTGCAGTCGCCGATCTGCCACTGTTCGCCGTCATACAGCCGCTGTACTGATGTTTCTTTACCAACCTTTCCCAGCAGTTTCTTTACATCCGGCGACTCTTCTGAAGAATTTCCCAGGAATACGGTTCTTACAGGCAGCTTTCCTGCCAGACCTGCAGCCCCTCCGGCATGATCATGATCCCCGTGGCTCAGACAGAGTAAATCGATTTTTTTCACCCCAAGATAACGGAGATAAGGCAGGAGCACCATCCGGGAAACATCCCCTTCACCCATAAAACCACCTGTATCGACCAGAATATTTTTTCCCGCAGGCGTCCGGATCAATGCCGCATCCCCCTGGCCCACATCCATAAAGTGGACGGTCAGCGGCTGAGGCAACGCGTACCGGATTCCCATAAGAAAAAGCGCAGATATCCCTATAATCAGCAACAGATATCTCCTCTTCCGTGAAGAAATATATTTAAATGCCCCGATATCTAAAAGCACAAACAGAAAAGCACAATAACATACCATACCTGGCCATCCCCAGTCTGCCACATCTACTGCAGAAAAAGGGATTTTTGCAAGAACTGTTCCCAAACCAACGGCACCCCGGGCCAAAAATTCCGCAACCTGCATGAGATTGCCACTGATGAAAGGCACAAGAGGCATCAAACACACAGCGATTAAAAAAAGGAACGCCGCCGTTTCCAGCCCGGGCAGCAGGATCAGGTTGCTGATTATCCCGATCAGGGAAACCCGGTGAAAGTAAAATATAACAAAAGGAAGTGAAAAAATCTGAGCCGTTAAGGAAACCCCTGC
>Ga0256404_1011809_pt1 | contig 11556 bp, 9 predicted proteins | sample RumenRJG_01DNA_FD_185990 | JGI IMG/M metagenome (GOLD analysis project Ga0256404, IMG submission 185990) | Bovine rumen microbial communities from Lethbridge, Alberta, Canada - RJG_01 | ecosystem: Host-associated > Mammals > Digestive system > Stomach > Rumen | place: Canada: Alberta | collected... | reverse complement strand
TATCTTGGGCTTATAAATATTTAACAATCAGAAAACAAATTTTATGGCGTCATAAGGAGTAAAAAAGTATGTATGACAGAGTTTATAATTTTGCAGCCGGACCAGCATGTCTTCCTGAGGAAGTGCTCGAGGAAGCCAGAGACGAAATGATGAATTACCGCGGATACGGGATGTCCGTAATGGAAATGTCACACCGTTCCAGGATGTATGACGATATCCATAACGAAGCCCTTTCAGACTTCAGAAAGCTTGTCGGAGTCCCGGATGATTATGAGGTCCTTTTTATGCAGGGCGGCGGTGCCATGCAGTTTGCAGCCGTTCCCATGAATCTCATGAAAAATCGCATTGCTGATTTTATCGTGACAGGAAACTGGGCCAATAAAGCATTGCAGGAAGCCAAAAAGTTCGGTGATGCTAAGGCAATTGCCTCGTCTGAGGATCGTAAATTTTCATATATACCGGACTGTTCAGATCTGCCGATTCGTGATAAGGCTGACTATGTGTATATCTGTGAGAACAATACGATTTATGGTACGGAATATTTTAAACTTCCGAATACAAAAGGGAAAACGCTGGTGGCTGATGTATCGTCCTGTTTCCTGTCAAGACCGATCGATGTAAAAAAGTATGGTCTTCTGTTTGGCGGAGTTCAGAAGAATATCGGTCCGGCAGGGAACGTAATTGTTGTCGTAAGGAAGGATCTGCTGAAGGATGATCCGATGCCTATGACGCCTACAATGCTGACCTATAAAACATATGCGGAGAAGAATTCACTTTACAATACGCCTAACTGCTGGGGAATTTATATGTGCGGAAAAGTGTTCAAGTGGCTTCTGGGTATCGGAGGACTGGAGGAAATGAACAGGAGGAATGAGAAAAAGGCAGCGTTGCTTTATTCCTATCTGGATCAGTCGAAACTTTTTAAGGGAACCGTCAGAAAAGAGGATCGTTCCCTGATGAATGTCACATTTGTTACAGGCAATAAAGAGATCGATGCCAGGTTTGTACAGGAGGCATCAGAGAACGGACTGGTAAATCTGAAAGGCCACCGCATTGTCGGGGGTATGAGAGCATCCCTCTATAATGCGGTGCCATATGAAGGCGTTCAGAAACTCGTTGATTTTATGGAAAAGTTTGAGAAAGAAAACAGCAGCGCCATTGTATCTGAAAAGAATTGAATGAGGAGATCAGAAGATGAGAAGAAAAGACCGTGAAATTAAAGATATTGATGAGATTGTCAGAGTCCTTGAAAGATGTCAGACTATCCGTATCGGAATCAGTTCAGAGCCTGTTCCTTATGTGGTTCCGGTTTCATTTGGCATTGACCCGTCACAAAAGATGCCGACAGTTTATTTTCATTGTGCCAGACAGGGGCATAAGATAGAATTGCTGGGCGAGAAAAAAGACGTGTTTGTGGAAGCAGATACGTTTTATAAAGTGGAGAAAGCAGCAGGCGGTGTTACAACGCGATATGAAAGTGTAATGGGAACCGGCTTTTGTGAACGTGTAACCGAGCCGGACGAAATCCTTAAAGGACTTAACCTCATTCTGTCTCACTATGATGTGAATGACTTCCCGCCTGATCGCTGCAAAGGGCTGCAGAATCTGTATGTTTATCGTATCAGGATGGCGGAGGTCACTGGAAAACACAATCTTCCGATTCCAAACGGTTTATCAGAGTGACAGCGCTGGCCCAAACGCCTGTTTGCATTATTTGATTTGACCCATTCCTTGTCATACTGGCTTTCCATAGTTCGTTTTTTGGACTTGAACTATGGCAGCGTGTATCAGGGAGTGGGTCATTTTTCTATTGCTGCATCGATCAGCATTCCTGATTGCCCTTTTACCGCGAGTAGATAAGTGATAATATTAACATCAAACGGATATTATATTGAAGGAGAGTTTTATGACTGCAGATAAAGAGATGACGCCTATGCAGACCGGCACCGTTGAGGCTGTCTGCATCAGCGAAGAAAAAGGTACGCAGAAGAAAGTAATGGACAGCGCGGTTTTCCGTGAGGACTGGGGCATCGAGGGAGATGCGCATGCGGGAAACTGGCACCGCCAGGTCAGCATTCTTGCGCAGGAGAGCATTCTGGCTTTCCGTGCCTGCGGTGTCGATGTCTCTTATGGAGATTTCGGAGAAAATCTGGTTGTGTCCGGTCTCGATCTGGAACCGGTCACTGTCGGCACGCGCCTGCAGGTGGGCGAGGTTTTGCTGGAGGTTACGCAGATCGGAAAGGCATGCCACAAGGATTGTGCGATCCGCCGGAAAACCGGCGACTGCATCATGCCGCGGGAAGGTATTTTCGCGGTCGTGCTGCGCGGCGGCAGCGTAAAGCAGGGCGATGAGGTGAAAGTATTTGCGCCGGACCCGAAGCGGGCTTTTACGGCGGCGGTTGTGACGCTTTCTGACCGCGCGGCGAAAGGTATTTATCCGGATGAGTCCGGACCGGCGATTGCGCAGTTCCTTACGGAGCACGGATATGAGGTGATTGAGCAGGTGCTTCTGCCGGATGGGAGAGTCCGTCTCGAGCAGGAGCTTTCAAGGCTGGCGGATCAGCGCCAGGTCGATGTTATTTTCACGACAGGCGGCACCGGCCTTTCGAGGCGGGATGTGACGCCGGAGGCGACCATTCATGTGTGTGAGAAGATGGTTCCGGGCATTGGGGAGGCGCTGCGCAGCTATTCGATGCAGTTTACGCCGCATGCGATGCTCAGCCGGCAGACGGCGGGCATCCGGAAAAACACGCTGATTATCAATCTGCCGGGCAGTCCGAAGGCGTGCCGGGAGGATCTGGAATTTCTGATCGGACCGCTGGAGCATGGAATCGGCGTTCTGCGCGGGACTGAAGACAAGTAAGGTACAGATTGTCGGGGGATACGCTGCAGGCATTGGCGAAATAAAAGTATTACATAAACCACAGGAGGCGGCACATGCTTACACTTGAACAGGCAAAAGCGATCAATGATGCAAATGTCACAGAAGAACATTTAAGGCTGCATGCCAGAAACGTAATGTACGCCATGGGCGCGATGGCAGATCATTTTCACGAGGACAGGGAGCACTGGATGGCTGTCGGCTATCTCCACGATTATGATTTTGAGAAATACCCGGAGGAACATCTTGAGCATACCCGGGAACCGCTTCTGGCGGCCGGCGTGCCGGAGGAGGACGTGCGGGCAATCATGAGCCACGGCTACGGGATCTGCACCGATGTGAAGCCGGAGACTGATATGGAAAAGAGCTTATTTACGGTGGATGAGCTGACCGGGATTATTCAGGCAGCGGCGAGGATGCGTCCGAACGGGATCACCGACCTTAAAGTATCGAGCTTTATGAAGAAATTCAAAAGCCGCAAATTTGCCGCCGGATGCGACCGCAATATCATCTTGCAGGGCTGCGAGATGCTCGGTATGGATATCAGAGATGTGGCGCAGATCTGTATAGACGGCATGCGTGAGCATGCGCAGGAACTGGGCCTCACAGGGACAGGAGAACAGACCTGACTTTGAAGGCGGATTCCCGGACGGCATGGATTTGAATGAAAACCAAATAGCGCAGGGAGACCTGATCGTGCAGAGAAACTATCTGGCGGTCAGGCCTTTTTGCCTTTTAAGAGATTTTCAGTACAGCAATGGAGAGAGTTCACAAAGTGTTCAAAGTTTCTACAAAATCAGGACATATTTAAATTGTACTATATACACGTAATCACAAAGGAGCTCATAAAGAGCCGGATTACAAAGCTTTTTCATTTTTTCCTTTTTCATATGCCGGCGAAAGCCGGAAAACTCCCCCCTCTTAAGAAAGGCAGCCCGGTGGCTGCCTTTCTTTGATTTCCCCGTGCATGCAGGCAGTGCTGATGAAGAAAAATATTATCGTGAAATTTGGATTCATGGTATGATAAAGATGGCACAAAAATAATTACTAATCATTAACAAAAGGAAAGGATACGTATGAAAACTGTAAAATTTCTTTATGATCACACGACAATGGACCTGGAAGTACCGGATGATACTCCTGTACTCACATCCAGAGTAGATCAGCTGAAAAGTGACCGGGATGGTCTGGAGATTGTCAAAGAGGCAATGGATCATCCGATCGACTCACCTCATCTGTACGAACTGGCGAAGGGAAAGCCGGATGCCGTAATCATCATCAGCGACCATACACGCCCTGTACCAAGCAAGGATATTCTTCCGAATATGATCCGCGAACTGCGTCAGGGCAATCCTGATATTAAGATAACGCTGCTGGTTGCCACCGGATTCCATCGGCCGACATCAGTGGAGGAACTGAGAAATAAGCTGGGAGACGAGCTGTACGAGGAGTTCAAGGATAACATCGTGGTACACGATGCGCATGATCCTTCCAAGAATATCAAAATCGGACAGCTGCCGTCAGGCCCGGACTGCATTATCGATAAGGTTGCTTACAATGCGTCTCTGCTGGTGGCAGAAGGTTTTATCGAGCCGCATTTCTTCGCGGGCTTTTCCGGCGGCCGCAAGAGCGTCCTGCCGGGCATCTGCGATGCGGTAACCGTAATGGGCAACCATTGCTCCAAGTTTATCGACAGCCCGTATTCCCGTACCGGTATTCTGGATAAGAATCCGATGCACGAGGATATGCTGGCAGCGGCTCGTATGGCGAAGCTTGCCTATATCGTCAACGTCGTCATCGATGAGGACAAGAAGACCGTTGCTGCTTTTGCGGGCAATATGGAGACAGCGCACAGAAAAGGCTGCGATTTCATTTCTTCTTATGTGGCAGTTAAACCGCAGATGGCGGATATCGTCATCACCACGAACGGCGGCTATCCGCTGGACCAGAATGCCTATCAGTCACCGAAGGGCATGACGGCCGGTGAGGCAACCGTCAAAGAGGGCGGTGTGCTGATCATGCTGGCTTCCTGCTCAGATGGTACGGGCGGTGATTCTTTCTATCATCTGATCGCGGATGAACCGTCGGTACAGGCATTTTACGACAAGTGCCTTGCGACAAAGCAGGAGGATACGATCGCGGACCAGTGGTGCGCACAGATTCTCGCGCGTGTATGCCTGAAGGCGATGGTAATTTTCGTTGCCAATCCGGAGCAGAAGGAAATGATTGAGGGACTCAAGATGACCTACGCACCGGATCTGCAGACGGCTTACAGGATGGCAAGAGAGATCAAGGGAGAAGATGCTTCCCTGACCTGCATTCCAAACGGCATTTCTGTTGTAGTACGTGACTGAGCGGGTGCATCAGAGAAAAAGGACTGGATGAAAATGTGCCGGCCGGGCGAAATGTGATTGCGGCGAAATAGTTCACAGTTTGTTCAAAGATTTTACAAAATCAGGACATATTTACATTGTACTATATAGACGTAATCAAAAAAGAGCTAACGCAAAGCCAGATTACAAAACTTTTTCATTTTTTCCTTTTTCATACCGGCGAAAGCCGGAAACTCCCCCTCAACAAGAAAGGCAGCTGAGAAGCTGCCTTTTTTGCTGCCTGAAAACAGGTGATTTTGTCCGGATTAGATAAAATGGCGCCTTTTATACTGTTATTGTCAGGAAAAGCTTATGAAGTGTTTTCAGAAGGAGAGAGAGTATGAAGAAGTTCAGTACAATTGCAATGGTTATGGTACTTTCCGTCAGCATGCTGTGCGGATGCGGTTATCGCAGTGAGAGCAGCAGCAAGGCGCCGGAGCATGCTGCGGTTACGGTTCAGAAAGGGGAGACACCGCTGGATAAGCTCGAAAAATCTGTTTCCGGCCGCGTAAAAAGCGCCAGGGATTTTATTGCTGATAAGAAGGAAAAAATCGAGGAAAAGAAGGCGGAGAAGGAAAGCGAAGAAGCGAATAAGAGCGCAGAGGAGACCGCGCAGCAGGCTGCTTCTGAAAACAATAATTCAGAGGAAGAGACTTCCGGCAAGACGGCGTCTGCGAAAAAGTCTTCCGGCAAGGTGATGGCAAAGAAGGCGCAGACAGGAGCGAAGATGAAGGAAGCCGGGGAGAAAGCGCAGGAAGAGGCGCAGGCGGAAGCTGAGGCGCAGGCGCAGGCAGAAGCTGAGGCGCAGGCACAGGCGGAGGCTGAGCAGAAGGCCCAGGAAGAGGCGCAGGCACAGGCGGAAGCTGAGCAGAAGGCCCAGGAAGAGGCGCAGGCGCAGGCGGAGGCTGAGCAGAAAGCCCAGGAAGAAGAAAAAAGAAGAACTCGTGCAGGAGATCAAAAACTGGCTTGAAGATCTGTCTGGTTCCTTTGACGAAAACGATCCTTATAATTCCATCGCGGCATGCTTTGCGGAAGGCACTTCGCAGGAAGATATGGATTTCGTGTTAACAAGAGTCAGCGATGTACTCCGTCTGAACAAAGCGAACATGGGTATCACCATTCTTGATTTTGATGACAGTTCTGTTACCGCCATGATTTACGAATACGATCAGGATGTCAATGATGCTATGGGCATAGCGCTTGCCTTTGCAAGAGAAGGGGATAAGCTGGTCTTTTCATCAGACGTGTACGGTAAGAAATGCTGCCAGACATGCGGCGGTTCCGGCCAGACGGCAGGCGAGAAGATCGCCTGCGGAATCTGCGGCGGCACCGGTCAGCAGTACATCCCGAATCTGTATTATGACTGCTATGCAGGCTGGTACGGCGGTTACATCTGCTGCAGCGGGTGTGGCGGTGCCGGTTACACGCAGACGACAGTCACCTGTCCGGCCTGCAACGGCTGGGGCATCTGACCCGATCGCAAAAGCCGCGGCGGCTGGTGATCAGCCCCGCAGCTGTTTTTAAGGCATGGAAAAGGCAGCCGGAAGGCTGCCTTTTTTGCATGCTGTCGATTGTTATTTTACTTGCCGCCTTTATCCTGCGGCGAACTGCCGTCATCCGAATCCGCAGAAGAACCATCATCCTGCGCCCGGATTTTGCGTATCTTATCGAGCAGCTGCGGGTAGTGTTCCTCCATGAAACGGCGCTGTTCTTCTTTTTCCATGTGCAGAAAACGGACCAGCTCCGGATAATGCTGACGGAACTTTTCCTCGTGGCTGATGCGGATATGGATGATATCGCTGAGCGAGGTGCCGCCGTCTTTGGCGGCGCGGGCCACGGATTCCGCGTGATAGGCGGAGATTCGCTGCAGGAGCTTTTCGGTGAAAGCGGCATTGACCTTGCCGCTTTTGACCAGATCGGCGAGGCGCATTTCCAGGGCATCGAGGAATTTTTCCTCGTCGACGCCTGTCCATTCCGCACCGAAGAGATTCTTCTCGGTGTCGTGAATGGTCTTGTCGGAGATCGGTACGCCTTTGGCGAGCTGCCGGGCAAGACGATCCGCGGCTTCCTGCATTTTTTCTTCAGCCTCGTCGCCGAAGGCCCATTCGAATTCCGCTATTTCCGCGCTGCGGACCGGGTTCTGCGCGGCGATGCGGCAGGCGTCGGTTTCGCATTCTCTAAGCGGGTAAGGCTTGTGAATGCCGCACGAGAGCAGGGCCTGCTCGATGGTCCGGCGGATGGCGCCTTCCGTGAACAGGCGCTCATCGCCGAAGGCGCGCAGCTGGTCGTTCAGCACGCCGGGATGTCCGGTCAGGAAGAGGCGGATACCTTTTTCCTTATAGCCGTCGTACATGATCAGCAGCCTTTCCGCTGCCGTGACGTCGATGCTGGTGATGCCGCTGGCGTCGATGATGACAGCCTTGCAGTCCTGCGGCAGATTCGCGTCGATTTCATCCTGCAGCAGGCCGATGTTGGCGAAGAAGAGAGAGCCGCTGAAACGGTAGATCAGGACATGCTCAAGTTCTCTTGTGCCGCTCATCCGGTCCGTCGGGTAAAATGTATTTCGCTCCGGCAGGTAGCCGAGGCGCGCGCGCGGCGGGTCGGAGGCGCGAATGATGACCGTGACGAAGGAAAGTACGATGCCCACGGCGACGCCGTAGATGGATCCGAAGATCAGGACGGTGAAGAAAACACCGTAGAAAATCCAGAATTCAACCTTGTCATAGCGGCGCAGGCGCGCTGCCAGTGAAAATTCGAGGCTGCCAAGGAGTGCGGAAATGACGATCGCGGTCAGAACCGGTACCGGCAGCAGGCTGATAAAGCCGGTGCCGAAGAGCAGGATCAGCACCATGAAGGCGGCCGCGGTGACAGACATGACCTGGGAGCGGACGCCGAACTGGTTGGCGATGCCGGTGCGGGATACGCTGCCGTTGACCGGGCAGCAGCCGGTAAAGGCAGCCGCCAGATTGCCGCAGGCGTAGGCCAGTATTTCGCGGTTGTTGTCTATTTTATCGCCGTTTTTGAGGGCGGTGTCGTTGGTCGAGAGCAGCGTCTCCGCGAGGATGACGAGGGCGATGGACAGGCTGCTGGCGATGAGTGTGCGGACATGGCCGCTGGCCGCGGACAGGGCAGGCAGTGTAAAATGCGGGAGCCCGGACGGAACGGACGGCAGCAGTGCCACGCCGTACCGGTCCACGTGGAAGACAACGGTAAGCAGGGCGCCGACGCCCATCATGATCACGCTCATCGGTATCTTCGGGATGATTTTCCGGCAGATCATGATGACCGCGATGGTGACAAGACCTAGGACCAGGGAGAGCACATGCACGCCGCTCTTTATTTCCCCGATCAGGTGCACGATCAGCTCCGGGAGTTCGCCCTGACCGGCGCTGCCGCCGAACAGCTTCGGGATCTGCATGACGATAATCGAGGTGCAGATGCCGGTGATGAAGCCGCCCATGACCGGGGCGGAGATGAATTTGACGAATTTTCCCATGCCGATGATGCGGAAAATCAGCAGCCAGATGGCGGCAAACAGTGTCAGCACGGGCACAATCTGCATGGCCTCCTCAGACTGCGAGGCGATGCCGAGGCCGGCGAGCGTACTGCCGGCGAGGGCGGCCGGTGCCGCGTCGACGCCGAAGACAAAGCGCGGCGAGGTCGTGATAAGCGAGTAGACCAGGATCGGCAGAAGAGATCCGTAGAGACCGTAGACGGGCGGGAGCCCCGCGATCTGCGCGTAGCCGATCGAGATCGGAATAGAGACGAGCGCCACGATGATGCCGGCGGCGATGTCCTGTTTCAGGCTGCAGCCGGCAAACTGGCGGAAATATTTTTTACTGCTCATGATAGCATCCTTTCTTTGCAAAAAAATAAGGCCGGACAGAAAACTGTCCAACCTTATTATAGACCTTTCGTGAGAATTATATCTCATAAGTTGTGTTCGGATCGCGGAATTTTTTCAAGCGTTCGTTGTAGGCTTCGATCGCCTGTTTCTCGAAAGCCGGGTGCGGGTCCTCGATGCCCAGAATCTTCATGATGTACATCGTGAAGTACGGGTTGAGCATCAGCACCGGACCGACGGTGTAGGTGCCGAAGAAATTGTTGCGGCGCAGGCCTTCCAGCCTTGAGTCGCGGTTGATGCCGATGCCGCGTGTTACCTGGTAAAGGTATTCGCCGCTGTTGTCGCCGTAGGTCATCGAGAACTGGGTTTTATAGCCCATGATCGGGTGTCCCTCGAAATCACCGAGCATCAGGCCGTTGAAACGGATGGAGTTGATCTTCTGCTCCGCGTGCTCCTTGAAAATGCCGAGACATTCGATGCGGCGGCCGTCGTCGCAGTCAATATAGGATTCAAATATCTCCATGGCATTGCTGACCGCGAGAAAGACGGTGCCTTCGTCGATCAGCTGCGCGATTCTGTCCTTGTAAGGCATCAGCGCCTTGATCGCCTGTTCCTGATGTGCCTCCGACATGCCGCCGATGTAGATCATATCGACCTTCTGATCGGCGAGGGCCGGTTTGTCATAGATTTCCGTATAGACGAATTCCGCTTCGGGGAGGCAGCGCTGAAGATACCGGTAACCGGCTGGCTCACCGAAAAGATTGCCGAAAGACGGGTATAAAATTTCTATCTTCATCTCTTATTCTCCTCTCTGACGCGTCCGACAATGCTGTGCCACAGCTTCAGTGCCGGCTGCGGATACATATACAGATCGTAGAGATAGTAAATGCAGTGCGTATCCAGCTTCAGCAGGGACGCTGCGTCCGTATATTCGTAAGTCGTGAGTATCTTCTCCTCCGGTACGCCGGCGTTCATCATGAACAGTTTGGTATCCGGCGCGCGGTGTCCGGCGATGATGATCCGTTTGATTGTCGGGTCATTCAGGAAATTGAAATCCGTGTCGCCGTACCAGCAGATATTCTCGGAGGTGAATTTCTCCTTCTGCATGTTTTCCAGAATGACGATGAGTTCCTTCTCGCGTCTGTCATTGCGCACCATATCGAAGTTGCAGCTGCAGGCGACGGCGTTGCGGTCCTTCATCATGTTGCCGATGATGGTGGTATCGCCGATTTTCTTATACATATGACGTGACTTGGTCAGACGGATGTGTCCGAGTGAATCCAGAATGTCTTCTGCCGGCATGCCGAACTCGAGGAGAGCGGTGATGACGCCCAGCTCGTCATATGCGTAGAAAAGTGTGTCTGTCTGCAGAGGATAGGTTATGCCCTGCAGCTCCATGGTCCGCTTGCCCAGATCGACACGGGCTTCATAGTCCGGCTCCAGAGAGCCGAAGCCGCAGTTCGGGCAGTGCGCGCGTGCGATGCTGTGGTTGCGGGCGTACTCGACCTTCAGCGGTGTATTGCAGTGCGGGCAGAGACGGAAATCATTTGTCACATTGATGACCTCGCTGCGGTCGGACGGCATCTTCGCGATCGCGAAATACGCGTGTTCATGCTTGCCGCCGAGCTGCATGCTGCACAGGTCGTCGCTGTTGAGAATCATCTTCGTACCTTCCGGCACAGCGTCGTCGATGAAGTCGCAGATATACTGCGGATGCGGGTTTCTCTCCACGGAATCACGCTCGATGTTCGTGCAGAGGATATAAGTCGGATGAATATAAGGGTAAACCTTCTTCGAGCTCCGCTCATCTGTCTCGAGAACCGCGATCTGCTTTGTCGGTTTGCCGCTGTATGTGCTGGCGCCGAGCAGGGCAGTGGCGATGCCGGCGTTCGTGTTGGAACCGGTGGTGTTGCAGAGAACGTCGTATCCGTGGTCGCGCAGAATATCATTCAGCAGGTTCGCGGATACCGTCTTGCCGTCTGTACCTGTCACGCAGAAAATGACAGATGGCTTTTCTATCTTACCAAGGAAATCCGGACACAGCCGGATGGCAACCATACCAGGAAAATATGTGCCGTTCTTACCGAGAAGCTTCATCAGTTTGAGACCTGTCTTGGAAACGAACAGCGCAAAGTAGAATCTCAATCCTTTAAAATGCATACGTTAACCTCTTTTTAAAATCATATCAACTTATTATATTCACTTTACCAGTAAAATGTTCGCCGATTGTAAAATGAAGTTGGACATCTGAATAAAATAAGGATCCATGGCAGGATTTTTGGTAGAATGTTAATTACCACAAAAAACTATCTACAGGAGAATCGCACCATGAACCACTCTCATTCTACCACAACATCCCATAAGAAGGGTAAACATCTTACATATGCGGAACGAGTTCTTATTCAGATTCGTCTTAAGGACAACTATTCTATCCGGGCAATTGCCCGTGAAATCGGCTG
>Ga0256404_1011805_pt1 | contig 11559 bp, 8 predicted proteins | sample RumenRJG_01DNA_FD_185990 | JGI IMG/M metagenome (GOLD analysis project Ga0256404, IMG submission 185990) | Bovine rumen microbial communities from Lethbridge, Alberta, Canada - RJG_01 | ecosystem: Host-associated > Mammals > Digestive system > Stomach > Rumen | place: Canada: Alberta | collected... | reverse complement strand
TTGTCGACGGAAAGATGGTAGCAGTTCGGCATGCTCGGGATTTCTTCCTTGACGTTCGTGCCGGGCACGACGAAAATCGGATAGACGAAATCTTTCGCGGAAAGCGTGGTCTCGCGGACCATGGCACGCATGTTCGGAGTGATGCGCATGCGGCGGGGACGGAGGGTTTGCGTGTACATGAATGATGCATCTCCTGTGTGGTAAAAAAGATAGTTCGTGGTCGCGTAGGGTTGTTTGTGGTCGCGGGCGGGCGAGGGAACCAAACGGAATCCACGGACGATTCCTTAACGGATTCCTTATTGGTTCCCTCGCCCGCCCGAAGACAGGATGAACGCTCGCGAAGAGGCTGAATATCGTGAAACGTTGCAGCACAAGCAGCCTCCCTCTAGAGGGAGGGGGACCGCGAAGCGGTGGTGGGAGTAGTAGGATACTGAAGACCGACAAAAATACAGGCATTCCTAAAGTCTTTTAGCAGCGTTCTACATACTCGTTTGTCTCCAGCACCCAACTACTCCCCCAGTCAGCTTCGCTGACAGCCCCCTCTTGAGGGGGCCTAACTCTTAACTTAAAGTTTTCAAATACTCTCTTGAATCGCCCTGACAAGCCCGTCAATGGTATACGTCTCGGCGACGACATCCGGCTCGATGCCGTTTTTCCTGGCCGTCTCGGCGGTCACGGGGCCGATGCAGGCGGTTTTGGCGTGCTGGAGGGGTGCGGCGGTGCCGAGGATCTTGACGAGGTTCGTGACAGTCGAGGAGCTTGTAAACGTGACGATGTCGTAGTCGCCTGCTTCGAGCTCCTTTGCAAGCGCCGCGCCGTCGGCTTCCGCCGTGACGGTCTGATAGACGGGCGCGACGTCGACAGTATAGCCCTGCTCGCGGAGCTTTTCCGGCAGGATTTCACGGGCTTTTTCGGCTCTCGGAATCAGGATGTTCGCATGTGGCGGGAGCTTGCCCTTGAGGGCATCGAGGATGCCTTCAGCGCGGTAGACCGTGGGAACGACGTCGGCGCGGATGCCGTAGTGCTGGAGCTTTTCAGCCGTGGCCGAGCCGATGGCAGCAACCTGCGCATAGCCGAGGGCGCGCGCGTCCTTGCCTGCATTTTCGAGGCGGCCAAAGAAACGCTCGACGCCATTGGCGCTCGTGAAAATGAGCCACTGGTAGTCGCAGAGCTTTTCAATGGCAGCGTCGATGGCGTTGTAATCGTCGGACGGGTCAGCGAACGCGATGGCCGGCACTTCGCGGACATCGGCGCCGAGGTTTTCGAGCGCCGTCGTGAGTTTCGAGGCCTGCGCTCTTGCACGCGTAACGAGGACGCGCTTGCCGAAGAGCGGACGCTGCGCGAGGCGGTCGAACCAGGCGAGCTGGCCCCTGAGCTTCACGACTTCGCCGACGATGAAGATGGCGGGAGGCTTCAGGCCGTTTTTGACGACGTCTTCCGCTGCCGTGCCGACCGTCGTCGTGAGGACGCGCTGCTCGGGCTTCGTGCCCCAGCGGATGACAGCGGCAGGGGTATCGGCGGGACGGCCGTATTTCACGAGCTGTTCCGTGATGTGCGGCAGGTTCGCGATGCCCATGAGGAAGACGATGGTATCCGTGGCCGTCGCGAGTTTCTCCCAGTTCACATCGCCTTCCGTCGTCGGGTCCTTGTGGCCCGTGACGACGGCAAACGAACGCGCGATGGCGCGATGCGTGACGGGGATGCCGGCATAGGCCGGGACGGAGATAGCCGAGGTCACGCCCGGCACGATCTCGAACGGTACGCCCGCTTCGCGCAGGACAATGCCCTCTTCGCCACCGCGCCCGAAGACGAACGGGTCGCCGCCCTTGAGGCGCACGACGGTCTTGCCCTCCTTCGCCTTGTCGGCGAGCAGGTGGCTGATGTCGCCCTGCTTCATCGTATGGTGGGCGGAAATCTTGCCGACATAGATTTTCTCGGCCGTCTCGGGCGCCCACGCAAGGATGCGCGGGTCGGCGAGATGATCATAGACGACGACGTCAGCTTTCTTGAGGCACTGGATGGCCTTGTACGTGACGAGGCCATAGTCGCCCGGGCCGGCGCCGACGAGGTAGACCATAGATGGTGTTTCTGCCATTCTCTTTCTCACTTTCTATCCAATAAAAGTCCGATTTCGTGCATGATGTCGATGCCGCCCATGTCGAGGAGCTTGTCGGCGAGCTCGGTGCCGAGGGGTTCGGCGTCCTTGACCTGTCCGCTGACGTGGTCGCGATAGAGGCGCTTGCCGTCGAGCGAGGCGATGACGGCTTCGACATGGAGGCCGCTGTCCTCCGGCGTCGCGTAGACGCCGACCGGCACCTGGCAGCCGCCTTCGACCCTTGCGAGGAACGCGCGCTCGGCCTTCGCGCAGGCGACAGTCGCCTCATCATTGAGGAAAGCGACGAGTTCGCGCGTCTCCGCGTCGTCTTCGCGCGCTTCGATGGCAAGCGCGCCCTGCCCGACGGCCGGGAGGATCATGCTTTTCGGCAGGACTTCCGTGATGCGGCCGCCGAAGCCAAGGCGCCTCAGCCCAGCGACGGCGAGGATGGCGGCGTCGTATTCGCCCGCGTCGAGCTTCCTGAGACGCGTATTGACGTTGCCGCGCAGGTCTTTGACGACGAGGTCGGGACGCGCATGCAGCAGCTGTGCCTTGCGGCGCAGGCTCGACGTGCCGACGACAGCGCCCTGCGGCAGCTCAGCAAGCGATTTCACTTTGTTGCTGACAAAGGCATCGCCCGGGTCATAGCGCTTCGTGATGGCCGTGATGATGAGGCCGTCCGGCACTTCCGTCGGCATGTCTTTGAGGCTGTGGACGGCGATGTCGATGCCGCCCGCGAGCATGTCCTGCTCGAGCTCCTTCGTAAAAAGCCCTTTGCCGCCGATCTTCGCGAGCGGCGCGTCGAGAATCTTGTCGCCCTTCGTCGTCATGAGCTTCTTTTCGACGTGGAGCTCCGGATACTTCTTTTGCAGGCAATCCATGACATAATCGGCCTGCCAGAGCGCGAGCTTACTGCTCCGCGTCCCGATAATGATGGTGTCTTTCTTCACGAGTCCCTGTCTCTCCTATCGTATCGAGTTTGAAGACGGCGCGCATGGCGTCGATGTAGAACCGTTCGTCGGGCGTGCCCGCCGAGGCGTTGAGCTTCATCATCGGCGTGCGCAAAATCTTTCGCACGATCATCTTCGTCATGTGGTCGATGTGGCGCCACTGCTGCTCGTCGAGCTCTTCGAGTTTGCGGTGCCAACGGCGCATCTCGCGCTGGCGGATGCGTTCGCAGCGCTTGGAAAGCAGCGCCATGAGCGGCTGGAGGCCGAGGTACTGGAAGCGGTCTTCGATGGATTTGACTTCCTCTTCAACAATGACCTCGGCGGCCTTCGCTTCCTCGCGGCGCTCGGCCTTGTGCTCGTCGACGACGGCTTCGAGCGCGTCGATGTTGTAGAGCGTGATGCCCCTGATGTCGCCGACGTCCGGATCGACGTCGCGCGGCACGGCGATGTCGATGAAGAACGCGGGCTGGCCGCGCCGCTTCGTCATGTACTGCTGCACGTCCCACGGCTTCACGACGTAGTGCGGCGCGCCCGTCGATGTCACGACGACATCAGCGTCCGGGCAATTCTTGAGCGCCCCGTCAAACTCCACGGCTTCGCCGCCGAATTTTTCCGCGAGCTTTTCCGCGCGCTCGCGGTGGCGGTTCGCGACGTAGAGATGCGTCACGCCGTGCGCGATGAGGTGCTCGGCCGTGAGCTCGGCCATCTTGCCCGCGCCGAAAATCAGCGCATGGGCATGCTCGAGGCCGTCAAGCTTTTCCGCTGCGAGCTCGACGGCCGCATAGCTGACGGACACGGAATTGAACTGGATGCGCGTCTCCGTGCGCACGCGCTTGCCCGTTGCGATGGCGCGGTGCATCAGCGTGTTCAGCACCGTCGAGGTCGCCCCCGCCTCGCGCGCGACGGCATACGCCTCTTTGACCTGCGAAAGGATCTGCCCCTCGCCGAGCACGAGCGAATCGAGGCTCGAAACGACGCGGAACAAGTGGCGGATGCACTCTTCGTCGAGGTATGTATAAAGGTAGTCATCGATGTCGTCGTCATTTCCCGCGAGATCGAACAGGAACTGCTTCGCCTCCGCCAGGCCGTCCTCGGCGTCGCCTGCGACCGCGTAGATTTCGCTGCGGTTGCACGTCGAGAGCACGACGACCTCGTCGAGGCCCGCATAATCGTCGAGATTTGCGAGGCCCTGCCGGATGGCCGCTTTCGGGATGGAAAACCGCTCACGCACCTCGACGGGTGCCGTCTTATGATTGAGTCCCAGACAGATGAGCTGCATGTCTTACTTTCTCCTTTGCCTCGTCGAGCCTGCCCGCCCGCACGAGCTGTAAAATCCCGTCATCGAGTGCCGTACGCCAGAACTGCTCGCGCTCGCGCGCTGTCCCGAGCCGTTCCTTCTGCTCTTCGCGGAGCGCGGCGACGATGTCGAGCCAGTCGCCGAACGATTTCGGATACAGCGCTTCGAGCTGCTGGCGGATGGCGCGCGAAAGCGCCGGCGAACCGCCGTCCGTCGAAATCGTAAACAGCAGCTTGCCGCGCGAAAGGCTCGCCGGCACCGTGAAATCCGAGAGCGATGGCTGCGCGGGCGCATTGACGAGCATGCCGCGTTCTTTCGCCGCCTGCGCCGCCTTTGCATTCACGTCGGCGTCGTTCGTCGCGCAGATGACGAGGAACGCGCCGTCGAGGTCGCTTTCCTCATAGCCGCGCTGCTCCCACCGAATACGCCTTTCGAGTGCGAGCTCTGCCAGTTCCATGACCGCCATCGGCGCGACGACCGTGACCGCCGCCTCCGCGCGCACGAGCCGCCGCACCTTCCGCAACGCCACCGGCCCGCCGCCGAGCACGACGCAGCGCCGGCCTTTCATCTCGAGATTCATCGCATACTTCATCGTGCGCTGGCCCTCCCACGGATACTTTTCAGAAATGTGAACGGTATTCGATATTGCAATGATTACTTATTGTTATTGTACAGCGAGAAAGAAGCTCCGTCAATGCACAAAAACCGCACGCACGTGCGGCTCGCTTCATGAACTCAAAAGCTCGATCTTGCATTGATGTTTTTTCGATTTTTTATCATAGCCGATGCCCACGAGATAAATCTTTCCCGAATACCCTTTCAATGCCAACGGGTATCTTTTTTCCCGAATCTGACGAATCGCTGTCTCTGCACTCTGATTCCACTTCAGCTCGATCACCAGCGCCGGTTTGTCCCTATGCTGGATGCGAGGAACAAATACGAGGTCTGCGAATCCCTTGCCGGCCGGCAATTCGCGATAACAATGATAATATTCACGTGCAGCATAATATGCGAGCGAAATCGTATATGCCAGCGCTGTCTCGCTATGATATGTCAGCTGGCTGGTCTCCAGATGCGCATTGGCAACGCCTTCCGCCACAGTTTCTTCATCTCTCCGCCAAGTTGCCCGCAGGAGCTCTGTCGAAGCCTTGATGGCACGAGCAATCTCGTTCCATCCCCCGACGCTCACAGCATTAGCGAATTCCATCATGACTTCCTTGTTTGGGATATAGACCTGTTCCTTTGTTTCGTCATACGCCAGATACCCGAGATGAATCAGCAAGGTCAGAACATCATCAGCCGTGTGGAAGGTCGTCATGTCATTGCTGAACGTCCCCGTATTAATGCGAAGCCTGTCTCCTGCAATCAAGCGAATCACATCGTCACGCAGACCATCCAATCCCAAATCGATATACACGCGCAATGCTTGGAACGTTTCTGTCTGGTTCCAATAGGTTCCGAACTTGTGTCGGAGCATCGCTGCCACGACAGAACGCGGACTATAAATATCCCCAATCTGCGGAAACGCATAGCCATCATACCACTGTTTCGCCGTCGCGAAATCCATCTGGTATTGCTCACACAGCCCCTGCACCTCATCGGAGGTAAAGCCCACATACTGCGCCATCGGTCCCGGATCCGTCATAGAATATTCGTCAAACATGTTGAGTGCGGAATGCGTTCCATACTTCTTAATCGGAAGAATGCCCGTCATATAGGCCAGTGCCACATACCCCTTGTCTTTCAAAAGATCGCGAAGGAAGTCCAGATAGCGCTCCTGCACTTCCTGTTCATCTTGATGCTCGCGGATAACACAGTCCCACTCATCAATGACAATCACAAACGGCCGTTTCGTATGCTGGTAAACTTTTTGAAGATAATATTGCAACGTCCTGCCCGGCCGTACAGCAATATCCGGATATTCTTCATGCAAGTCATCGCAGATATCTTCTCTCAACAGCCGTAAAAGCTCTCCGATTTCCCGGCTGGCGCTCAGAAATTCCTGCATATTGATACGCAGGACATCGAACCGATTGCGGCACGCTTCAAAGGATGCAGAATGCTCTATCTCCAGCCCATGAAAAATCTGCTGCCCCTGTACTGTCCGGTCATAATAAGCAGCAATCATATTGGCTGTCATTGTCTTGCCGAAACGACGAGGACGACTAACACAGACATATCGCTGATCCGTGCGCAAGAGTTGGTTCAGGATGGACAGCAGCCCAGTCTTATCCACATAAATTGGAGAGTCCAATGCCATCTGGAATTTATCCGCCCCCGGATTCAGATAGATGCCCATGATCTCACCTCTCCTTTCCCTGCTATGGCTTGATTATAGAAAAGATTTCTGCTCCTTGTCAACGAGGTTCATGATTCCACCAGCCTCTGCCTCAAGATTTTCACCACCTTTGCCGCACGTCCGCCGCTTTCATGGTATAATGTTCTCTATCACAGAAATAAACAACAAGCACGGGAAAGGGACACATCATGCTGGTATCAGATATCGACAAGATCATCGCGGGCGAGCTCGGCGTGCGGCGGGAGCAGGTGGCAAAGGCCATCGAGCTGCTCGATGACGGCAACACGGTGCCGTTCATCGCGCGCTACCGCAAGGAGGCGACGGGGTCACTCGAGGACGAGCAGCTGCGGACGCTCGCAGAGCGGCTCGACTACCTGCGCGGCCTCGCGAAGCGGCAGGAGGAAATCACGCAGAAAATCGACGAGCAGGGCAAGCTGACGCCCGAGCTCCGCGCCGCCATCGAGCGTGCGACGAAGCTCCAGGAGCTCGAAGATCTCTACCTGCCGTACAAGCAGAAGCGCCGCACGCGGGCGCAGATGGCACGCGAGAAAGGACTCGGGCCGCTCGCCGACGCGATGATGGCGCAGGAAACGCAAAGCGGCACGCCGCTCTCGGCGGCCGCCGCCTTCATTGACGCAGAAAAAGGCGTCGAGACGGCCGAGGACGCTCTCGCAGGCGCACGCGACATCGTCGCCGAAGTCGTCAGCGAGGACGCGAAGCTCCGCCAGCAGCTGCGCAAGAAGCTCTGGCAGACGGGCACGCTCCAGACGGAGATCATCGAGGACAAGGACGGCAAGCAGCCCGAGGACGCGCAGACGTTCCTGATGTACGCGGACTACAGCGAGCCCATCCGCACGCTGCCGTCGCACCGCGTGCTCGCCATCAACCGCGGGGAAAAGAAAGGCTGCCTGCGCGTCAAGGTCGCCTTCGACCACGAGGCGGCCGTTGACCAGATGTTCGCGCACATCTACCGCCACAAGTGCATCTTCACAGACGAGCTCCGCGCCGCGCTCGAAGATGGCGAGAACCGCCTGCTGTTCCCCGCGCTCGAACGCGAAATCCGCACGCAGCTCACGGAGAACGCCGAAGCGCAGGCCATCCATGTCTTCGGCGTGAATCTGCGGCAGCTGCTCCTGCAGGCGCCGCTCGGCGGCCATGTCGTCATGGGCCTCGACCCTGGCTACCGCACGGGCTGCAAGATGGCCGTCGTTGATGCCACGGGCCGCGTCGTCGACCACGGCGTGCTCCAGCTCACGAAGAGCGACGCGGAGCGCGAAGCCTCGGCCAAGAAAGTCCTCGCGCTCATCAAGAAACACCATGTCACGCTGCTCTCGATTGGCAATGGCACGGCGAGCTATGAAACGGAACAGTTTGCCGCGAACCTCATTGCCGAGCACCAGCTCAAGGACGTCCATTATCTCATCACAAATGAGGCCGGTGCTTCCGTTTACTCGGCTTCGAAGCTCGCAAAGGAAGAACTGCCCGAGTACGACGTCACGATTCGCGGTGCCGTCTCCATCGCGCGCCGCGTGCAGGACCCGCTGGCCGAGCTCGTCAAAATCGACCCGCAGGCCATCGGCGTCGGCCAGTACCAGCACGACGTCAACCAGAAGGAGCTCGTTCGCGCCCTCGATGCCGTCATCGAGGCCGCCGTCAATCACGTCGGCGTCGATCTCAACACGGCAAGCCCGGCGCTGCTTTCGCACATCGCGGGCATCACGGCGACCACGGCGAAGAACATCGTCGCCTGGCGCGACGAGAACGGCCGCTTCACGGGACGCCGCCAGCTCTTAAAGGTTCCGCGCCTCGGTCCGGCCGCGTTCACGCAGTGCGCGGGCTTCCTGCGCATCCACGGCGGCAGCTCGCCGCTCGATGACACGCCTGTGCATCCCGAATCGTACGTGCTTGCCGAAAAGCTCCTCGACCGCCTCGGCTTTTCGCTCGAAGACCTCAAGAGCAAGGACGACCTCGCCCTGCTCGCCGCGAAGCGCAAGCTGCTGACGAAGGACAAGGAAGCCGCGCTCGCCAAGGAGCTCGGCGCAGGCCTGCCGACCGTCCATGACATCCTCGACGCCCTCGTCGCCCCGGGCCGCGACCCGCGTGAAGACCTGCCCGCGCCGCTGACGCGCCAGGCCATCGTGAAGCTCTCCGACATCCAGCCCGGCACGATCCTGCGCGGCACCGTGCGCAACATCACGGACTTCGGCGCGTTCGTCGACATCGGCATCAAGACGGCCGGCCTCATCCACATCTCCCAGCTGTCGAAGAAGCGCGTCAAGCATCCGCTCGACGTCGTCTCCGTCGGCGACATCCTGCGTGTCAAAGTCATCAGCGTCGATGAAAAGCGCGGCCGCATCGGCCTTTCGCTCAAAGACGTCCCACAGGAGGAACCCCGAAAGGAGGCGCGGGCATGAGCCTGCTCGAAGAAACCATCGCCAAAATCCAGCCCGCCGATCATCCCGCCGCTATGGAGGCCGCCGCCGCGCTCGACCAGCTCTTTCCCGAGCAGCAGCCGAGCGCGCTCCAGCGCCTGCTGCTGCGTTATCTCCGCGCAACGGGGAAGCCCGCACCGAAAAACCTGCGCTGCTGCACGATCATCTGCTGCGCTGACCACGGCGTCGCCGCGCAGGGCGTCAGCGCCTACCCGCCCGAAACGACCGTCCAGATGACGGCGAACTATCTTCTAGCGCAGGGCGCGGCCGCCAATGCGTTCGCGGGCTTTGCAGGCTCTGACCTGCTCGTCGTCGACATGGGCATCGCGGCTGACACGACGGGCATCCCCGGCCTCGTGCGCCACTACCGCATCGCGGCCGGCACGCGCGACATGACGCAGGGCGCGGCCATGACGCGCGTACAGGCGCAGCAGGCCGTCGAGACAGGCATCAAGCTCGCGAGCGCCATCGCCGCGCAGGGCTACACCTGCTTTCTGCCCGGCGAGATGGGCATCTCGAACACGACGGCGTCCGCCTGCATCGCGGCGACGCTCTGCGGCCTGACGGCCGAACAGGCCACGGGTCGCGGCACGAACATCTCCGACGAGCGCCTGCAGAAAAAAATCCGCGTTGTCAAAGAAGCATTGCTCGTCAACCAGCCCGATCCCAGCGACGGCCTCGACGTCCTCGCGAAAGTCGGCGGCTTCGAGCTCGGTGCCATTGCCGGTCTCATGCTCGGCGCGGCGGCCAGCCATGCCGTCACGATTCTCGACGCCTTCAACTCCAGCGCCGCCGCGCTCATCGCGCAGGCGCTCGCGCCCGCTGTCACCGACTACCTGCTGCCATCGCATCAGGGCGGCGAACGCGCGCACGGCGCGGCGCTTGCGAAGCTCGGCCTCACGCCGCACCTCTTCCTCGACATCAAGCTCGGCGAAGCCTGCGGCTCGTCCATCACGGCCCGCTTCCTCGCGCTCGCGCTCGACGAGCTCGACGCCCTGCACGCCGAAAACGGCGACAAGGACATCGACTCCGACCTCTTCCTCGAACGCATGCCCGCCAAGGCGCCGAGCGTCACGGACAAGACGTTCAACTTCTATTTCCAGAGCATGCCCGCGCCCGACCATGCGAGCATGATGGCCTGCCAGAAGCGCCTCGACCATCTCGCAAAACCGCTCTACAGTCTCGGCCACCTCGAAAGCATCGCCACGGAATTTGCCGGCATCGCCTGCGAAGGACGCCCTGAAAAGGAACAGGAACCGGCTCTGCTGCTCTTTTCCACGCAAAAAGAGACCGTGCCGCGCCAGCGCATCCTCTCGGCCGTCGCGCACACGATCGAGATGCCTGTCACCATCGGCCGCCTGCGCATGGGGCTGCCGCCGACGGCCGCATTTGATTTCGCCCGTGTGACGGCGGAAGACATCACGCTCGACGCGACCATCCTCGGCCTCGGCCTGACGGAAGACATCGCCGCGCCGCTCGCCGATGCGCTCATGGATGATGATGGCGAACTGCTCTACGCGCCCGAGGATTTCCTCGCGCATGTGCCGAAAGACCTCCAGCTGCCCGTCTCCGCGCTCATCGGCGCCATCATCGCCGCCGCGCACAACAGCACGATGATCCTGCCGTCCGACGCCGCAACCGAGCTCGTCGCGCGCTACACCGAGCGCCTCGCACCCGACGTGCGGCCGTACCTCCTGCACCTCGACGGCACGCTGACGAACCTCGGCGACACACTGCCCGGCATCACCGCCTGCGCCGGCGCCCTCATCGTCCTCGCCGCACTCTCCGCGCTCAACGACATGAAGACATTTGAAGAAACGAAAGTCGCGATTGCCGACGACGGGCCGGGGAAGGAAAAACAGAAGAAATGAAAAACGGCGTAACTTTCGCGGGTCGAAAGTTACGCCGTTTATTTAGTCCATAATATAGATTTCGAGCTCCTGCCGCCCGAACATCAAGGCTTCTTCGTGCGTATCGAACGCGACGTCGATCATCGCGCCATGGATGCCCCAGCCGATGTCTTCGGCGACGGCTTCGCCGTAGTCGGGGATGAAGACGTGCGTGCCGAGCGGGATGACGGCTGGATCGACGGCGATGACGCCGTGGCGCACGCGCGTGCCCGTTGCCGTATAGGGCGAGTTGCCGGGATCGAGCGCACTGTAGGCTGTCGCCGTTACGTACATGGCGCGGCCTTCGGCGCCTGCAGGCGCTGGTGCGCTGACGAGCAGCAGCAGGACGGCGAACAGGCCAGCCGTCAGAAGTTTCCATGTTCCCTTCCAAATCCTTTGTTGTCGCATGAAATGAACCTCCTCAAAAGCACTTTCATCTCTATATAAGGAAGATTCTATCATATTTTGAATTGGTTCGTCAAATCGTGCGTGACGTGCCTTGCATGTTCGGAGATTCTCTGCTAGAATGTCTTTGTTGCGGTTGTAGCTCAGTTGGATAGAGCGTCCGCCTCCTAAGCGGCAGGTCGTGAGTTCGAC
>Ga0256404_1011804_pt1 | contig 11559 bp, 8 predicted proteins | sample RumenRJG_01DNA_FD_185990 | JGI IMG/M metagenome (GOLD analysis project Ga0256404, IMG submission 185990) | Bovine rumen microbial communities from Lethbridge, Alberta, Canada - RJG_01 | ecosystem: Host-associated > Mammals > Digestive system > Stomach > Rumen | place: Canada: Alberta | collected... | reverse complement strand
TACAAGACGATGACGCGGATCATGGATAAAGATATGGAACATTATGATGTCGAACAAGATAAGTTTCAAGAATAGAACCACTTAACTCACGGCAAGCCGTCGCAAGAAGGAGCCGAATACTGAGTACAGAACGGGACTATCGAAATTCTTTATTCCACCTCGGAGCGCTAAAGATAAGCATACAAATTAATAGAAATATTGAAAGGACAAGCCATCTCCGGCAGACGAAGATGAAATGTCCGGTTATACAGCAGAATATACAATAAGATTATGAGCCGTTTTTTAGAGAAGGCACTGGGATTTGACAAGTCTACGATGCAGGTGAAAACGGAGATTGTGGCCGGACTGACCACATTTCTCACCATGAGCTACATCCTCGCCGTCAATCCCGCCATCCTATCGACCACGGGCATGGACCGCGCCGCCCTGTTCACCGCAACCGCCCTGGCCGCAGCCATCGCCACGCTGTTGCTGGCCTTCATGGCTAAGTTGCCCTTTGCCCAGGCACCGAGCATGGGACTGAATGCGTTTTTCGCCTTCACCATGTGTCAGGCCATGGGCTACTCCTGGGAGCAGGCATTGGCCATCATGCTCGTAGAAGGCGTTGTGTTCATCCTCATCACCTTCTTCAACGTGCGCGAAATGATCATGGAGAGCATTCCTAAGAATATACGCTTCGCCATATCGGTGGGAATCGGTATGTTCATCGCCTTCATCGGACTCAAGAACGCGGGCATCATCGTGGCCAAGAGTTCCACGTTTGTTGGTCTTGGCGCCTTCACTCCCGTGAGTCTGCTCGGTATCTTTGCCATTCTAGTCAGCGGCATCATGATGGCCCGTGGCATCAAGGGGGCGCTCTTCTACGCCATCATCATCACCACCTTGGTGGGTATTCCGATGGGCGTCACGCAGATTCCGTCCAATTGGCTACCCGTATCCTTGCCACAAAGCGTCAGCCCCGTGTTCTGCCACTTCGACTTCACTGGATTCTTCACCATCAAGACCTTGCTCGTAATCTTCAGCCTACTCATTGTCAACATCTTCGATACCATCGGCACAATCGTAGGACTCTCCTACAAGACGGGAATCGTGCGTCCCGACGGCACCATCCCTCACGTGAAGGAGGCCATGATGAGCGATGCCATCGGAACGACCTGCGGCGCCATGCTGGGTTCCTCAACCATCACAACCTACGTGGAGAGTGCTTCCGGTATTGCCGAAGGTGGAAAGTCGGGCATGACGGCCTTCACGGTGGGTATGCTGTTCCTGCTGTCGCTCTTCCTTTCGCCCTGCTTCCTGCTCATCCCCAGCTCAGCCACGAGTGGCGCGCTGGTGCTTGTCGGCGTTCTGATGCTCGACTCGGTAAAGAAGATCGACCTCAGCGACGTCAGTGAAGCCTTCCCAGCCTTCATCACAATGATCACTATGGTATTGTGCTACAGCATCGCAGACGGGATTTGCCTGGGCATCCTCAGCTATGTCATTATCAAGGCCTGTACGATGCAATGGAAGCAACTCAATGCCACGCTCATCATCCTCAGCATCCTCTTCATCATCAACTTCATAGCTGGCTGACGACAATTATTTCATAGACAATCATACGGAAACGCACGCTTCTCACCAGACGGGAGGCGTGCGTTTCGTTTTATACTTCCTTCATATCGATTGCTCATCAGTCATGCAGAGCTGTCTAATTGTCAGTACAGGCTGCACTTTGTACACAAACTGGAAATGGGCACGAAGATTGCTTATAAGTGGTTGGAAGCCAAGCCGAAAGGCAAGGCAACCACAAAACAGATAAATAAAGAATAAAAGATAAATAGGAGGATTTGATTATGTTGTATCCAGTATTGAATACAAACAATTGGCTTAGCAACGCATTTGATGATTTCTTCAACACCGATTGGATGCCCCGCATGAACAGAACGGCTCCCGCAGTGAACGTAAAGGAAGACAATGAGAAATACGAGATGCAGATCGCTGCTCCGGGCATCAAGAAGGAGTATTGCAGAGTGAGCATCGACAACGACGGCAACCTCAACGTGAAGATTGAGAACAAGTTCGAGCAGAAGGAAGAGGATAAGAAGGACGAGAAGAAGGAGCATTACCTCCGTCGCGAGTTCTCTTACTCTAACTACGAGCAGAGCTACACTTTGCCAGAGAATGTCGACAAAGAGAAGATTTCAGCTAAGGTGGAAGATGGTATCTTGAACATCACACTGCCCAAGATGACCAAAGAGGAAGAGAAGAAAGCTGAACGCAAGATTGAAATTGGTTAATCCTGTTTCAGCACCGAAATAAGGCCAGTTTCCCGAACCGGGAAGCTGGCCTTTTTTTGTTCCACACATCAAGCTTCGGATGTGAATAACTGCCTGGAAGGCAGCATCTTAATAACCGGATACACGTCCGCTTCGCTCCCGTGTACCCGGAAAGAAATGCGGGAATCACTGTACCTGGAAGGCACTACCATCACACTACTTTCGGAGGTACTGCCTTCGCGACAGGCTAGTATCATGATTCGATTCCGGGCACATACACTTGCTTCGCTCGTGTATGTACCCGGTTTCCGAGGTATCGTCTTCCAGACGATGTCACATCATTTTACATCCGATACTTTAATCACCTATTATTATAGCTGATCCATGTCTCGTGACGGTCGTCACGTTTCTTCGTGACGGTCGTCACGTTCGTTCGTGACAGTTGTCACGTTCGTTCGTGACAGTTGTCACGTTCGTTCGTGACGGTTGTCACGTTCGTTCGTGACGGTTGTCACGTTCGTTCGCGACAGTTGTCACGTTCGTTCGTGACGATTGTCACGGATCATAATTCATTGCTAACGCCGTGCCAGCCAATTATGAATTATGAATTATGAATTGTGAATTATGAATTGCTTTCTCCTTCCTCTTCCAGGTTCTTGAGGATCTTCCGGATCTCAGAAGGTTGCAAACGTCCATAGACTTTCTTGCCAATCACAACCACTGGAGCCAGTCCGCAGGCACCCACACAGCGCAAGCAGTCGAGCGAGAACAGTCCATCGGGTGTCGTCTCGCCCACATCGATGCCCAGCAGGCGCTTGAACTCGTCGAGTAGCTTCTCGGCTCCACGCACATAGCACGCTGTACCCAGACACACAGAGATGGGATACTTGCCTTTGGGCTCCATGGTGAAGAAAGCATAGAAGCTCACTACTCCATAAACACGCTGTGCGGGAATATGAAGCCGACGGGCGATGAGCCGCTGGGCAGGCAAAGGCAGATAACCCAAATGAGCTTGGGTGTCCTTCAGGATGTTGACCAGTTCGCCTTCCTTATTATTATATTCATCGCAGATGGCCTCTATCTGGGCCACGGCAGCACAGGATAACTTATCTTTGTTCATCGTTATTGTATCGTTTTATCCATATAGTGGGTGTGGAGCAGTTGATGGGCCAAGGGGCCGAGCGGCTTGCCCAGATAGTCTTCGTAGAGTTGCTGGATATAGGGATTCTGATGCGACTTGCGTATCGTCTTCTGCAAATCGCCCTGATAGAAAGCCCGCTGCCGCTTGCGCAGAATCTCCATGTTGCCATGGTGAAAGGGCTGACCGCCACCGCCGAGGCATCCTCCGGGGCAGGCCATCACCTCTATCACGTGATACGGACTCTTGCCGGCCCTCACCTCATTGAAGAGTTTGCGGGCATTTCCCAACGTGTGGGCCACGGCAACACGCAGGTCTACATTTCCCAATCTGACGGTGGCGGCCTTGATGCCGTCCATACCACGCACGCCTTTATAGTCGATGTGGTCGATGTTGGTGCCGGTATACCAGTCGGCAGCGGTGCGCAGGGCGGCTTCCATCACGCCACCTGTCGTGCCGAAGATGAGTCCGGCTCCGCTGCTGGCTCCCAACGGACGGTCGAAGTCGCCTTCAGGCAGGGCGTCGAAGTTGGTGCCCATCTCACGAATAAGTTTGCCGAGCTCGCGGGTGGTGAGCACATAGTCCACGTCGCGGTTGCCTTTCTGGGCGAATTCAGGACGTGAGCATTCAAATTTCTTGGCTATGCACGGCATGATGGACACCACGACCAGCTTCTCGCGCGGCACGTTGAGCTTCTCGGCCCAAAAGTTCTTGGCGATGGCTCCGAACATCTGCTGCGGCGAGCGGGCCGTCGAGGGATAGTCGAGCAGGTCGGGGAACTGATGCTCATAGAAGTTGACCCATGCCGGGCAACACGAGGTAGTAATGGGCAGCTTCACGGTCTTGTCGCCCTGCAGGAAACGGCCCAGGCGGTCAAGCACTTCGGCAGCCTCTTCCATGATGGTGAGGTCGGCGGCAAAGTCGGTATCGAAAACGTAGTCCACGCCCAACTGGCGCAGGGCCGTGACCATCTTGCCCGTGACGAGCGTGCCGGGCTCCTTGCCGAACATCTCGCCCAGGGCCACGCGTACGGCAGGTGCTGTCTGAACAGCCACAATCTTGTCGGGATTACTGATGTCGTCGAGCAACTGGTTGATATATTCTTTCTCCGACAGGGCTCCCACAGGACAAACGGCTACGCACTGTCCGCAATAGGTGCACTCGGTTTTTGACAGGGGGAGGTCGAAAGTAGGCGCAATGGTGGTGTTGAAACCGCGCCGCACGGCACCGAGAGCGCCAACGGTCTGCATGTCGTTGCAGACGGTCTCGCAGCGGCGGCAGAACACGCACTTGTCCATATTGCGCACGATGGCCGGCGTCACTTCACGCTTGCGGGGCGAGAGTTCGCAACCCGTAAAGGGAGATTCGCGCACATTGAGTTTCTGGGCCATGCGCTGCAGTTCGCAGTCGCCCGACTTCTGGCAGGTGAGGCAGGCGTTGGGATGATCGGAAAGAATAAACTCCATAACGAGTTTGCGGGCTCTCAAGACGCGCATCGAATGGGTGTGGACATTCATGCCTTCCTGGCAGCGGGTGGAACAGGAGGGCGCAAGATTGCGGCGGCCGTCCACTTCAACCACGCAGAGGCGGCACGAGGCCGGATGGTTGTCCATGCAGGTGCCTTCCAAATTCAGGTGGCACAGGGTCGGTATGTCTATTCCCGATTGCCGGCAGGCGTCGAGGATGGTCGTGCCGGGCTCTACATTCACGGGATGATTGTCTATGGTGATCGTCATATTTGTTGATTGGTTTGAGGCGTTTACCTTATGCTGATGGCGTTGTGTCGGCACTGGTTCAAGCACATGCCGCATCTGACGCATTTCTCTGGATTGATGATATGTGGGCGGCGGGGCTGACCGATGATGGCATCCGCGGGACAGTTTTTGGCGCAAAGGTGGCAGCCGATACACAATTCGGGGCTGATGCAATAGGTCACCAATGGCTTGCACTGATGGGCGCGGCACTTCTTCTGACTGACGTGCTCCACATACTCGTCGTAGAAGTTGTCGAGGGTAGACAGTACAGGGTTGGGCGATGTCTGGCCCAGTCCGCACAGTGCTGTGTCCTTGATGATGCCTCCCATTTCCTTGAGCATCTTCAGGTCGTCCATCGTTCCCTCGCCGTCGGTGATGCGGTGCAGGATTTCGAGCATCCGCTTGTTGCCGATACGGCAGGGTACACACTTTCCGCATGACTCGCCAACGGTGAATTCCAGATAGAACTGGGCCACGGAGACCATGCAGTTGTCCTCGTCCATCACAATCATTCCGCCCGAACCCATCATGCTGCCAGCGGCGAGCAGTGAGTCGAAGTCGATGGGCAGGTCCAGATGTTTTTCGGTCAGGCATCCGCCCGACGGTCCACCGGTCTGCACGGCCTTGAACTTGCGACCGCCCTTGATGCCGCCGCCGATGTCGTAGATCACCTCGCGGAGCGTCGTGCCCATGGGCACCTCGATGAGTCCGACGTTGTTGATCTTTCCGGCCAGGGCAAACACCTTTGTCCCTTTTGATTTCTCCGTGCCAATGCTGGCAAACCAATCCGCGCCACGGCGTATGATGACAGGCACATTGGCAAAGGTCTCCACATTGTTCACATTGGTGGGCTTGCCCAAGTATCCGCACTCGGCAGGATAGGGCGGCTTCAGCGTAGGCTCGCCACGGTGGCCCTCCATGGAATGGATGAGGGCAGTCTCCTCACCGCAGACGAAGGCTCCGGCACCATAACGCAGTTCGATGTTGAACGAGAAGTCGGTACCAAAGAGATGATCGCCCAAGAGTCCCAATTCCGTAGCCTGCTTGATGGCCACTTGCAGCCGGTGAATGGCCAGGGGATATTCCGCCCGGATATAGATGAGTCCCTTCCGGGCCCCAATGGCATACCCGCAGAGTGTCATGGCCTCGACAATGCAGTTGGGATCACCCTCCATGATGCTTCGATCCATGAAGGCTCCGGGGTCGCCCTCGTCGGCGTTGCACACCACAAATTTCTCTTCTGCCTGCGAGCGTGCCGTGAGGCGCCATTTGCGTCCTGTAGGGAAGCCGCCTCCACCACGTCCGCGCAGCCCCGACTTCTCTATGATATCGATGACATCGTCGGGGCGGCGATCCATCAGGCTGTCGGCCAAGGCCATATAGCCGTCACGGGCGATATATTCAAGGATGTTTTCCGGATCGATGAATCCACAGTTGCGCAAGGCCACGCGCTTCTGCTTGCGATAAAAGTTCATGTGCTTGGAGTCGCTGATATGGCGCCCGCTCTCGGGGTCGGTATAGAGCAGTCGCTCTATCCGCTTGCCGCCAACGATATGCTCGCTGACGATCTCCTCCACATCCTCCTTGCGCACTTGGGTGTAGAAGGTGTTGTCGGGAATCACTTTCACGATGGGGCCTTTCTCGCAGAATCCGAAGCAGCCGGTGCAGATCACGTCGACCTGCTCGGTGAGTCCATGTTTGGCCACCTCCTCACTCAGCCGTTGATAGATGCGCTCACTACCCGAGGCATGACAGCCTGTGCCGCCACAGGTGAGAATCTGCATTCGGGGCGTTCCGATGCTGATTCCACAGCATTGTCCCGTGGTGTTGTCCTGACTTGTCTCGCGCAGTTCGAGTCGCTTCTTCACCTCAGCGCGCAAGGCTTTCAGGTCTTCTCTTGATTGAATTCTCATAGAAATGTTGTTGATTGTTTGAAGATTTGGATCTTATAGGTCCGTTAAGGCAATAACACTACTGATTTTCGCCTTCATTCATAAAGTCTGGTTTCAACCTTTGTCACCGCTACATGCAAGGTCTGCGGTTTCCAAGATATGCGCCACGGCGACTCCATAGTTGGTCATCGGCACATGCTGGCTCTTGGCTTGATTCACTCTCGACATCATCTGGGCGCGGTTGAACATACAGGCGCCGCAATGGATGACGAGGTCGTAGGGGCTGAGGTCGTCGGGGAAATCACTTCCCGCCACAATCTCCACCTTCAGTTTCTCCCCGACTGTCTTTCGCAACAATCGCGGCAACTTCACGCGACCGATGTCCTCGCCCACAGGGGCATGCGAGCAGGCTTCGGCAATGAGCACGCGCGACTGCTCCGTCAGGCCGTCTATCACCAGCGCACTCTGCCTGAAATAGTCGATGTCACCTTTGAGCGCCGCAAAGAGAATGGAGAAGGTGGTCAGCCGGCTCTCCTTTGGCGCCACGGTCTTCACCCGCCGCAAGGCCTGCGTGTCGGTGATGATGAGGTCGGGGGCTTTGGTCAGCAGACTCAGCGTGGCGGGGAGCTGCTCGGGCTGACAGGCAACGACGGAGCAATGCTTCTCCAAGAGCTCGCGGATGGTTTGCTGTTGGGGCAGGATGAGGCGACCGCGTGGGGCCTCACGGTCTTGCGGCATGACGAGCACCACCAGGTCGCCGTCTTCGGCCCAGCCTTGGGTGATGGAAGGCTCTTGGGATTTGGGCGACAGGCGGATGAGCAGATCGCGCAACTGGTGGATGCCGATGCCGCTGACAGCACTCGTACAGACCACAGGCAACGCCGTTGCAGCGGAGACGGCCTTGGCTTGCTGGACGGCATCGCTCATCAGGTCGCTCTTGTTGAGTGCTACTACGATCGGCTTGCCTTTCAGGCGCTGTTGCCACTCCTTTATAAATAAGGTATCGGCATGGTTCACGACGAGTATCACCACGTCGGACCGGCGCAGCGCCTGCAAGGTCTTCTCTACCCGCAGTTGCCCCACAGCTCCTTCGTCGTCAACGCCCGCCGTGTCGGTGATGACGCAAGGACCCAGGCCGTGAATCTCCAAAGCCTTGCTCACGGGATCGGTGGTCGTGCCCGGATGGGCCGAGACGATGGCGGTCTGTTGGCCCACGAGGGCATTGAGCAGCGACGATTTGCCGCTGTTGCGCTTTCCCACGAGCGTGATGTGCAGTCGGGAAGCTGAGGGTGTGTCGTTGAGGCTCATGGCTTAGAATCTGAAGTCGCGCTCGCCACTCTCGATTTCCATCAGGTGCTGCTCGGTGAGATGGCGGATTTTGACATTGTTGATGAGGTTGAGCGACTGCTCTATCAGGGCCTCACCTTTCTGGCGCGTCTCGGGCGAGGCATAGTCAACCAGATACTCCTTGAGAGTCATGATGGCATTGGGCGTACAGCAGTTGTGAATCGCGCCCGACTTGCAGATGCTCATGAAGCGGTCACCCGTGCGACCCTCGCGATAGCAGGCCGTGCAGAAGCTGGGGATATAACCCATGTCGATGAGCCAGGCGATAACTTCGTCGAGCGAACGCGTGTCGTTGGTCTCAAACTGTGCTGTGTCCTTGTCCGTTTCGGCATACCCGCCTACGGAAGTACGCGACCCGCCACTGATCTGCGAGATGCCCAGATGCAGGGCCTGGCCGCGCACCTCGGGCGACTCTCGTGTGGAGATGATCATTCCGGTGTAGGGCACGGCCAATCTGATGCACGCGATGATGTGAAGGAAGTCCTCGTCGGCAACGGCATTGGGGAAGGTGCTTGGGTCGATATCGTCGGCGGGACGGATGCGCGGCACACTGATGGTGTGTGGTCCCACGCCGAAACAGGCCTCGAGATGTTCGGCGTGCATCAGCATTCCCACGAAGTCGTAGGCGTAGGGCGACAGACCGAAGAGTACGCCACAGCCCACATCGTCGATGCCAGCTGTCTGTGCGCGGTCCATGGCCTCGGTATGCCAGGCGTAGTCGCTCTTGGGCCCCGTCGGGTGCAGGCGCTCATAGTTCTCCTTGTTGTAAGTTTCCTGAAACAAAATGTAGGTACCAATGCCGGCCTCCTTCAGTTTCTTGTAGTTTTCCACCGTCGTGGCGGCAATGTTCACGTTCACTCGACGAATGGCGCCATGCTTGTGGTGGGTAGTGTAAACGGTGTTGATGCAGTCGAGGATATATTCAATCGGCGTCTCAATGGGATGCTCACCCGACTCCAAGGCCAGCCGCTTGTGGCCCAGGTCCTGCAGGGCTAGGGTCTCGTGGCGCACTTCCTCCTGAGTGAGTTTCTTGCGGGGCAACTGACGATTCTTGGCATGATAAGGGCAGTATACACAGCCGTTGACGCAATAATTGGAGAGGTAGAGAGGGGCAAAGAGCACGACACGGTTGCCATAGAAGCGATTTTTCACCTCCCGGGCCAGATTGTGAATGCGCTCTCTGCATTCAGCGTCGTGGCAGAACAGCAGTACGGCGGCCTCACGATGGGTGAGACCCTTACACTGGGCGGCTTTTGTAATGAGCGAATGAATGAGTTGGATATTGTTTTTGTTGGCCTCCGCATATTCCAGCGTATCCCTAATTTCGGCGTCATCAATGAATTCGGTGGCGTGGGGCGAATCGATTTTATACATATATACTTAAGTTTTTAGTTCTTCTATAATGAGTTGGATCAGACAGCGAGGAAAATATTCCATGCCTCTGCTTAGAGGGTATATTGCATCTTGCTTTGCGAGTCATGAATCATGCTAATGATGAATCATGCATTGTCAAAGATGTATGTTGGATGGTTCAATACTTATGATTTCCGAAAGATGTATTTTTGATTTCCGAAAAAATTATGAATTATGAATTGTGAATTATGAATTAACTCGACTGTCTCCCCTTCCGACGGCTATTTCAAAGCCAGCACGGTTCAGATTGTTTTCCAGTCGTTTCCAGTCTTCCAGAGAATCGATGGAACCAGGATTCTTATGTTCATAGAGTTCGTAGGCTGTCCGGGCCTGGGGAGGCGAGATATTGGGCATCAGCACGTTGGCTCCGGCTTTCAGTCCTGCCAGTCTTCCTCCTTGCATCATTGATCCCAAGGCCGTAGTGGCGGGCAGGAGCACCCCGGGCAACATCAGTCTCACTATAGAGATGAGACGAAGTGTCAACTCCACACTGCCTGCCGACTCATGGGCGAAAGGGGTGGCGTGGTGCGGGATAAAGGGTCCCACGCCCACCATGGCCGGTCGTGAGTCATGGATGTACTGCAGGTCTTCCACCAGATGGTCCAACGTCTGTCCCGGACTTCCCACCATCATTCCGCAGCCTGTCTGATATCCGAGGTCGTGCAGCCACTCCAGGCATTGCAACCGATGGCCGAGCGACATCTCCCGTGGATGAAGCTGCTGATAGTGGGCGGCATTGTGGGTCTCGTGGCGCAGCAGATAGCGGTCGGCACCGGCTTCTTTGAACCTCCGGTAGCTTTCTCTACTTTTCTCGCCCAACGAAAGAGTGATGGCGCAGTCAGGGAACAGCGAGCGCAATTCTCCAACGGTTTTCACCACCCAATCATCATTTTCTACAGGGTCTTCCCCACCTTGCAACACGAAAGTTCTGAATCCCAACTTGTAGGCTCTATGGCAACATGCCACGATTTCTTCGGTAGAGAGACGATATCGGGCAATCTCTCTGTTGTCGCGCCGCAATCCGCAGTAGAGACAGTTGTTCTTGCAATGATTGCTGATTTCCACCAGTCCGCGAAGAAAAACCTTTCTGCCAAAGACCTCATCCGCAACCTTACGGGCTCTCTCGTGTAGATTGTTGATGACGGCTTCGTCGTTGCACGACAATAAACTCTTGAAGCCATCGGCATCAAGAATATGCTCTCTGCTTAATTGCTCTACAAGTCCACTCATCATCCTCCGTATTGGTGAGTTATGTGTTGTAAGGAAGTAATTTTTAGGTTTTTGCGCAAATTTAAGGAAATTAATGTTATGTTCCAAACAAATTACATATTTTTTTCGAATTTCTTCGCTCCAGATGTCTTTTGAACTACGGACTCACTGCAGGGTGCTGCCCCTGTGGCCGTCTGTGACTTGCCTTGTGAACGTCAGAATCCGACAAATATCATTCAATTCTGCGGGTGCGATTCTGTGATTACCTACTCAATATATTCTATTATGCGAAGGCTGATGTCGTCCGACGTACGTTGGACGATCGTCCGACGAACGTTAGACAATCGTCCGACGAACGTTAGACAATCGTCCGACGAACGTTAGACGGCAACTATCCTCCATATTATCGAGTTGATACTTCGTCTGGTGATCCTCATTGGCCAAGGACATAATAAAGAAAATGCTTTGAAATCTCTTGTCTGATAAGCATGGGAAGAAAATCAAGACATAGAAATTTTGACGTAAGTACAGAAATTCCTACTTTTTCA
>Ga0256404_1011801_pt1 | contig 11561 bp, 11 predicted proteins | sample RumenRJG_01DNA_FD_185990 | JGI IMG/M metagenome (GOLD analysis project Ga0256404, IMG submission 185990) | Bovine rumen microbial communities from Lethbridge, Alberta, Canada - RJG_01 | ecosystem: Host-associated > Mammals > Digestive system > Stomach > Rumen | place: Canada: Alberta | collected... | reverse complement strand
AAGATGAAGAAGAGCTTGGAAAAGTTGAAGAAGAAATTAAAGCATTCCTCCTTCCACTTCCAAACCTTCCTGATGATGATCTTCTTGCTGGTGGAAAAGAAAACAATAAGGTGATCCACGAATATGGAAAACCACAAAAATTTGATTTCAAACCTAAAGACCATGTCGAACTTTGTGAATCACTTGGTTTAATTGATTATGTTCGTGGCGCTAAGATGAGCGGACATGGATGCTGGGTTTATACCGGCTTAGGTGCTCAACTTGAATGGGCGTTATTAAACTTCTTCATCTCTGAACACCTCAAAGATGGTTATAAATTCATTCTTCCTCCACATATCCTTAATTATGAAAGCGGATATGTTGCTGGACAGTTCCCAAAATTCATTGATGATGTCTTCTCATTAGAAGGTGTTGAACCAAAGAAGTTCATTCTTCCAACTGCCGAAACAGCATTAGTGAATCTTCACCGTGATGAAATTATTCCGGGTAACAAATTACCTCTAAAATATTTCGCCTATACGCCATGCTACCGTAAGGAAGCTGGAACATATCGCACGGAAGAACGTGGAATGATTCGTGGATACCAATTCAACAAAGTTGAAATGTTCCAATACACCACTGAAGAAGGCGATCAAGCAGCATTTGAAGAACTCGTTAACAAAGCTATTTCCCTTATGGAAAAACTTGGTTTAACATTTAGAGTTTCGAAACTAGCTGCTGAAGATATCTCAGCTTCGATGGCTCGTACATATGACATTGAAGTTTATATTCCAAGCATGGGCATTTATAAGGAAGTCAGTTCTGTTTCCACAGCACATGATTACCAAGCTCGTCGAGGAATGATCAGGTATCGTGATGAAGCGACTGGAAAAACCAAATATGCTCATACATTAAATGGTTCTGGTTTAGCAACATCTCGTGTCTTCCCAGCAATGGTGGAACAATTCCAACAACCAGACGGATCGTTTAAGATTCCTGAAGTCTTACGTCCTTGGATGGGTGGAATGGAATTCATTAAACCAGTCAAATAAGACATAAACAAAAGAGCAGTCAAAATAAAATGACTGCTTTTTTTATTATATAAATCGTGTTAAGATTACTTCGCCATCGCGATAATTTACTGTGAACCAGGTCAGGATAGGAATATAGCAGCCTTAAGCAACTAGGTTATGTGCGATGGTTTAATTTTATGAATCAGTTAGATGAAAAATATATGAGAATTGCCTTGGATTTAGCTAGAAAAGCTGAATCTGAAGACGAAGTGCCTGTTGGCTGTGTCATTGTTGAAGATGGCCAAATTTTAGCTCGTGGTTCTAATAAAAGAGAGCAAAAAACAGATCCAACAATGCACGCCGAGATGATTGCGATTCGTAAGGCTTGCGCCAAGAAAAAATCTTGGAGATTAGAAAACTCAACCATCTATATCACTTTAGAACCATGTTCAATGTGTGCGGGAGCCATTTTGTGGTCACGTTTTAAAAGAGTTGTTTATGGAGCAACTGATCCAAAAGGTGGCGCACTCGGTGGTTCATATAATTTATTTGAACAACCGAACCTGAATCATCATCCAGAAATTGAAGGCGGCGTCTTAAAAGAGGAATGTTCGGCTTTATTGACAAACTTTTTTAAAAAGAAACGTATATAGACATATACACTGTACAAAAATTAGTATAAAATTAACGAAAAGTAATACTTTTAGAGGACATTATGAACGAAGAAAAGACGGTTCAATTAAATAACGAAGAAGATGAGCGTCATTTTTCGGTCGATTTAGAAATTGGTTTAACATCAGCTCAAGTTGCACAACGTAACGAAGAGGGTCTTGTTAACCGTATTCCAAAGCACGTTTCTAAATCTTACTGGAGAATTATTCTCGATAATGTTCTTAATTTCTTTAATATTTTACTTTTTGGTTTATCAATTTTGATGATTATTGCCCAAATCGAAATTACTGCATTTGGTTTTTTGTTTATCTTAATCATTAACATCATTATTGGCTTATACCAAGACATCCACGCCCGTCACTTAGTTGATAAACTTCGTGTTGTTTCTTATCCGGTTGTTAATGTGCTTCGTGATGGAAAACTCCAGCAAATCCCTGCTAATCAGTTGGTTTTATCAGATATTGTAAAGGTTGATCTTGGTGATCAAATTGTTTGTGATGGAACTGTTTTATCTGGTTCTGCAGAACTTAATGAATCAATGCTTACAGGCGAATCTGTTGGTGTTGTGAAAGAAAAAGATTCCAAGATTTATTCTGGATCATATGTCACATCAGGAAGATGTTTCTACCGTGTTGAAAAACTCGGTAAAGACAACTATGCCGAACGTCTACAAACCAAAGCAAAAGAGTTTAAGCGTGGAAAATCAGAGATTTTAAATACTCTTAATTATATTTTCCGAATTATTTCTGTGATCGTCATTGTTCTTGGCGGCGCACTATTTATCTCAGTTATTTCCAAAGGAAATCTTGTTTATCCAGATGTGATGGAAGATTCTGAATTTCAGAAGACTGTCCGGGCTATTTCTGGTTCGATGGTGGCGATGATTCCAACAGGAATGTATCTTTTAACATCTGTTACATTAGCAATTGGTGTTATTCGTTTAGCTAACCATCGAGTTCTTGTTCAATCAATGTACTCTATCGAGATGCTTGCTCGTTGTGATGTTTTGTGTTTGGACAAGACTGGAACAATCACAGATGGAACGATGCATCTAAAAGAAATCCATCAATTGTCGGATACAAGCGAAGATGAAATTAAGCAAATATTGCACACATTAGTCGATGCAACTGGCGATAACAACTCAACAGCGAACGCGATTTTAACAACGTGTGGTGATGCTCATGTCATTAAATGTTATGGAGAAATTCCATTCAATTCTGAACGTAAATATTCCGCTGTGTTCCTTTCTGATGGTAGAAACGTTGTTGTTGGTGCAAGAGAATTCCTTGGTTGCAAAGATGAAGAAATCATTCGTAAGTGTAAAGAATACGAACGCCACGGATTACGAGTTTTACTCGTAGGTCAAACCAAAAAAGAGGTTTCTATCAAAAAGGAATTACCGAAACTAGAGTTTTTAGCAATCTTAGTTATTGAAGATCATATTCGTGAAGACGCTTATGAAATTGTGAAATGGTTCAATGATAACGATGTTAGTTTAAGAGTTATTTCCGGTGATAACCCAATTAGTGTTAGTCAAATCGCTAATCGAGTTGGAGTGCCTGGAGCCAGTAAATTTATTTCGCTTGAAGGAATGTCGTTAGACGAGGTTCGTTTAATTGCGAACAAATATACTGTTTTCGGACGTGTTTCTCCTGAACAAAAACAGGTTATCGTTGAGACACTTCAAGAATGCGGACATACAGTTGCTATGACTGGTGATGGTGTTAACGATATTTTAGCTTTGAAGGTTGCTGATTGTTCCATTGCTATGGCCTCCGGAACAGATGCTACGAAAAATACCGCCCACTTGGTTGCTCTTGATTCAAACTTTGGTTCGCTTCCAAAAGTTGTTGCTGAAGGCCGACGTGTTATTAATAACTTACAAAGAACATGTACGTTATTCTTAACAAAAACAGTCTTTGCCATTGTTATGACGTTGATGTTCTTCATTGTCGGTTTAGTAAAAATTACCGACAGAACCTTCATAAATTATCCATTTATTACCAATTCGATGTATCTTTGGGAATTTCTTACTATTGGTATCGGATCGTTCTTCTTGTCGATTCAGCCAAACGAGGAAAGACTCAAATCATCGTTTATTGTTAACATTTTAAAACGAACGTTGCCTGCTGGTTTGCTTCAGATAATCATTCCGTCGATATTCTTTATTATCAACCTAGCAAATCCAACCGCTTTGAACGATGCCGGCTTAGGCTATGAAGCCGCTATTACATTCGGTATTCTTGGGTTTAGCTTCGGTAGTATTGTTGTCTTTATTAGAACATGCTGGCCATTCGATAAATATCGTCTTGGTTTAGCTATTGCAATAGTAGTGATATTTGTCATTGCTGTCTGTATCGATAAATTTGTTATCTATGATAACAGTTTAATTAAAACTGGCGGAAGTAGATCTATTTTCACAATTGAATATGATTTAGTAACTAAGGATAATTGGTGGATTTTAGCACTCGTATGTGCCTTATCAATTCCAACATTACTCTTATTTGAATTAATTGCTAATGCGTCTGTTAATCGCTTAGCGGAAAAAAACGAAAAGTTTAGAGGTGCTATTGATGAAGATTTCAAAGGAAGTACAACAAGCTCTAAGTAACAACAAACCGGTTGTTGCTCTAGAATCAACAATCATTTCTCATGGGATGCCATATCCTAAGAATGTTGAGACCGCAATGCTCGTTGAAAAAACAATTCGTGAGCATGGTGCAGTTCCAGCAACAATTGGAATTATTGATGGTGAACCAATCATCGGAATGAGCCCAGAAGAAATTGAAGAATTTGGAAAAAGAAAGGGGATTTGCAAGGTTTCTCGTCGTGATTTACCAATAGTTTTTGCAAAGAAAACATGGGGTGCGACGACTGTTGCGGCCACAATGATCTTAGCCAATATGGCTGGTATTGAAGTATTCGTTACTGGTGGTGTTGGTGGTGCTCATCGTGGTGCACAAAATAACTTTGACATTTCTGCTGATCTTGAAGAACTCGGCAAAACAAACGTTACAGTTGTTTCAGCTGGAGTCAAAGCAATTCTTGATTTAAAACTTACACTCGAAATCCTTGAAACAAAAGGTGTTCCAGTTCTTTCATATCAGTCTGATGAATTTGCCGACTTCTACACAAGACACTCCGGCATTAAGATGGAAAACGTTGTTAACTCACCAAAAGAAGTCGCTGAGATTATCCACGCGAAAAGAGTTAACAAACTTGATGGTGGAATTCTTGTTGCAAACCCAATTCCTGAAGAAGATGCCATGGATGCTGATGTGATTAATGCTGCTATTGAAACAGCCTTAAAGAAAGCCGATGAAGAACATATTGAAGGGAAAGACATAACTCCATTCCTTCTTAAAACAATTGTTGAGCTTACTCATGGTGATTCTTTAGAATCAAATATTAAATTAGTTATTAATAATGCTAAACTTGGTGCAGCAATTGCTGCTGAATTAACAAAGTTATGAAAATTGAAGCAAAGTTTCAACTTGGTCTTTTAAAATTGATCAAAGAGATGCCTCTTGATGAGATCAATGTTGTTTTACTTTGCGAACACGTTAAGTCAAATCGTCAAACATTTTATTATCACTTTAGAGATATTTCAGATGTTGTTGAGTCTATCTTCTTAAAAGACAAACAAACATTTAATCTCAAATATAAAAACTTTGATGAGGTGATGAAACAAATCGTTGCGTATATGAACAGTAAATATTCGTTCCTCTATGCAATTAACAAATCATTCTGCAGTGATAAAGAAGAATTGTTCTTCTACTCTTATTTCTATAGTTCAATTTCCAATCTTCTTGGTGATGTTAAAAAGATTCCAAATGGAAACTCAATCATGCGTTATCTATGCACATTATACTCGTCTGAGATGATGTACTGGTTAGCACAAAAACGACGTGAAAAAGTTGAAATGCTAACCAGACGAATGAAAGTGATTTGGAATTACTTTACATCGCAATATCATCAGGATTTACGCAAGATTTAGGGGGATTTTTATGAAAAAAGAATCTGTAATTAGTACCGTATTTCTATTTATTGTCTTAGCTGTGGCAATCATCATGGGATTAACTGTCATCTCTGATGCGTTTGAAAGACTTTATGAACCAAATCTTTCGCCAGTTGTGTTTACATTGGTGGTTTTGATTGTCGGTTTTGTCTTCAACATTGTCTTTATGGAGATATCTCACGTTGTTGGCGCCAAGGTCGGTAAATGTAAAGTTGTTTCAGTTAACTGTTACTTCCTTTGCTTAAAGAAGAAAAAAGAAGGATGGAAATTTTGCATCGATGATTTCGATGGATTAACTGGAGAAACAAAAATAATTAAAACTGAAAAGAGCAAATTAAACGCATACGTTTGGATGCCAATTGTTTTCTATGCCGCGGAACTTGCAACCTGTATTGTTCTTTATTCAATGGGCCAAACAGCACCAAGCGGAAGCGCAATGAAATGGCTTGCTATTGCTGCCCTTCTTTGGATTATTCTTTCTTCAATTTTATTCGTTTATGATTTCATTCCATTTAAGTTAGATACAATGAATGACGGATATCGTTTATCATTGCTTACAAAACCAAATAATGCTAAAGCATTAGTTGACTATATGGATTATCAAGGACGCCTAGCAATCGAAGATGAATCAGCAAGTATTGAATTTAATGAAACATTGACCGATTTTACTGTTGAATTAAACCTTATTGCAGTGGAACATGCGTTATTAAAACGCGATTATGATAAGGCTCTTGAAATGCTTCTTAAAATGAAGAATCCAGAATTAAAAATTGACGCCTTCTTAAAGAAGAGAATCGTTGCCTTAGAGATGTTTGTTTATTTGATGACTAAACCACTTGATGAGGTGAAGAAATTCTATGACGAACAAGTTGGCGATGGAGATCGTAAATATATTTCTAACGAAGCATCTGTTGAATCTTTAAGAGCCTATGCCTTAATCGCTGGTTTGATTGATGATTCCTCGTTCGAGGCTCAATACGCTTTATCCAAGAGAGAAAAAGCGTTTAAAAAAGTGAATAAGGCAGACTTAGAAGAAGAAAAGAAACTCTTCGATGAAGTCATTGAAAAAATTCAGGAAAAACATCCTGATTGGAAAAAATAAGAAAATGAAAAAGGAACGGCAAATCCCGTTCCTTTTTTGCAAAACTAGAATATTTTTTATCTGAGAAGTTAACTAATCCTTTTCTTCGTAACGATCATTGCTTTCTTGTGGAAAGTCTTCGTAAATATCTGAATCCTCTTGGACATTTGCTAGCTTACATGTGTGCTCGCCAGGTTTTAATCCAATCGTTTTTAAAGAAGATTTGTCATCCATAAAATCATCAAGATCTAAATTAAACTTACCACAAAGATAAGCTAACTCGCTTTTATCCGGTTGGTAAAGACCTTTACGAATCTGCCAAAGAACTGGTAATTGAAGCCCATAAACTTTGCAGAACTTCTTATCGCCAAATCCTGAGCGTTTTTGAATAAAATCAACTTTCTCAAATAGTGTCATTATTTTGCTTTTTCTTTTTTCAATAAATCACGAATTTCAGCAAGAAGTTCAGCTTCAGTTGGTTCAGGTTTTCCTGGTTCAACTGGTGCTGGTCTTTCTTCTGGGTGTTTTTGATAGTATTCTTCTTTTGCTTTTGCCTTAGCTTCTTCTTTAAGTCTGTTGAAGTAGCCAATTACTTTGATAACGGTGAATAAGACAAATGCAATGATGATGAATGAAACAACAGCATTGATAAGTGATCCCCAATCAAGTAATGCGAGTCCATTGTAGTAGTAGTTAGTACCATGTTGTGTGTACATGTTTGCTTCTGTAGGAGTAAATCCTTTTGCTAAGAATTCACTAACAGTGTAAACAGCGTTGTATCCTTCTGGTGGAACTTGGGTTGGACTTGCAGCTGGAAGAACAGTAACTAATCCTTTTAAACCACCTGGGACTCCCCACATACAGAGGTTTAACAAAATGTTAACTAGAGCATTAACAATGGCTCCGAAGGCACCACCAATGACAACGCCAACAGCTAAGTCAACTGCGTTTCCACGGGAAATAAATGCCTTAAAATCAGCAAAGAAGCCTTTTACTTTTTTTGTTTTTTTGGCCTTTTCTTTTTTCATATTTCTCCTCCAAGGTTAAAATGATTATAATTCATTATTTAAATAAATAAAATAGTGTGAAATTCAATTTTTTTGTCTAATATATAAGAAAGAAATAGGTGCTATATATGAACAAAGTAAAAGTTATTGTTGATTCAACTGCCGATTTAACACCGGAGTTATATAAAGAATTTGACATGGAAGTTATTCCTCTAAATGTCAACTTTGGTGAAGAGAATTTTCTTGATAATGTTACTCTTACTCCAGATGAACTTTATGCGAAGGTTAAAGAAAAGAAAACTCTTCCAAGTTCTGCTGCCGCATCCCCAGCTGTTATTGAAGAAGTATTTAGAAAATACATTGATCAAGGTTACGATATTGTTTTTACCGGAATTGGTTCAACATTATCAACCAACTTCCAAAGCGCAACCATTGCTAAATCCGCTTTCCCAGATGATCGTATTTATTTAATTGATTCTTTGAATCTTTCTTCTGGAACTGGATTATTAGCGTTGAAAATGGGCCGTTTGGCTAAAGAAGGAAAGTCCGCAAAAGAGATTTATGATGAAGTCACTCCTTTAGCAAGTAAAATTTCATCCCAATTCATTGTTGATACCCTTGATTACCTTCACAAAGGTGGTCGTTGTAGTGGAACCGCTAAAATCTTCGGTCATCTCTTCCACATTCACCCAATGATTAAAGTCATTGATGGTAAATTAATTGTTTACAAAAAACCTCGTGGAACATTGAAGATGGCTTCAAACGAACTTCTCAATGTCTTCAAAGAAGACTTCCCAAATGTTGATCTTGAAAATGTCATGATCACACATGCTGGAACCTCTAGAGAAGTTGCAGATTATCTCCATGCTGAATTAGGAAAAATGATTGATCCAAAATGTATTCACGAAACACGTGCTGGTTGTGTTATCTCAACCCACTGTGGTTACGGAACAATTGGTATTCTCTACATCAAGAAATAAGCAAACAAAAACTCGAGAAATGATATGAACCCCAAAAGTTGGACAACCAACTGGAGGGGTTTTTATCATGAAATGGACAAAAGAAGAAAAGCTCAAGATGGTGCTTGAGTACAAAAAGAGTGGCTTTACACCTATTGTGGATGGTTGCTCTAAAATAACGATGTATAAACTTATATTAGCGTGGGCGAAAGTTTATGAAGTTTATGGCGAGAGTGGTTTAGAACATCGAAGTAGGCATTGGACTTATGAAGACAAAGCGAATGCAGTTCAACGTGTCCTGGATGGCGAATCGTATCATGAAGTTGCACATTCTTTAGGCATGTCTGACAAAACTCGAGTGACGGCCTGGCATCGAAAGTATTTAGAACTTGGATGGGATGGTTTAAAATTAGATGGTCGAGGCAGGAATAGAAAAATGGGAAATAAACCAATTAAACCATCCAAAAGCAAGTCTCAAACAGAAGAAATAGTCGAATTAAGAAAAAGACTAGAGTATCTAGAAGCGGAGAATGCTTATTTAAAAAAATTAGCTGCCTTAGTTCAACAAAGGAAGGCCCAAGAACAGAAGAAAAAGTAAAAGTTCTTGAGGAACTAAGGCGATCTTTTAAACTTAGTGTCCTTCTAAAAGTATCAAAACTACCTAGATCAACTTTCTTTTATACAAGAAGCAAAGATGGTTTAGATAAAAAGAATGAAGATTTAATTAAATTAATCAAGGATATTTTCTTTGAAAATAAGAAGAGATACGGATATCGTCGTATCACTTTAGTTTTACAAAATGAATATGCTTTAACAGTTAACCATAAAAAGGTGAAACGGATTATGAAAAAAGAAGGACTGTTTTCACCTGTTAGAAGAAGTAAATATCGTTCTTATAAGGGAGAAGTCGGTAAAGTAGCTCCAAACATTATAGAACGTAACTTTAAAGCGGATAAACCAAACCAAAAATGGACAACTGATGTTACTGAATTCCATTTCCCATGGGGCAAGGTATATTTATCTCCAATTCTAGATATGTTTAATGGAGAAATCATCTCCTATAGTGTTTCTAAACATCCAACCTATTCTCAAACAGAGGATATGTTAAATAAGGCATTTATCAAAAACAAGAATCTTAAAGGCCTTATATTCCATAGCGATCAAGGTTGGCAATATCAGATGAGAAACTATCAAGTACGTTTATCTGAACAAGAGATAATACAAAGCATGTCTAGAAAAGGGAATTGTTTAGATAACTCAATAATGGAGAATTTCTTTGGATTAATGAAAAAAGAAATGTTTTTTGATCATCAATTTGAATTTGATAATTATGAGCAATTTAAGAAAGCTATAGATAATTATATCTATTGGTATAACAACAAGCGAATTAAAACAAAATTAAAAGGACTGAGTCCAGTTCAATATCGGATTCAGTCCCTTCAACAGTCTGTTTAGAAGTGATATGATTGTTGAAACATTTCAGTCCAACATAATGGGTTCACTTCAAATTTGGAGATTTTTTGATTCGTTTTTCAGAAATCGACTTTTTCTAGTTCCTTAGAAGAAATGCGATATACCAACAAATGAATTACTGCGTAAATTATTAAAGCAGCAGCAAGAACAATAAACTGAACTCCAACACCGCTCTTGGAAAGGAAATTCAAGTACCATTCGCACCCTGGAATATAAGGAATAGCAATAGTGAAGATTCCTAAATATAAAACAAAACCAAGAATCATGAATAATGTAGAAGCAACAATTGATTTGCCTCTTCGATAATAAATTGGGAAGAAAACAAGATCAGCTATTGCATAACCAATAATAGCAATCGCTAATACGGATACAAATCCATCTAAACCAATACCAGGAATTTTTCCTGCTGTGTCTAATGGCATTTCAGCGTTCAACTTTAAAGCTAATGGGTACAGAGCACATTGCATAGCAATAAAGACAACCTGAAGTATTCCAACAGTAATTATTCTGGCAAGGACAATATCTTTCTTGCGTACTGGAAGTAATGTTGAAAATAATAAGTCGTTACTTTGTTGACCTTTATTGGCTCCTAAGAAAAGGATTGGGTAACAAGTTAAAACATAAATGAATCCAATTGCTAAAGGATAACTTGGAATTAAAATCATGAGCGGAAACGCGAAAATGAACACATAGCAAATTGGATGCATTGCTAATTTAAATTCTTTATAGAGTAAAGCTTTCATTGCTCTTGCTCCTTTCTAAATAGACCATGATTTGTTCCAGATCTGGTTCAACTGGTTTAATACCCGCTTTTTCAAATACACCTTTTTTACTTACATCAATTAATCCTTCGATATGATCTTCTAATTCTTTTGAGGCGATGTATTCGTTTTCAAGTTTTTTGTTTTTGGTTTTGTCTTTGACAAAGAGATATGATTTGACGAATTCTTGTTTTGTACCAGTATAAATAATTGAGCCATCGTGAATGTATGTAATTCCCGAAGCACATTTATCTAAGTCACTGGTGATATGCGTTGAGAAAAGAATTGCGCGATCTCCGTTTTTAACAATCTCGCGGAAGATGTCTAAAACTTCATCTCTAGAAACCGGGTCTAAGCCTGAAGTTGGTTCATCAAGAATTAGTAACTCTGCTTTATGAGATAATGCAACAGCAACCGAATATTTAACTTTCATGCCGCTGCTAAGTTCTTCAAGTTTCTTATCCAAATTTAAATCAAAAAGTTTAGATACTTCTTCAAATTTCTTTTCATCGAAGTTCTTATAGAATTTTTTTGTAACCTTCATGATTTGACGGATTGTCTTGTTCGGATAGTAATTCAGTTCACTTAGTGCGAACCC
>Ga0256404_1011800_pt1 | contig 11562 bp, 11 predicted proteins | sample RumenRJG_01DNA_FD_185990 | JGI IMG/M metagenome (GOLD analysis project Ga0256404, IMG submission 185990) | Bovine rumen microbial communities from Lethbridge, Alberta, Canada - RJG_01 | ecosystem: Host-associated > Mammals > Digestive system > Stomach > Rumen | place: Canada: Alberta | collected... | reverse complement strand
CCATTGGACTTTTCAAACAGTTCAAAAAATGTTCAAATTCAGTCAAATAACACTATTTTTATAATTTTTGATATAAGTCAAATTATGTAATAAGTCAATTACTGTCATATATGATCTCGCCCTACTGTCCGGGAAGCATCTTTCTGCTCCAGTCATCTATGCGCTATAATCAGCGTCTCTCTTTTATAAGGAAAAGATCATGAAAAAAGTAAAGTTCGAGACCAGCCTCGGCTCATTCACCGTCGAGCTCAATGAGGATAAAGCCCCGGAGACATGCAAAAACTTCCTTACCTATGTAAAGGAAGGCTTCTACGACGGCACCATCTTCCACCGCGTCATCAGAAAGTTCATGATCCAGGGCGGCGGGCTCACGAAGGACTTCACCGAGAAGGAGACTCACGATCCCATCAAAAACGAGGCATCGAACGGCCTCAGGAATGAGAAGTTCACCATCGCCATGGCAAGGACGAATGATCCGCATTCCGCCACAAGCCAGTTCTTCATCAACACCGTTGACAACGCCTATCTTGACTTCAGGAGCGAGACCCGCGACGGCTGGGGCTACTGCGTCTTCGGAAAGGTGACCGATGGAACTGACACCGTTCAGAAGATTGAGAAGGTGAAGACCGGGAGCATGGGCTACTACATGCGCGATGTTCCCGAGGAGACCGTTGAGATCATCAGCGCCAGGGAAGCTGACTGATCCGTCAGTCTGGAAGGAACAGGGACAGAGAGCTTAAATGAGGCGGATATTCATCGGGGATCTCCATCTTCAGGATGAGCGCCCCGACATTACCGAGGGGTTCATCAGGTTCCTCCGCGAGGAGTGTCTGAGGTGCGACGAGCTTTATATCCTCGGAGACCTCTTCGAGGCCTGGATCGGTGATGACGAGCGCGCGGATCTCTCGGAGCGCGTCGCCTGGGAGCTGCAGCGCCTCCGCCGCCCTGGAAAGTTCTTCATCCGGGGAAACCGCGACTTCCTCATCGGAAAGGACTTCTGCGAGCTCGCAGGGCTCACGCTTCTTCCTGACATCAGCGAGGTGAGGCTCGGCCGCTCCTCGGCAGTCATTCTCCACGGCGACCTCCTCTGCACCGCTGACAGAAAGTACCAGAAGTACCGGAGGACGGTCTCGAACCCCTTCCTCCAGAGGTGCTTCCTTGCCCTGCCGCTGTCCCTGAGGAAAAGGATCGCGGCCGGCATGCGGAAAAAGTCCCGGAGCGCTAACGCAGTGAAGCCGCAGGAGCTGATGGAGGTCTCTGACAGTGAGGTCATCAGAATCATGACCGCGAGGCAGTGCTCCGTCATGATCCACGGCCACACCCACAGGCCTCTTATAAAGGACTACAGCACCGAGATCTTCCAGGCGAACTCACTTTACCTTCCCGCAAGGCGCTATGTGGTGGGTGCCTGGGACACCGAGTTCAAGTACGTACGGGCAGACGGCGACGAGGTGAAGCTCATCACCGCGAGACTTGACGGAAGGTATTCGCAGTAAAAATAAATTCAGATAATTCCCAGCGGAATAGTAAAAATTAAAGTAAAATGCGCTGTATTCCCTGATACAGCAGGAGACACAAATGCGTGAGTATGCCCTGATCCTGATAAGCACGGTGTTCGTCAACAACTTCGTGCTGGTGAAGTTCCTCGGGCTCTGCCCCTTCATGGGCGTCTCGAGGAAGTACGGCGCATCGTTCGGCATGGGGCTCGCGACGACTCTCGTCCTGATGATCACGTCAGCCCTTACCTGGCTCACTGAGACCTGCATCCTGGCGCCCCTCGGGATTACCTATTTAAGGACCATCTCCTACATCTTCGTCATCGCGCTCGTGGTGCAGACCCTGGAGATTGTCCTCAAGAAGACCAATCCCGAGCTCTACGGAGTCCTCGGGATTTACCTCCCGCTCATCACCACGAACTGCATAGTGCTGGGTCTCACGCTCCTCAACACCTCGCTCCAGCACAGCTTCGCGGAGAGCGTCATCTACGGTCTCGGAGGAGGGCTCGGCTTCACTTTGGTAATCCTCATGTTCTCGGCGATGCGCGAGAGGCTTGAGCAGAATGACATACCGGCGCCCTTCAGGGGAGCCGCGTCAGGCATGATCGCGGCCGGGATTATGTCAATGGCCTTCATGGGCTTTGCGGGGATTGTAAAGTAATGCTGCATCTTTTAATCGGAATAGTAATATTCGCGGGAGTCGGTACGGCGGCTGGCATGTTCCTCTCCTGGCTCTCCGGGAAGTTCGCCGTGCACGAGAGCCCCGCGGCCGACCGCATTTACGAAATCCTTCCCCACACAGAGTGCGGACAGTGCGGGCACCCAGGGTGCCGCCCCTACGCGAACGCCGTAGCGGAGGGGAAGGACTCCTGCAATAAATGCATCCCGGGCGGCCGTGAGACTGCGGTCGCAATCGCGAAGATTATGGGCATAGATCCCGGTGAGGCGGCGGCCGGAGAGGCGCCTGTCCCCGGAGCCGCGTTCATCGACGAGTCGCGCTGCATCGGCTGCGGCAAGTGCCAGACCGTCTGCCCCGTAGACTGCATAGTGGGAGCGTCGCGCATGAAGCACACCGTTATCAGGAAGGACTGCACCGGCTGCGGCAAGTGCGTCAGCGTCTGCCCCACCGCGTGCATCATCATGGACGAGATTAAGGAGGGGCCAGACAGCTGGGACTATGAGTTCAGTGAGGAGAGCCTCAGAGACAGGTAAGCGCCATGGATTTTGAGAAGATTATCGCGAAAATAAGGTCTGGGAAGACCTGGCGCTTCCACGGCGGCATCCATCCGGAGGAGCACAAGAAGGAGTCCTCGGAGACGCCCATAGAGAGGCTTGAGCCGGCCTCGGTCTATATCGTGCCGGTAAGGCAGCACTCGGGTGACGCGGGGACAGTCATCGTGAAGACCGGCGACTATGTCCGTAAGGGTGATCCGCTCACGAGATCCTCCGGACGCCGCGACCTTCCCGTAAGCGCCCCGACCTCCGGCACCATCGGGAAGATCGGCCTCCACACCGCCCCGCACCAGTCAGGTCTCCCGGATCTCGAGATCACCATCAGCCCGGACGGCAGGGACAAGTGGCGCGAGAGGCATCCAATCGCGGACTTCAGGACAAAGAGCCCTGAGGAGCTCCTCTCCATCATCCATAACGCCGGCATCGCCGGAATGGGCGGAGCAGGGTTCCCCGCAGATCAAAAAATCGCGGGAGCAGTGGGGAGGACACATATCCTCATCATCAACGGCTCGGAGTGCGAGCCCTACATCACCTGCGATGACCGCCTGATGCGCGAAAAGGCCGCGGAAAGCGTGGAGGGGATAAGGATCCTGCAGTACATCCTGAAGCCCGATGTCAGCATCATCGCCATCGAGGACAACAAGCCCGAGGCGGCCAAGGCGATAGGTGATGCGGTCAGGGAAGACGATGACATCATCGTGAGGATTCTTGAAACGCGCTACCCGACCGGAGCCGCAAGGCCTCTCATCAGGCGCGTCACCGGCATCGAGGTCGGCTATACAAGCCGCTCCACTGACTTCGGCATCGAGATGCAGAACGTCGCCACCACGTACGCCATCAAGCGCGCAGTGGAGGATGACGAGCCTCTGGTTGAAAGGATTGTGACCGTCACCGGGAACAACTTCGGCAGGAAGGGGAACTTCATAATCCCGTTCGGCACTCCCGTGCGCCATATCCTCGACAGATGCGAATGGCACGGCGAGGCAAGGAACGAGCTCATTCTCGGGGGCCCGATGATGGGCTTCACCGTGCCGACGCCAGACGTCTCCGTAACGAAGACCGTGAACTGCGTGTTCTCTCCTGACAGCAGCGAGGTGATGTCCTATGACAATCCGCTGGAGTGCATCAGGTGCGGGAGGTGCGCGAGGGTCTGCCCCTCGAGGCTGCTTCCCTTCGCCCTCGTCAAGGCCGCGAAGGCGGGTGACAGCGAGGCCGTTCAGCGTGAGCGCATCCGCGACTGCATCGAGTGCGGCTGCTGCGCCTTTGTCTGCCCGAGCAGGATTCCGCTGGTGCGCTTCATCAGGATCGCCAAGGCAAGACTCCGCGAGGAGTCGGCGGAGGCGAGGAAGAAGCAGAACACCGAGCGTCTCATCGCGGAGAAGCTCTCCAGGGAGGAGAAGATCGCCGCGGCGAGGAAGGCAAGGATTGCGGCGCTTAAGGAAAGCGCAGCGCCGAAGCCTGACGCCGCAGATTCTGTGACTGCTGCATCTCAGGCTGCGGAAAAGCCCTCTGAATCTGCGAACAAGACAGCAGTGAATCCTAAGAGCGCCGCGCTCGCCGCAGCCCTTGCAAGGGCAAAGGCCGCGAAGGCAAAACAGCAGTCTGAGTCCCGGCAGGCAGGTGAGCCGGCAGCTCATGAAACCAGGACGGCAGAAGCATCCTCAGGGAACACTCAGAGCGGAAGCACTGCGGCAGGAAGCGCCAGGAGCAAGGCGCTTGCCGCGGCTCTCGCGAGGGCAAAGGCGAAGAAAGCCGCAGAAAGCGGCACTGCCGTTGCAGGAAATGACATTAGTGCCGAGGAGCAGCCGGCGCCTCAGACCACGACTGACGCTCTGAAGAAATCAGCCGCTGTCGCAGCGGCTCTCGCCAAGGCCAGAGCAAGGAAGGCAGCGGAGAGCGGCACAGAGAGAGTTCCAGCTTCCGGAGAGGACAAGGCAGAGAATAACGCAGCTGAATCTGCGCCTGATCCCAGGAAAGCTGCGCTTGCTGCCGCCCTGGCGCGTGCCAGGGCAAGAAAGCAGGCACAGAGCGCGCCTGATGAACAGGACAGCGCTTCAGAAGCTACTGCAGAGACTCCTGTAAGCAATGAGCAGCCAGCTGCTCCCGCGGCGGATCCAAAGAAGGCCGCTGTCGCCGCGGCGCTTGCAAAGGCAAGAGCAAGAAAGCTGGCTGAGACTCAGCCGCTGGAGAGCGGGGACGCTCCGGCAGATCCGTGGAAGAGAGCCGGAAACGGGGACAGTTCTCAGACTGGCAGCGCTTCCGCGAAAGCTCCCGCAGCGGATCTGAGGAAGGCCGCGGTCGCGGCTGCTCTCGCGAGGGCCCGGGCAAAGAAGCAGTCTGAGTCAGGAAAAGGCAAGAGCAAATCTCAGCCTCAAGAGACTGCAGAAGAGCAGGCTCCTTCGGAGGAAGACAAATGATTTTCATCAGATCAAGCGCTCCGCATGTGCACAGCCTCAAGAGCACCAGGTTCATCATGGGCTGCACCGCCTTTGCCCTGATGCCGGCGGCCGCGGCGCTCACCTTTGCCTACGGCTTCGGCGTCATCTGGCACATTATCATCGCGGTCGCGGCGGCGGAGATCTTCGAGGCAATCTGCATGCTTTTGCGGAAAAAGAGCGTCAGCACCGCGCTCGGCGACCTCAGCGCCCTGCTGACTGCCGTCATCTTCGCGGTCGCGGTACCGCCCTACCTTCCATGGTACCTGGTCGTCGGGGGCATGTTCTTCGGCATTGTTGTCGTAAAGCACTGCTTCGGCGGGCTCGGGCAGAACACCTTCAACCCGGCGATGGCTGCCTATGTGCTGCTCCTTGTCTCGTTCCCGGGGCAGATGACCGCCTGGATCGCCCCGTCACCGGAAAACTTTGAGAAGCTGGGGTTCAATACGAGCCTTGAGATAATCTCCGGACAAAAGACCGTAAGCGAGGCCATGATCCTCCACGGAAGCTCTATGGGCAGCGTCAGGAAAGCCGAGGCGGGGAGCACAGCCCCGGAGTCAGCAGCTCCAAAGAGCATCGCTGCCGGAACAGCCGCCGCTGAGGCGAAAAAAACTGCTGCTCCGGGCAAGGCTGACGCAGCAGTTCAGGCGGCAGGCGGACATCAGACAGGCGCCGGGGACGCTGAAACCGGAGCGGCCCGGGCCGCGGGACAAAGCGCTTCCGGAAACAGTGCGACCGTAAAGGGAAATTCTGCAGACGGAGCGACGCATGCCACAGTTCAGGCAGGAACTGACGGGAAGACCGGTGCCACTCTGAAGAACAGCAATCATGATGCCGGGGCACAGGAAGGGAAGAAGGCTGACGCCGCATCAGGCGCAACCCAGCTTAATGGATCCGTGAAAACAGCAAGCGCAGGAGCTGACACGAAAACCGGAGCCGCTGACGCCCGGAGCATGGACGGAAAGACCGGAGCCGCTGCCGCTGCCGGAAAAGGGGACTCGCAAAAGGCTTCCGGCGCAGGAGCCGCGGCTGACGCCTCGACACACGCCACAGCATCCGCGGACGCGGTGACCTACGCGACGCCCCTCAGCAAATACAAGGTTGAAAAGAACAAAAACGGCATCTACTACCCTTACGTGAAGAAAGGCACCATCGCGGAGCTTGACATCAGCACCTACGGCGTGAAGGTTGTGTCCATTGCGTTCCTACTCGGAGGACTGGTGCTTCTCGTCACGAGGATGATTTTCATCTCGGTGCCTCTCTCGGTTCTGGGCTCGGTCGCGTTCTTCTCCTGGATGTACCAGGTCCTCGGCGACGCCGGTGACTTTCCGGTAATGACCGTAACGGATCAGCTTTTAACCGGCGCCACCATGATGGGAGCGTTCTTCATCTACACCGATCCGGTCGGATCCGCGTCAACCACGAGGGCGAAGATCATCTCGGGGATCCTCATCGGGTTCTTCATCGTGACGGTGAGGAACTTCGGCGGCTACCCTGACGCCGTGGCGTTCGGCGCGCTCATCGCAAACTCCATAAACCCGCTCCTTGACAGGCTGATACGCCCTATAAGGTTCGGACGGTTCGGGGAGGCAGCATGAAGGACAGGATAAAGTCAGGACTTACATTAGGAGTGTACGCGCTGCTCTCGGTCGCGCTTATAGGCGTCACGAATGAGCTCACGAAAGGCTATATAAAGGCCGGGGCTGACCGGAAGCTCACAGCGGAGCTCTCCGCGATGCTACCCGGAGTCCCGTATGACAACAACATCGCGGAGACCTGCCGCCTCATAAAGGACGCAAGGCTCGGCGACGAGGCGTCACACGAGCTCTATGTTGCTAAAAAAGGAGACGAGGTGACAGGCTTCATCTTTCACTATTACACCCACAAGGGCTACTCCGGGGACATCGAGCTCCTCACAGGCACGGACAAAACGGGCACCGTGAAGCGCGTGCAGGTCCTGAAGCATCAGGAGACCCCGGGGCTCGGCGACCAGGTCGAGGAGGGGAAGTCAGACTGGCTGAAGTCGTTTAAGGGAAAGAGCCTCCAGAACGCCGTCTTCAAGGTGAAAAAGGACGGAGGCGACTTCGACTCCTTCACCGGAGCCACCATCACGCCGAGGGCCATTGCCGAGGCGGTAGGAGGGCTGCTGGAGTTCGAGAAGGATCTCGCGGCGCCGGAGGGACTCACGAAGTTCCGGACGCCATGCGGAGGAAGGAAATGATCGGAAAATATCTCACCATCGCGAAGAACGGCCTCTGGACCAGCAACACCACTCTCGTGCAGATGCTGGGGCTCTGCCCTACCCTTGCCGTAACCAACTCCGCGGTGAACGCGCTCGGCATGGGGCTTGCAACGACTGCGGTCCTCACCGTGAGCAACACTCTTATTTCTGCGGTGAGGAAAACTCTGAGGCCTGAGATCAGGATTGCGGTATTTGTACTGATACTCGCGGGACTAGTGACATCTCTGGAGCTCGTGATGGAGGCGTTCGTGCCGGACATCTACAGCGCGCTCGGAATATTCATACCTCTTATAGTCACGAACTGCATCATCATCGGGCGCGCCGAGTCGTTCGCGAGCAGGCATCCTGTGGCGGAGTCATTTACTGACGGGCTCTTCACCGGGCTCGGGTTCTCCATTGTCCTCTTCGTCATCGGCTCAATCCGCGAGATCACCGGCACCGGGCACTGGCTCGCCGGATTTGAGCAGCTCATAGGCGAGGCGGGAAAGGGGCTTGAGACCGTGCTCTTCAGCCCGGACTCCGGAGTCCTCATCGCGATACTGCCCCCGGGAGCATTCATCACCCTGGGGTTCCTTGTCGCGCTGCACAATGTGATTGAGGCAAGGAAAAAGAACGGGAAGAATACTGTCAGCGGGGCGGACTGCCATGGCTGCTGACAGCTCTTCAGTGAACAGCTCATCCGGAAAAAGCTGCGGGCTGCAGGAAAGGAAGGAGCTTGCGGAGAAGGTCTATGCCGCACTTGCGAAGGCCATTCCGGAGCCGAAGGCGGAGCTCAGATACGGCTCGGTCTATGAGCTCCTTACCGCAGTGATGCTCTCGGCGCAGGCAACGGACAAAAGCGTCAACGCGGTGACCGTAGAGCTCTTCAGGCTTGCCCCGACTCCGGAGAAAATGCTTGAGCTCGGCGAGGAGAAAGTCCGGGACATCGTGAAGACCGTGGGTCTTGCCAACACCAAGGCGAGGCACATCATTGAGGCCGCACAAATCCTGGTATCAGAGTTCAAAGGCGAAGTCCCAGAGAGCATGGAAGAGCTCGTGAGGCTCCCCGGAGTCGGAGAGAAGACCGCCAAGGTCGTGCTCAACGTCGGCTTCGGGAAAGGCGTCATCGCGGTTGACACCCATATCCTCCGCGTCGCGCACCGCCTGGGGCTCTCAGAGGCTAAGACTCCGGCTGGCGTCTCGAAGGATCTTGAGGAAATCACTCCTGCAGAGTATCTCCAGAACGCCCACCACTACCTGCTCCTTCACGGGAGATACACCTGCAGGGCACAGAGGCCGCTCTGCGACAGCTGCCCGCTCGCGGGCCTCTGCCGGCACATTCAGAACTGAGTGCCGCCTCAGAGGCTGGCTGCGGTCATGATTCATGATGCCGCACAGGCCGGGCCGGACAATCTGCGTCAAGAGTGAGATAATGGCGTCTCACCATGTTCCGGACGGTACCTTATATGAATCTTACGGAAAGACTCAATGCGCTCAGGACGCTGAACCCTGTGTTGAAGGACGCCCTGCTGCTTGCCTTCATGCTCCTGCTCCTCGTCTTCAGGAACCCAAGGATCTTCACCTGGCCGGAGCCCTGGATAGAGGACATGATGATCTTCATCAGGGACGAGTACAATACCGGCTTCCCGGACACCGCGTTCGCCGTCTACGCGGGATACATCCATCTCCTTCCGAGAATCATCACCTGGATCGCGATGAAGTCTGATCCTGAAAATGTGATGAGGGTTATGAGCTGGTCCGTTCTCATAATCAAGCTGCTGGCCTTCTTTCTCATCTACAAGTCAAAGGAGATCAGCTCGGCCGCCGTAAAGTTTTCGCTTCTCGCGTACCTTGTCCTCCTGCCGTTCTGCAGCGAGATCTACAACAATGTTACAAACCTGCAGTGGTGGCTCATACCGCTGATGGGAGTAATAATCATAAAGCGTGAGACCGGCATCAGCGGCCTCGTCGTCTCTGTCATCATGCTGATCCTGACAGGCCTTACGGGAGTGAACTCAGTCCTCTTCGCCCTGCCCTGCGCCTGCCTGATGCTCATGGTCAGAACAAAATACTGCACTGCCAAATGCCTGACTGTCATTGCCTGCGCCGGAGCGCAGCTCTATGTCCTGTGCGCCTCAGGCAGGGTCTCAGGCGGCGGCACTCTGTCCGCTGTCGCGTCATATATCAGTGAGACCGGCGGCATTGACCTGATCCACCTTTTTGTCATCAGGGTGATCTACCACACCCTGTTCAGCTTCGGCTCTGAGAAGTATCTCACCGGACCCAGAAGCTATGCGGACATTCTGGTATTCCTGCTATTCATATACATTCTCGTGCTGAATCTCCGGCATTGCCGGAGGCAGCCTTTTGTCTGGTTCATATTCCTCTTCGCCTCTGTCTATACAGCGGCAATATTCTGCCAGCTGATAAAATCGGAAGGAGTGAGCTGGCACATATCATCGCGCTTCGGCGGCGAGAGGTATTTTGTCTTCCTGAGAATATGCAATTTTGTCCTTCTGGTCTCATCCATTGATATGCTTTTCAGGAAGGTGCTGGGCCGGGATGGCTATAGGAAGGCGATGATATGTCTCGGCATCCTGCTCTCTGCGGTGCTACTCAAAAACTACCCGGTATTCTTCAAGTTCGAGCATCAGTACTACGCGGATGTCGAGCGTTTCAGGTCCGCGGAGCCCGGCACGCCTGTGACAGTACATTTTCCGCCCGACTATTTTCCGGCAGGAAGAAGCATTGTCCTGATCAAGAAATAACGCTCCTTATGATCAGAAAGCGGACCAGACCTGCTCTCAGACGCGGCAGAGCAGTCGAGGACTCCGCCTGATCCGCGTGAAACGCACGCTCCGATGACACTATAAGCCCAAATGTCCTATAATCAGTCATCAGCAATCCGTAAATAAAAATCTGTTGTCAGCGAGAGCACTTACATGAAAGGAATCATTCTGGCCGGCGGCACCGGCAGCAGGCTCTATCCTGCGACGCTCGCCGTAAACAAGCAGCTCATGCCGGTTTATGACAAGCCGATGGTCTACTATCCACTCTCAACACTGATGCTCGCCGGGATCAGGGATATCCTCATCATCACCACACCGCACGATCATGATGACTACGTGAGGCTCCTCGGCGACGGGCACCGCTGGGGGATAAATCTCTCCTACGCGATACAGGAGAGCCCCAACGGCATCGCCTACGCGTTCATACTCGGTGAGGAGTTTATCGGGAACGACACTGTGTCTCTCATCCTCGGAGACAACATCTTCTACGGGAACGGACTCTCAAGGCTCCTGCAGGACTCGGCGAAGCTTAAGGAGGGAGCACTGCTCTTCGGCTACGCGGTGAAGGATCCCGAGCGCTACGGCGTCGTGGAGTTCGACAGTAACATGAACGCGGTATCCATCGAGGAGAAGCCGAAGGAGCCGAAGTCAAAGTACGCCGTGACCGGGCTCTACTTCTACGACAATCAGATCATCGACATCGCGAAGTCAATCAGGCCCTCGGCGAGGGGCGAGCTCGAGATCACCGACTGCAATAATGTCTACCTTGAGAGGAGGCAGCTCCGCGTGAAGAAGCTGAGCCGCGGCTACGCTTGGCTCGACACCGGAACCCACGAGTCGCTGCTTGACGCCTCGATGTTCATCAGGATCCTCGACACGAGACAGGGCATCAAGGTCGGCTGCCCGGAGGAGGCAGCCTGGGACAACGGCTGGATTAACGCAGATGAGCTTGAGAAGCTCGCGGAGCCCCTCGAGAAGAGCGGCTACGGGAAGTACCTCAAGGGGCTTCTCCAGAGGTAGCCGGGGGAAGGCTGAAAAGGAATTCAGAAGGAGCCGGCACCAGAGTCCTCCACGCGCGCCGGCTGACCCTTTTTTTGTTTGAGTCAACTGTAAAGAGACGTTATGGAAATCATCGATACCGGAATTAAGGATGTCAAGATCCTGAAGCCGCAGGTGTTCGGGGACGAGCGCGGCTTCTTCATGGAAACCTGGCGCGACTCCTTCTTCAGGGAGAATGTCGCTGACAAGGCTTTTGTGCAGGACAACCACTCGAAGTCAACTGCGCACGTTCTCCGCGGCCTCCACTACCAGCTCCAGCATCCGCAGGGAAAGCTGGTGCGTGTCGTGCAGGGGGAGGTATTTGATGTGGCGGTAGACATCAGGATGAG
>Ga0256404_1011799_pt1 | contig 11565 bp, 12 predicted proteins | sample RumenRJG_01DNA_FD_185990 | JGI IMG/M metagenome (GOLD analysis project Ga0256404, IMG submission 185990) | Bovine rumen microbial communities from Lethbridge, Alberta, Canada - RJG_01 | ecosystem: Host-associated > Mammals > Digestive system > Stomach > Rumen | place: Canada: Alberta | collected... | reverse complement strand
TGGGTTTAGCCCATGACTTGTTAAGTATCTTCAGCTTGCGCTGAGAAAGAAATCCAAGGGAATCAAAAAGTGATAACTGCTGACAATCATTTCTAACAAAAGACATAGGAATAACCTCAAATAGATAAAATTTATTTGCTTCTATTTTACAGCATAACCACTGATATACATAGTTTTATTCAGTTGTCAACGTTCATTGTGGGAATACTTTTGACACCCACATCATCATATCTTAAAATCCTCATTATTCTCCACCGGCCTTATAGTTATATACCGGCTTTATAATCTTATCGATTTTTACGGTAGCGCTTATCACATCAGTTATACGAGAATTAGTAGAATTAACAAAATAGCTCAAAGAAATTTACATTACCAAAACTGTCATAGAGAATTGGAATAAACAAATAAAAAAATAACTAAGATATTTCGACAAAGCAGTTAATTGAAAGAAGGCAACTAATATGATGATTTGATAGTCTGTTTATTTGGGGAATTGTTTTTAAATAAAAACAATTTCAAAAAAACGTACAATTAAACTTATATGAAAACATCTATCTCCATAATTATTTTGTATCAAACGGGGTCATAATAACGTAATAAAAGACAAACCGCTTATATGGCCTTATGTAACAATATTAAGGAGATATAGATATGACAAATACTAATACTATTAAATCACAAGACATGACAGATTCATATGAACTCATAGGAATAGATGGCAAAGGTTTCGGCAAAGTCTCCAAGTGTCTTATGCTGGACAGAAATCTTGATCCATCGGCTAAGGGTCTGTTTGCCTATTTTGCGACTTATACCGGTAGCGGAATGAAATATGCATTTCCGTCGAAAGAGAAGATAATGCGTGATCTTAAGATCGCCAACCGCACTATGTATAAATATAGACATCAGCTGGAAGAAAGAGGCTACATTAGAGTCCAAGAGATCTATGACAAAAAACATAAACAGATGACAAACCACTATATCATCAACATGTGTCCTGATGCCGTAATGGAAGAACATAGCAAAGGATCCCGTACAGCTTATTTAAGCTACCGGGGATGGGGCAATATGCCGACAGAGGTAGCAATGGATAGCTCACTAGGCCTGAAAGCAATAGGACTTTATGGCTATATTTCTGCTCTAGCAGGATCGGCTACCTATACCCTCTTAAGAGCGGAATATCAGATGCTCACCTTTGGATTACAGGAAGAACCTTTCCAAAAAACGGTAAAAAAACTCATTGATAACGGATATATCATTCGCTACCTGGTTCACGTAAATGGGTCCGTCCGTGGAGCAGTCTATGAACTGACAGACCACAAATTATCTCGTGAAGAGATTGATAAAGAAAAAAAGAACAGAGTAAGAGTTTTTACTGAAGAAGAGTGTCTGTGTATGTTCGGGACTCCGGAATTTGTAGACTTTGGAAGTAAAGGACATAGGAGAAACACATCCATTCGTCAGAACCCGGAAAAGAGCACCACGGCTAAAACCTTGAAAAATAAGGATTTTTATGAGGTGCCCGAAAAGAGCACCACGGCTTTTTCGAAAGAATCTCCTGTCATTCAGAACCTGGAAAAGAACACCACAGCATATTACACCACGGTATCTCACACCGCAGAGGGTAGCACCACAAACAATAACACATTAAACATAAACACAATAAACAATAACGCATTAAACATCATTCCCTCTCTCGAGCGAACTGAAAAGAGTAATGGAGAGAAAGATTCACACGACACCAGTATCCATCTTTTTGATAAAAAGATAATGGATTATAGAGATGCATTAAAAATTCTGAAGGATTCGGTAAAATATCAATTATGGGCTGATAAGGATTCAAATCTCGACCTGACAGTCGAAGCCCTGGCAAGAATGGTGTCGGATAAAGATATGTTTAATGTCAAGGGGTACATGATATCCTCAGAGGATGTCATACACAAACTCTCAGACAGACTAACGGAATACCATGCCCTTGAAAGAATTGATATTGTTGATTTTCTATGTGCGTGTGCAGGAAAAATGAAGGAAGCTGAATCAAAAGACGAATACCATATAAATATCAAGGAAAGATACATGAAGTCTATCATTTACGATGCAATACTTAATAACACCATGTCCGTGGATAACATAGAGGATCCAATGATACGCAATATTTACACAAAAAAACTTGAAACATTTGCAAAAGTGAATAGATTTTAAAAATAATAAATATGATGTGAGAGTCAAAAGTCCATTTTTGTGAGCAATTGACACTCAATTATATACGCCTGAACCTTGTCAACTGAATAAAACTATGAAAATCTGAGTTATGGACTTAGGAGTAAGAGAGATTACCCCCTATCACAGGGCAAATCCTCTGCATAATTCCTTGCCATCCATAAATCTTCTGAGTTTTTGGAAGTTTAAAGCCGCAACTTTAAAGCCGAAGAACAGTTTTGTTCTCAGCTTCCCACGTACTGGCATTGTATCCACAAGATATTTATTTCGAATGACCGATGGAACTGTTTCAACTCCGTTTCTTATCCGGCCTATCATTTTTCGAGTCTCAGGATCAAGTTCGGAGTTACGCTTTTCTGCTCTGATTGTTTTCATGGGCAGAAGCAGACTGGCAACTCTTTTACCGAGACTTGGATTACACTCTTTCTGATGAGGACATCCGTTGCAATGACAACTTGGAAGTGAAATCCTGAGTTGATCCCGGGATTCATAATAAGTGCTGTTTACTTCATGTCCTTCCGGGCATGTGAAGGCAGTTTTATAATCCTCACTCATTTCGAACTTGCCAATAATCTTTTTCGGTTTTTGACCCATAAGTCCTGTTGAAAGTACTGATATGTTCTTTGTTTCAGCTAATGTACGGATCTCTTCACTGTTATATGCTCCGTCAACGATTATTGCTTCGTGTTCATTTGCAACAGGTTGTTTCTCAAGGTGCTCCTTGATGAAATCCTGATCACTGTGAATGTTTACGTCATAATCATAATCAGTGACAACAGAGCCATTGGCATTTACAGTTTCAACAATGTTTGCTACGTATCCGCGATGCTCTTTGCCGGCTTTGGAGCGATATGTTGCATCCGGATCTGACGGGTTCTGAAGAACCGAAGATCCCATACCATCGCCCTTGCTTTTAGGAATGGTATTTCCATTTTCATCTTTTTTGCACTGTTCCGAAATAGCACGAACCATTAGCTGATAATCGGTAGTTTCTCCATAGTCCTCCTCACAAAGAGGAAGGAGTTTTGCTGCATCATCGATAACCTTTTGAAGTCTTTCGCTTTGTGGTATATCCTGTTTATAGTAGACAACCTGATTACGATTGTTAGGGTCGAGGTACTCTTCAAAACCTTTCACAAGATCATGTGCACCGTCTCTGTCGATAGTGCAAACGAGATTTGAAACGCAGGTATATATCAGTTCCAAACGGCTCATATGCTTGATGTTGGATTCAATCATCATGCTGTCCATGCGTTTGATCATCGGACTTATATCCATGAACTTACGGATCTGCTCAGCCAGGTCAGTTATGCAGGTATGGATAAGATCTTCACCGGTTACAAGTTCGTACTCATAGACTCTTTGACGGAATCTGCTGAAGCTTCGATCACTGATTGGCTGGTTTTCAAAACTTGTTGTATGGAGAGCATACTGATATCTGAAATCGCATTCACATTCTTCAAGTATCTCGTCATCTGTGAGACCGTTGAGTTCTTTCAGGATCAGGCAGCCAACTATAACATTAATTGGTGCATTTGGACGGGAATTGGATTTCTGGCTGTATAATGGTGCAAAAATCATCTCATCAATTTTGGTGAAAATGTAATCCGAGAAAGGTTTAGCCCATGACTTGTTAAGGATCTGCAGCTTACGCTGGGAAAGAAATCCAAGGGAATCAAAAAGTGACAACTGCTGACAATCATTTCTAACAAAAGACATAGGACCAACCTCAAATAGATAAGTTTTATTTGCTTCTATTTTACAGCATAAACACTGATATACATAGTTTTATTCAGTTGTCAAAGTTCGTTGTGGGAATACTTTTGACACCCACATCATATTTACAAATGAGAAAGCTCCACTCAGAAAGAATCTTGAAAAGGTAATAGAATTAAGAAATACAAGCACTCATTTTATAACAGAGGAATATGAAGCAGTATATGTTCCTTTACTACAGGCGTGTGTCTTTAATTTTGTGGATAAAATGATGGAATTTCATAATGTAGACATGACACAAGTAATTCCGGAAAATTTTATTACTCTATCTGTAAGATTAAAATCTTTAAATGAAACAGAAATAAGAGGAAAGTATACAGAGCAGGTAGCTGAAAAAATAATGAATTTGCAAACTACGCTCGAACCTATGATTGAAGAAAATAATAGTGCCTTTGCAATAAAAGTAGAACATTATCATTACGCTACCAAAAAGAGGGAAGAAGCAACAGAATTATATCATATAGATAAAACTGCACCAGAGGGAGTTAGAATCATAAAAGAGTTAAAGGATCCAAATGATACTCATAAGTATTCTATGAAAGCATGTTTAAAAGAATTAAACAGAAGAATCGTAAGAGATGGGATAAAACTCATATACAATGGTGAGTCAACTCTGTTGAATCAGTATCATTTTACGTTGTTCAACTCATACTTTAAAATAAAAGAGAATGAAAAATTCTGCTATGTATATCAGGTATCTAAGCAACCACAATATAGTTATTCACAACAAGCAATAGATTTTATCTATGATGAAATAAAGAAATCTCCTAGGACTCTACTTGATGACTTGAAGAAAAAATGTGCAAAAAAATAGTCAACCCCAGGAGCAAAGGAATTCTAAGCACCTAGATGCCTACTCCCATTCGGGAACCCAGCTTTAATCCGTCACAAGTTGACTATCTGCATTATAACATTAAATGCAGATTTGTCAATTCTCATCAGATGTCCTGTGGATTAGGCTTGAGGAATATTTAAGGCAACTTGTGCAGAAAATAAATGAATATCATGGAGAAAACTGGATATCGTACAATTCTAATAATGATTGATAATTTAAACCTTTTGCCTGGGTTTCGTATCAAATCACATAATTAATCATGAAGTAAATGTTGTTAGAGTATTATTTTTATAAAGTGTTCTTGAAGTATATATATTACCGTGATTTCAGGGGGTAAGAATAAGGTCACTAAGGCAATCATGATGGATGCAGAGAAGTTTAGAAATTTTAAGAAGTAAGAAAGCAGGTATCAGACAATGACGATAGAAGAAGTAATGGCTAAAGATGAAAAACAGATTTTTGACCGAAAGAGTATAAACATAAAGCCGGCAGATTTGTCTGATACAATTTGTGCTTTCGCAAATGCTGATGGCGGAACATTGGCAATAGGAATATCAGATAAGCATCGACGGATTGAAGGTGTCGACTTTCATGTAGAACAGTTAAATGAAATACTCAGGGCACCTATAGACTTTTGCAATCCGACAGTACCGGTCACTACAGAGATGATTGAATGTACCAACTATGAAGGTAAACCGGATCATGTTTTACTGATGCATATTGAAGCCAGTCCTCTTCTTCACTCAAATCAGGCGGATGAAGCATTTATACGGGTCGGAGATAAAAGTAAAAAACTGGATTTTAATGATCGTATGACACTGATGTATGCCAAAGGTGTCCGTTACTATGAAGATGAGCCTGTGGCTGATGCAACGATTCAAGACCTTGACATGGATTTTGTGCGGAGTTACTGCAATAGGATCGGATACAGCAAGTCTCCTGAGGAATATGTCAGAGAAAATAAGAAGTTTGTTACGGTGAAGGATGGTAAAGACCAAATATCTGTGGCTGCAATCCTGCTGTTTGGAAAAAATCCGCAGCTCTATTTCCCGCGGGCCTTTATACGCTTTATCCGCTATGACGGCGTTGAGGCTAAGGTTGGCAGGGACATGAACGTAGTTAAGGATGTCATCTTTGAAGGCCGCATCCTGGAGCAGGTCGAAAAAGCGGTTGACTTCATAAAAATCCAGATGAAGGAGAAGACCTATCTTGGTTCAAATGGTATCTTCGTGACCGAAGAAGAGTACAGCGAGTTCGTCCGAACAGAGATTGTGGTCAATGCAGCTACCCACCGAGATTATGGAATAAAAGGTACAGACATCCAGATCAAAATGTTTGATGACCGTCTGGAAGTGGACAGCCCGGGGAACTTTGCAGGAATGGTAAAGAAGGAGAATATTCGATATACTCATTTTTCCAGAAATCCTAAGATTGCAGCTTTCCTTAAGGATTACGGTTATGTTAAGGAGTATGGCGAAGGTGTGGATCGTATGTGTAAGGAACTGGAAGCTGTCGGACTGCCTGATCCTGTATACGATAACAACACATTTATTCTTAAAACGACGGTGAATAGTGCGTCATATAAGGCTCAATCGGCAACTTTTGCGTCGATTCAGCCAAATGGCGCGTCGATTGAAGGGCAAAACGCGAGGATTGATGAGCAAAACGCGAGGATTCAGTCTGAAAACGCGAGGATTGATGGGAAAAATGCGAGGATTCAGTCTGAAAACGCGAGGATTGACCCATCAAGCGCTTTTATAAAAGATAAAAATGAATGGATAGCGTATGTAAAAAAACTCGTGGATCAGAAAAAAATAACCTCACAGACTTCTAAGGATATCATTACGGTTTTGAAGGGACTTGAAGAAAACCAAGTATTAGGCACAAAGGATATTAGAAAAGAACTCGATTGTAAAGATACTAAAGCTTTAAGAATTATAACTGAAATGAAAAAAGCGGGAATAATTGTTGAAGTAACCGGCCAGGGCAAAGGTAAATACATTTTGAATAATCGCTTATAAGGTAGATATAATGGCAGAACTTAACTTAAAACAGATAATAGACAGGTTGAATACAGAGTTTACTGGTGAGACCCGTAAGCTCGTATTTTGGTATGACGATAAAGCGGAATTTGAGGAAGATATAGATTCTGTGGAGCTTGATAATGCCAAGGTCTAAAAGCTGGAGAAGGACAATCAGTTTTATACGAAGTATTTTTTGGAAAGGGAAGATACTACAACAAATTATCTGATATATGGGTTCTATGGAAAGATTACAGGTGAGAAAGAAAGGGATGGTTTATGAAAAGAATTATCACGCAGGTATTATGCCTGACCTTAATAGCATTACTCACATCCTGTGGGAAATCAAATACGAAACCAGCTGAAACGAATACTACTGAAAACCACTCAGAGAGTTCTTCTGAAGAAGTTATAGATATTTCCAAAACCGTACTGCTAAAGATTGAGACAGAAGGATTGGGCTATGTTGCTTATGCAGAAGATGGAGAGACTCCTTATTTCGATGAGGAATATCCTGCCCAGTCGGGGTACGTGAATGCTGAGCCCGGTTCACACTTCATTATTTCGGCTAAAGCAGAAAAAGGCTGGGAGTTTAAGAAGTGGACGAAAGACGGATCAGATTTTTCTACTGATGATCGGGTAGAAATTGTTGTGGATGAGCCGGTAAGCTATATTGCCTACTTTGATACTGAAGGGGCGTCAGAAAAAGAACTTACGGATGAACAGGCATTAAAGGCAGTTAAGAATTATTGTTATGAAAGTAATCCGGATCTTTTGGATATGGAAAAATCCGGAGATTACACGATCTTTTGGGAGATAGAATCATTTGGTGATAATCAAATTGTAGTTTTGTACAGGTCATATACAGGAGCTGAGATACGTTATTACATTGATTCTGTTTCCGGTGATACGTATGTAACTGAATTTGTAAAAGGCATTACCGATAGCGAACAGCGTACTGATGAGACATTTAATGCCTGGGATTATGTGGACGAATAAGGAGCACCCTATGAATTTCAAATCAAACAATTCAAGCACCTGGCTGGAAGACGAGAACGGAAAACGTATTGCAGTACTTGAATATCCGGAAGTTAAACCCGGGATAGTAAACCTTACTCATACAGAAGTAGATCCGTCTATGAGCGGACAGGGAATAGCCGGAAAAATAACTGAACATGTAGCGAACCTTCTTAGAGAAGATGGCCGTAAAGCAGAGCTTTCATGCTCGTACGCTATAAAATGGTTCCAAAAACATCCTGAGTATGCAGATGTTTTAGCAGATCCTGAAGCAGAAGCAGAAAAGGCAATGAACCTCGGCGGTCCGGCTTGTGGTATAAAACGACCTTAAGGCTAAGGTTATTCTTTCAGTTTTGGCAACGGAATGGTGTTCATATGGATAATCGTAGAGAATGGTCAATTTACCGGGATGAATTAGTCAGTGCCATAGTAAGCCTCGGATTCCCGGGCGAATTTGGCAACCAGATAGCAAAGCAGCTAGGAAGTCCCAAAGCCATGCAGAGAATGTGCAAGTACTTAAACAATGTAAAACCGAAGAGTGCTGAGCTTATAGCTGACGAGATGCTTTCCATATGTACTGAAATCGAAAGATGGAAAGAAAAGAAGGCGTGTGAAGAAGCTAACGCAAATTATAACAGGATGCTGTGGGAAGGGTTGTTCGATGATGAATAGAAAGAAAATAATGGGTGTTCCTATAATGTGCTTTTGTGTTGTAATCGCTGTCTGTACCATCGGCATAATTATAGGGTCATTTTTTGATTACAGCATCAACGTAGCGCTTGCAAACAAGACGGAAATTGGAGCGTTTTTTGCAACATACGGGTCGTACTTTTCTTACTGCCTTTACCCTGCATCCGGGATGTGCATATATAAAGGTCTCATGAAGAAGGGCAGTCGTTATCAGATGCTGGCCCGCGTGATCATGGCAATCTCATACTTTATGGCCGTTTATTACAGCAACAATTATAACGGATCAAAGGTAAGGGCACTGTTTGGCTATACAGCCGGTGAATCTTCGCCGATTCTGTCTGTGCTAAGCTGGCTATTCTGGGTTGTCCTCTATGCGTGGGTGCCTATTGTCTGCTACAGACTATTCGATGACAGTGATGAAGATAAACTAATCGTGACAGGAGCAGCAATTCTTATAGCCGGAATCACAGCTGATAATCTGAATCTATGGCTAAAGCAGGTTGCATCGAGGCCAAGGTTTAAGTATCTTATAACGCTTAATGATCCAGTGTCAGAGTACAGGAACTGGTGGCAGATGATTCCTAATCTTGCAGGTTCTAATGACAATTACAAAAGCTGGCCAAGTGGAAACATGACGATAGCAAGTATGATGTTTTCTTTGCCTATGCTTTCAGATGTTTTGAAAAAACGCTCTGACAAAAGGAATATGGTATGTTTTGTGATTGCAGTATGCTTTGTGATTATCTACGGTTACAACAGGATACATATGACAAATCATTTTCTTTCGGATGTGTGCTTTGGAACCTTGATTACTTATGTTCTTTATGCAGTTGTAAGTTCGGCATTCCTGGATGCAGCAAGAAAATAGCTTTGTTGGAGGAACCGGAGAAATACTAATTGGAAAATGAGCTGTAGGTATATGTAAAACGGAGGCGGCTACATGGCAACATACGTAATTTCGGATATCCACGGACAGTATGATATGTTTATGGATCTGCTTGAGAAGATTTCGCTTACAGATAAAGATAAACTCTACATTCTCGGGGATATCATTGATCGTGGGCCATATCCTATAAAGACTATGCGAAAGCTTATGGGGATGCCGAATGTGATCTGTCTTTTGGGGAACCATGAGCTTATGGCTCTTAATTGTCTTGAATTTCTCATGAATGAGATCAATGAAAAATCCATAGCTGATTTAGATGCAAAGAAACTAAACGACCTGGTCATATGGATGCGGAACGGATGCGGTACGACCATAAAGGAATTCAGGGAACTTGGCAGAGAAGATCAGAAGGATATCATTGAATTCATAAAGGATTTTTTGATATATGAGGAGGTTTCTGTTTCCGGAAAAGATTATCTTCTGGTCCATGCCGGACTTGGGAATTTCAGTCGCGAAAAGGATTTAGAAGACTACACTCTTAAAGACCTTGTATGGGAAAGACCAAATTACGATACTCAATATTTCCCGAACAAGTATGTTGTCACAGGTCATACTCCTACTCAGATCATCAGAGGAAATCCAAACCCCGGATGCATATACAAAAACAAGGGTAACATTGCCATTGATTGTGGAGCATTCATTCCAAACGGACGTCTTGCGGCATTCTGTCTGGATTCAGGAGAAGAGTTTTACTCGTATACTAATACAAATGAGAGATGAGAATCCAATTGGGTGATTCCGGTAAAGGATGCTAAAGTCAGAGGTGAGCTGGATAAAAGGGTATGATTATCATCATTACCGGTGAATCTCATACAGGAAAACATATCATTTGATAGGTTTGGTCAGAGGAAAAATTTAAAGAGAGGAAAATATAATGATGGAAAGCTATCGTTTTATAGAGCTTGTGGAAAAAGAAAAAGGATTTGAATTTTACCAGGCTTTTCGCGATGAAGTAGACTGGGTGATAGGCGGCAAGGATGATACATATTGGTTTACAGTTCTTAATGATCAGTCTGTTAAGGAAGCATATATAGGTACTATAAAGGATGGCATGTGGACTGACCGCAGAATCAAAGGAAAAGGGAAAAGAAAAAGCATACAGGAAATGCCCCCGGGCAGCACAATCAAACGTATAGAGGAAAGAGCCTACTTCATGCAGGATCAAGCCTGGGTAAAGGATAGAAAGCCGAGGCTTATAGAGGATGCGCATCCTCATTTCCATTATGTCTATGGTATTGGCGATAAGGCGCTGGATGTTTCGCAAGCTTACGGTGTAAGTATTGCATATTCGGATATCAGTGATCCCTCTGCAGGTTACCACCTCAGGTATCTGTATACAGGTAAAGATGTCGAGATCCCGGATTGACAGAATGCCATGGTCATCAATTAAGCAAATCGCAATTTGCAGAGGTGTTCAACTATGAAAAACGGAAAGCACCCGGATCCCAATGTGATCCACCCGATAGCCGGATATGATAAAGAGATCTATGTAAAACCGACAATAAAGGACCCGAATATAATAGTCGGAGACTTTACGTATATCGCAGACTCCGATTTTGAAAGCCACGTTACGCACCTTTATGAGTGGAACGGCGATAAACTCGTTATAGGCAAGTTCTGCCAGATTGCCGCTGGCGTGGAATTTGTTATGAATGGTGCAAATCATCAGATGAACGCAGTCTCGACCTTCCCGTTTTACACGCTGGAAGGCTGGGATATGGAACCGCCGAAGGCATCTGATCTGCCGCTGAAGGGTGATACCGTGATCGGTAACGATGTATGGATTGGACAGAATACGGTGATCCTGCCAGGAGTTCATATTGGTGATGGAGCCATAATCGGAGCCAACAGTGTTGTTGGCAGCGACATTGAGCCGTATTCTATTGTGGTCGGAAATCCGGCCAAGCTGCTCCGTAAACGTTTCGACGATGAACTGATAAGCTTAATGTTACAATTCAAATGGTGGGATAAGAGCAGTGAAGAAATAGACAGTTTGATTCCTATCCTAACGTGTAGTGACTTGGATAAAGTCAGAGAGGAACTGAAGAAAAGAATATGATTAT
>Ga0256404_1011798_pt1 | contig 11568 bp, 15 predicted proteins | sample RumenRJG_01DNA_FD_185990 | JGI IMG/M metagenome (GOLD analysis project Ga0256404, IMG submission 185990) | Bovine rumen microbial communities from Lethbridge, Alberta, Canada - RJG_01 | ecosystem: Host-associated > Mammals > Digestive system > Stomach > Rumen | place: Canada: Alberta | collected... | reverse complement strand
AGACACCTTTTACCCTTGCAGCCGATTTCCCCCGAGTGAAAAAAATGTAAAAAAATAAAAATATTTTCAAAAACCTATTGACAATTTTGTATAAAGTTGTATAATGACATTATAAATTACAGGGGATATAAGAATGACAGAGTTACATAAACTTGATTGGGAAAAAGACTATCCGGAAATAGATAGACTTGTAAGAGTAAGAACTAAAAGTGGAAAAGAGTATAACTGTATAACTTATGAATATCATCCTACAGAAGATGAGATTGGATATGGTAAGATTCTTACTCAATTTGAAAAACTGAACGGTGAGTGGATAGATGATAATGAGATTGAGTATTGGTGGTATATCGAGCCTTTTAAGAAGTAAATCATAAATTACAGGGGATATAAAATGATTTATGCAAGTTTTAATTCTAAATGTTGGAAAATTCTTTTATGTGCAATGATAACAACAGGGCTAAAAGAAAAAGATTATACTTTTTTTACTAGTGATTTTTATAAATTGGTTATTGCTGATTTTTTGAATGAAGATATAAAAATCAAGATAAACAGGTTTGTAGAACAATGGGAAAATGAACACAGGGGAACAACTGAAAAGACTATTGAATGTACAAAGAGTTTAGTTGATAATGAGTTTATCAAAATGTTTAATTTGTCCGGTAAACATTCGTTGAATGTTTCTAAATAATCGGGTGTACTAGATAACACTATTTATCTAAAACTAATTAAAAGGAGTAAAGTTATGGACTTTACAAAAATGAACAAAGTTGTAGCATCTTTCAAAAATGCTAAAAAAGATTTGCCATTCAAAAAGGTAAATGATGTCAAATTGAATGAAGTTTACAGAGTAAACGGTGTTTTTTCTGTAAATGGCAAGTTTGGGATTCGTTATTTTGTTTCACTTGAAAAAGACGACGATTTTTTCAATTTTGATTTGCCTACAGGACAGAACGAAAACGCGGCGGCGATTTGCTCTGATGCTGACAGTGTAAATGCTATCAATAACGGGGAATGTGGTATTAAAATCAATACATACCACTCTAAAAAATATAATCGTGAGTGTGTGAATGTTGAATGGGTAAATATTGAAGAGACTCTACCTTTTTAATGTTTGATTTTCATTCATAACTAAAAACAGGGGTATAGTAATATACCCCTTTATAATATGGGGGTAATTATGACAGATAGTGAAAAAATAGAAGCATTGTTAAACATTGACCATAAAGAGTTCTTTGCAACATTAAGAAGTGAAGTCGATAAGGCAAACAAACGACTAAAAAGAATGAACGATTTTCAAAAGGGTATTTTTGAAGATAAAGGAATAACCCATATCTCACGTAAGGGAAGTTTAGAAGATAAATTAAGGGCTTTATCACAGGCAAAAATAGTAAACGAAAGTGGAATATCAACTAAAACAGAATATAATCATTATGTTTCTAAATTATCTAGTGATTTATCATTATCAAAAAAAGAAGTTGATTTTATGCTTAATCAGTTTGACAGTAGGACAAGAGATTTTATTAGCAAGTCTCCGTTAAAATATGGTAGTAATCCACAGATTGACTTTCTTTATGAAGATGTCATCTCATTGAATGACACTTTGCAGCAAAATATAGACAGTATTCAAAATTATATTGAGATACAAGACAATTTAACCGGGGAGATATTAAAGGCGACTTATGGAAAATAAACCAATATTAGTTGAACAATGCACAAGATGCTAAAAGAAAAAAATTAACAGGGGAGATATTAAAGGCGACTTATGGAATATAAAGTTTTTGATTTTTCACAGATAGACAATTTTAATTTTCATCAATACAAAACTTTTAATTCTAAAGGTAAAAAAGTTTTAGATGTTGCTATGTCATTCGACATAGAGACTTCTAGTTTTTTCATTGATAAAAAAACTAATTCCGTTATATCACTACAGGAATACGACAAAAGATTAAAGGAAAATCCAAAATACGAAAATGATGTTGTTAAAAGTTCATTGTGCTATATATGGCAATTTGCTATTGATGATTTTATTTTTACCGGTAGAACATTAGAAGATTTTGTTACATTCACAAATAAAATTAAACGCTTGATAAATGGTCTAAATATAATTGTGTATGTCCACAATTTAAGTTATGAGTTCCAATTTATCCGTAAATATTTTAAGTGGGTAGATGTTTTCGCAATGGATAACAGAAAAGTATTATTTGCGAAAACCGATTTTATAACTTTTAAGTGCTCATATCTTTTAAGTGGCAAGTCTCTTGCCAAATTGTGTGATGATATACACTTAACAAAAATAGAAAAATTACAGGGTGATTTAGACTATAAGTTATTAAGAACTGATAAAACCCCATTAACAGAGACTGAATTAGCGTACTGTTACAACGATGTACTAATCGTTACTGCTTATATTAAAGAACAGATACTATTATATAATAGATTGGATAAAATACCGTTGACCAACACAGGAAGAGTTAGACGGTATACGCGTAAGGAATGTTTTAAGAATAAAGCATATGCTAGTATGATTCACAGGTCTTTAACTTTAACCCCACTTGAATATAAAATTGCCAGATTCGCTTTCCAGGGCGGATTCACTCACGCTAATAGCCTGTATACTAATATAACTTGTAAAAATGTTTCTAGTTATGATTTTACGAGTAGTTATCCTACTGTCATGTTATCTGAAAAATATCCTATGTCAAAAGGGACCCGGAAAGACAATTTATCAATAGAACAATTTGAAAACTATATCAAAAAATATTGTTGTCTTTTTACCGTTGAGTTATGGAATATAAAAACTACAAAAGATTTACAACCGATAATCTCAATATCAAAATGCTTGAAAAAAGAAAATGCTAAAAGCGACAATGGAAGATTGTTTAGTGCTGATTATATACTCACAGTTTTAACCGATGTTGATTATAACAATCTAAAGACATTTTACAGTTATGATAAAATTAAAATCGGGGTAGCATATTTTTATAAAAGAGATTATTTACCAAAAGAGATTTTAAGGTGTGTGTTAAAGTTTTATTCAGACAAAACGACATTAAAGGGGGTAAAGGGAAAGGAAGTTGAATATTTAATCAGTAAAGAGATGCTAAACAGTCTTTATGGAATGACTGTCTACAATCCGATTAAACCACAATACACATATCTCGACGATACCTGGAATTGTGAAAATAAAGACATTGACGAAAAAAATGTAAATGATTACAACGATGATAAAACACGATTTACATATTATTTATGGGGAGTTTTTATTACTGCTTACGCTAGAAACAATCTGTTCACCGGAATAAAAGAATTGAAAAATGATTTTATTTATTGTGATACTGATAGTGTAAAATGCTTTAATGCTGATAAACATAAAAAATATTTCATTAATTACAATAATGAAATATATCAAAAACTGAAAAAATGCTGCTTGCATTTTGGATTTAGTGAAGATTCACTAAAACCTAAAAACCAACAGGGAAAACAGAAACTAATAGGAATATGGGATTTTGAAGGTGTTTATAATAGATTTAAGACTTTAGGTTGTAAACGCTATCTAGTCGAAAAGGACGGTAAACTAGATTTGACAGTGTCGGGAATAAATAAAAAACTTGCCTTGCCTTATTTGTTAGACAAGTATAAAAGCAATGATAAAGTTTTTGAAAACTTTAACAATAAATTATTTATTCCTAAAGAGTATACAGGTAAAAGGATACATACATATATAGACGATGTTCAAGGGGGTATTATAACTGACTATTTAGGCAATGTCTCACAATACGAGACACTATCGGGGATTCACTTAATAGAATGTGAATATGATTTATCAATAGCGAACGACTATTTATTATTTTTTGAGAGTATACAAAATTGTGCTAATTTTGTATAATCTTATCTAAGGCGGTGAATATATGAAAAGACAAATAACATTTTGGATAGACGAAAATATAAGAAAAAAGTTTTCAGTCAAATACAATTCAAGTATGAGTAAGTTTTTTAGAAACTGTATTACTCTAGCATTACAAGATAACAAGTTTTTTCATGATGTCTATTTTATGGATGATTTTAACGAAAATAGACAAGATGATATTAAAAGACAGGATTCTATTTTTTAAGGCGGTGTTTTTATGGGTAATAGATACTACAATCTTAAAAATATTTTGAGTAAAAACGCCGATTATAATTTGATAATCGGGGAACGTTCCAACGGTAAAACCTATGCTTGTTTGAAGTGGTGTCTAGAACAGTATGTGAACAGTGATTATAAAAAACAGTTTGCATATATAAGACGGTGGCGTGATGATATTATCGGGAAGCGTGCTGAAGTTGTTTTCAATGCTTTAATAACTAACAATGAAGTTTATAAAATAACTAAAGGCAAATACTCAAACATCAAGTATTACAACGGTAAATATTTTCTAGCAAATTATGACGATAAAGAAAAAAAGTTTATCGCCGATACTAAACCGTTTTGTTTTAATTTTGCGTTGTCGGATATGGAGCACGATAAAAGTACAAGTTACCCAGACATTGACAATATTATTTTCGATGAGTTTATAACCAGGAAATACTATTTAACCGATGAGTTTATTATTTTTATGAATGTACTATCGACTATTATTAGGGATAGGAAAATCAATAAAATATTTATGTGTGGGAACACTGTAAATAAATATAGCCCCTATTTTGAAGAGTTTGGAATAAAGAACGATGTTAAACAGGGGAGTATAGATGTTTACAAGTTTGGCGATTCTGAATTGACTCTAGCAATAGAATATTGTGAAGAGTCAAAAGGAATAAAAAACAAGTCTAACTCATATTTTGCGTTTAATAACGCTAAATTGAATATGATAAAGGGCGGTAAATGGGAACTAGATATTTATCCACATCTAAGGGAAAACCAAAGAATAAACTTTGAAAAAGACTGTTTGTTTTCTTTTTATGTAATGTTTGACAATCAGATTTTACAGGGCGATATCATACAAAATGACGACTTGTTTTTGTTTTTCCATAAAAAAACAACTCCCATTAAAGAAAAAAACGCTTTAATTTATTCATTGAACATCGATTCCAATTTTTACCACAGGAAAAATATCTTAAGGAACGTCGACAAATTGGATAAAAAAATAGCGTATTTTTTCGCTACTGAAAAAGTCTTTTATCAGTCTAACGACATAGGGGAAACAATACACAATTATCTAATGAATTGTGTTAAACACTGATTCAGTGTATATTATTTTATACAGGGGGTATTTTATGAAAAAATACTATCAATTTGAGTTTGCCAAAAAATATCTGTTTGACAAAGATTTGTATTTACAGAACTTTATCAATGATATGCTATGTCGATGCTATGCAATGTTTGAATATAAAAACTTGCCTAACACGATTCAAAAACAGGACATTGAAAAATATCTTTTAATGTTTGGACATTGTATCTTTACAAAAGAAAAAAATGATTTTTATGTGTTTAACGGTGATTTTACAGGGATAGAAAATGTATATCACAGGATGCATAAATACATTGTTGTAAATGTCGCCTTGAACCTTAATAAGGAATATGAGACGGAAAATAACGCCGATTGTGTTTTGATTCAAAATGATTCCGAGAGACAGGGATTTTTTCACTTGTTCTCAAAATACGGTATTATGTTAAATGATTGTGAAATATCGCTTAATATGTTGTCTGTATTAAACCGCATACCGTATTTAATAACGAGCGCGGACGAAAAGACAAAAAGCAATGCCGAGTTGTTTTTGAACAAGATTAAAAACGGAGATTTTTCTATCATTGCCGATAATGCTTTTTTGGAAAGTCTAAAATCAATTCCATTAAACAATACAAATAATAATCAGATAAATAATTTAATGGAATTAAACCAATATATAAAGGCAAGTGCTTTTAATTCTATCGGCTTAAATGCGAATTGGAATAGCAAAAGGGAAAGGCTAAACACTAGCGAAATATCACTAAATGAAGATTCTTTAACCCCACTTATTGAAAATATGCTTTATTCCCGGCAACAGGCAATTAAAGCGATAAATGAAAAGTACGGTTTGAATATTGAAGTTGATTTGTCTAATGTTTGGAAACAAAAAGAACAAGAGATAAAAACAACTATTGCCGATTTACAGGATAAAGAAAAGTTTAACGATTCTGAAAAAACGGAAAAACAGGAAACAACGGAAACACAGGAAAAACAGGAAACAACGGAAACACAGGAAAAACAGGAAACAACGGAAAAACAGGAAACACAGGAAACACAGGAAACAACGGAAAATAAAACAGATTCCGGAACAAAACAGGGGGTAGAAAATGAAAACGTTTAACGATTGTTTTTATAATTCTGAAAATCACAGGGGATTTATAGAAACTTTTGCAACGGTAGACAATGAAAAATTGACTGATTTAATCGGTAGTTTTTCCGCTGATGATGTTAGATTGTACGATATTTTCATAAAATCTAAAATCGGATTCTTGAATATATCCCCGATGTTAGAATCGATTTTCAATGAAACATTTTCAAGTTTACAGGAAAAACAAAAAGAAGTTATTGATGTTTTTTTGCTTTTACGCTACAAAGATTTGTTAAAAGTAAAAGACGCTTTAACAACTGAAATATCCGTAGACAATGGTGTTATTAAAACTGAAGATAAAAAAACAGAAACAACTAGTAAAAACAGTATATCCGCTTTTAATTCCGATGATTTGACCGATGATAACGAAAACAATTATAGCAATGATACTAATAATGTCATCACTGAAAAAAAGACAGATACGGAAACTACTATTAAAAATATTGTAGCGTTGACAGATTTTTATAAACAGTCAATGCTTGATAAAATCATTGATTTTATAAAAGACATGTTCACTTTACAGGTTGTTGATTAAGTGATATATTACAAGTGTATACAAAATCATACAGGGGGTCATAGTATGAAAACAGAAACAAAAAAGTTGATTATAACAGTTATTAATATTGTTATTTTCGTTGGCAACGCTATTATTTCTTTTATCGGTAATGGCGGAGATGTTTCAGCGGTTGCTACTATAGGTGGAGCATTGCTCACAGGTGCAACACTTGTTTAAGGGGGATGTATTATGGAAATAATACAGGACTTTAACAAAGACGGAAAAATAGATTGGAAAGATTTTTTATTTTATAGTCTGACAATCACAGGAAACATTATTTTTACGATTTTTAATATCGTACATTAACCAGGGGGGTAAAATATGAAAATTGAACAGGTCTATTCACTTGTAAACGCAAGTACAAAAGACATTTTAGGGGAAACTGACATTGTAGCACAGGACTTGTCTAATATTGTTGATATCGGTACTTCCATCATCAACGGAAACAATGTCGATAACTATGTAAAATCACTTGTTGACCATATTGGAAAAGTGATTTTTGTAAACCGTCCTTACGCCGGAAGTGTTCCTAGTGTCCTTATGGATAAATGGGAGTTTGGTAGCGTACTCGAAAAAATCAGCGCGGACTTACCGGAAGCAGTAGAAAACAAGTCATGGGAATTGTCCGATGGTGTCGACTATTCACCTAATGTTTTCTATAAACCTACAGTGTCGGCAAAGTTCTACAACTCTAAAGTAACTTTTGAAGTTGACATGTCATTCACTGAAAGACAGGTAAAGGAAAGTTTTAGCAATGCTGAACAGTTGAACGCGTTTGTCTCAATGCTTTACAATGCGGTTGAGCGCTCGATGACTGTAAAAATTGATTCGCTTGTAATGTCAACTATTAATAACGCTATAGCACAGGTAATAAACCATGCTATACCAGATGTTGATGACGGCGACTACTCAAAGGCAGAATCAACTCCACAGGCTATTAACCTTTTAAAGATGTACAACGATACATATAGCAAGTCATTGACAAAAATAACTTGTATGACAGATACGGACTTTTTGAAATGGTGCTGCATCATGTTGTCAACATTCGCAAAAAGAATGTCCAGAATGTCAACATTATTTAATGTCGGCAGTAAGCCTAGATTCACATCTAAGGAAGATTTGAACATCATCATGCTACAAGATTTTTACGCCAATATGCGCGTTAATCTTGCAAGTGATACATATAACAGAGATGATTTGCTTCTACCTACTGACATTACAACTATCCCGTATTGGCAAGGTAGCGGTGATGATTATAGCGGCTCAAAAGTCGCTAAAATCAATGTTACTATTAAGACAGATAAAAACGCTACTAAAAATATCGAGATGGGCGGTATTATGTGTGTTATGTTCGATAGAAACGCGTTAGGCGTTTGTAATATGGATAGGCGAGTAACAACCAATTACAATCCTAAGGCAGAGTTCTACAATAACTTCTACAAGTTCGATTGTAGTTATTTTAATGACCTTGATGAAAACTTCATTGTTTTCTTTATTCAGTAAAATAACTAATTGAATGACAATAACCCTTTAATCGGTTATACTGATTAAAGGGCTTTATTTTTGTAGGGGTGTTTTATGAAAATTAAACTTTATAAAGTTTACGACAGGGAAAATAAACTTAATAAGACATTGAATAATGAATTAGTTTTGACAGGTAGTTTAAAAAACAAAGTATCTGTCTGTAACCCTGTTATAATGTTAAAAAGTGATAACTTCAATTTTTCAGAATACAATTACTGTTACATTGAAGATTTTAACCGTTATTATTTTATTGAAGATATCGACATAAACGCTTTAACCTTGTTTGAAATGAGATTAAGGGAAGATGTTTTAATGTCTTTCAATAGTGATATAAAAAATATGACGGTTCAAATAAATGAAAGCAGCAATCCTAACTCTAATTTTATTGATTGTAAAATGGGCGATAAAAAAGAGTTAATACAGTCAATAGACTTAGAAAATCCGTTTAGCCAAACGGGCTTTCTTTATATGTCTACTATTAAGGGGGTATGATTATGTCTGTTAATTTTGGAATGAATTTGACTTATGCGAGTAAATTAACTACTTGCGCAAAATCTTTTAACGATTTTTCTAATATCTCACAATTACAGGGAAAAGTTAAGTCTGTTGAAGTTTGTTTCAGTTCTAATGATTCTGTTATTAAAAATATTATTGACACTTTTGTCCCGAGTTTTGATACTTTTACAGGCGATTTAATAGCCGAGTTGGAATCCTGGGGTGGTTTAAGTTATGAAGTTTTTGAGCACGGGTATAATAGTTCATCTGAAAGTCATAACACTTCATACAGTAAGCATATATCAATAACGGTTTTGAAAAATCCAATAACCAAAAAATCGACTAGTTCCGCTAGTAGAGTGGTGATTTCCCCATATTCAAATACTACTTTTTATTTTACCCCTGTAATAAATGGCAGCGACTGTATTTTCTTTTCTTATTCTAGTTCTAATGGTGGCTCTATTTATTCAGATAGTTTGACCGCTGCACATTCGTTTAACGGTAATTTTCTTTTAGACAATATAGCGGAAACAATCAATATAACAAACAATCTCGCAAATTGTACTAGCGATAAAAATAGCGTAACGGTAGGAATATCTCAAACAATAACTTTGACCGCTGACAATTATTTTTCTTTTTACTCCCGGAACACTCCAAAAATAAATATTAACGGTGTTGATTCTGATTTTACTATTGTTAATGAAAATACTTGTCAATATAATTTTACTCCACAAAGTGGTGATGTTATTAGCGTAAACGCAACCGCAACCGCAACAGAATTATTATTAACAAAAAATCTTACTAATTGTAGTACGGAAACAACCGTTTTATATTTAAGACAATCTAACACAATAACACTAACCGCTAATAGTGGTTATATTTTTGACGAAAATAATAAGCCGGTCATTAACGCTGATTTAATAGAAGATAAAACTGTTTTTACATTATCACAGGATAAAACAACCGCATCCGCAACACTCATACCACAATATAATACAGATTATATTATAACAGGTGTAGCAAATAGAGATGTTGAGATTATAAATATTTCAAACAATCTTACAAATTGTGTTAGTAATACTAATAGTGTTGAAGTTGACGGAACACAAAAAACAATAACTTTGACCGCTGACAAAGGGTATTATTTTAATGCTATTCCTACAATATCAATAAACGATGTTACAAACAACTTTTCTTTAACACAGGATAAAACATCCGCTAGTTATAGTTTTATCCCGGTTAGCGGTGATGTCATCAGTGTAAATGCAAGCGCAATAATACAACCAAAACAGGCGATTGTTACAACACATCTGACTAATTGTGTTGTGTCTCCCGATATATCGGTATTTATTGAACATTCACAGGTTACTTTAATTTTAACCTGTAGTGAAAATTACAGTTTCCAGGATATCCCATATATTGACGAAAATATAACAAAGGGAACAATAGAAAAACAACAGTTTACAAAAATAAATAATAGGGAATATTCTTTAACACTTCCTACAGGTGATTTTTACTATGTTAGCGGTGTTCAAACAGAATACACTATAGATATTTATGCAACCGCTATCTTTGACAGTGAAACTGTCAATAAATACGGTCTTGTTTTACTGTATAAACCAGATAAAGACATATTAAAAGATTTATCTTTAGTCCGATTTGTAAATATTTCTACAGGTGTTACTGAAGATTTAGGACAATATATCACTTCTTTAAAAAGAATATATCTCGATGCTGAAAGTGTCGGCAGCGCGAATATTATTTGCGGAAAAAATGACACGGGGATTTTATGTCCTATGATTAATGATGATGATGTTATTCTTGATTTAGGTAATGTTTCCATAAATGGACTCTATCAAAACGGACTAGACAACAAAAACCTAGATATAGATTTGATATTGCCCTTTATTGGTGTTGTAAAATTGGATAGTGCAATAATGGCAAATAAAACTATAAATATAAAATACAAGTGTAATTTGATTACAGGTGTCTGTGTTGCTTATGTTTATTTAGTTGAAAATGAAACATTGCATCTACAGGAAAAATATAACGGTAATATCGGTTTTGATGTTCCGTATATACTGAAAACCGATGCTATACAGATTTATAACTCTACGGTGGATAGTGAAAGTATATTCAATGTTTCCCCACAGATAAAACTATATGAAAATGCAAAGGCAAGTAGTAATAATTCTATTTACAATACCGATTTAATAATAAAAATCGGTGATGTTCCTAACGGTTTTTTCAGTATTGAAAAAATTATTAACTCAAATAATAATAGAATTATCTTAAGTGAAGAGTTAAAAGAAATAGAAAATATTCTAAGAAAAGGTGTTGAGATATGAAAAATAAAAATATTGTTTACTGTTATGATTCTACAGGAAAAAAATTAAAAGAAATAAAAACTTTTGATACTTTAGAAGAGTGTTTCAATTTTGTCTCAGAACAAAATAAAAAATATACAATGAATGTAAGGAAACATAATAAAAATGAAAATCAGTTTTTACAGTTAGATTTATTCTAAAAAACTTTTCATTAAACATTTTCACATTGCTAACAGGTGTTTTGATTTTTCTATCACTTGTTAGCAATTTTTTTTCACTCGGGGGAAATCGCTGCAAGGGTAAAAGGTGTCT
>Ga0256404_1011797_pt1 | contig 11569 bp, 12 predicted proteins | sample RumenRJG_01DNA_FD_185990 | JGI IMG/M metagenome (GOLD analysis project Ga0256404, IMG submission 185990) | Bovine rumen microbial communities from Lethbridge, Alberta, Canada - RJG_01 | ecosystem: Host-associated > Mammals > Digestive system > Stomach > Rumen | place: Canada: Alberta | collected... | reverse complement strand
CGGAGGAAACCCCTGCGGCCAGGCGCTGCCATCATAACGCACTGCGCCGCAGTGCCCGCTCTTCCCCTGTCGGGATCAGACACAGAGAGTGTTCCCTGCTCTCTGTGTTTTTTTGCAGCTTCGGGAGGCAGAGGCAGCGCCGGAGATTCCTTCTGGAAGGCTGCTTTCTGTGTATGGTATACTCTCCCTGTCAGGCCGCCGGGGAGCGGCCAAAGGAGAACGATGTTCGGAAGCAGGAAGAAAAAAGAGAAACAGAAAGCAGATCCCAGGTACCTCATCAGCATCACCCGCGCAGAGGTGTACCTGCAGGATCCGCTGCAGCTGCGGCAGTACTGCAGCCTGGGATACAGCAGGGAGCAGGTATCCGTGCTGCTCGGCTCCTTTCTGGAGACGGCGCTGGCGGCACTCTACAGCGAGAAGACCGTGCAGAACACGGCGGATGCGGAGCATGCCAGGGTGCACATCCTCATGATGGCAAGGACTGTCGCCTCTGCCATGCAGTATCAGAGCGAGTGCCCAAAGGAAGAGGCGCTCACCCCGCAGGAGTGCTATCAGGCGTATCTTGCGGCGACAGACCAGGATCAGCTCCTGGAGATCATGGCCCATGCGGCGCAGCAGAAGCTGGGAAAGCGGATCGACCGGAAGGCCTATGCGGATAACGCAAGGAACTTCTTCCGCAGGGAGATGCGGGATACGGTGGATGCCATGTACCGGGAAATGCAGGTGCCGGGGGAAGTGCGCACGCCGGAGGACTTTGCCGCCTCGTACGCAGAGAACTACGCAAAAAGAAACGGCGGGAACTGAAAAAAGACAAAAAAGGAGCAGGCGCCGCCGGGCGAGCGGTACCTGCCGAGGGAGGATGGCTGCAGGGGATTGGAGTCCTTATGCAGCATTATGAAAAAGCGATCTGCCTGTTCACAGGAGAGAGCTTACCGGGTGCAGGTTAAACCTGCACCCGGTTTTTGGTAAAGAACGCGTTAAGGTTTTTCCTCTGCGGCCGGGTCCTCGTGAAGGACGGCGTATTCGATGGAGTCGAAGTCGTAGTTCTGCTGCTCGAAGTTGTCGAAGTTTCCTTTCGCTGCAGCTGCGGTCTTCTTTGTCTTCGGCGCGGGGGCTGCCTTTGTGTAGCCCTCCTGGATGGCTCTGATGACCCAGCCCGTCGGGTTCTCCACACCGCTTGCCGCATGATAGAGGTCAGCCGCCGTCTGGATCTTTACAAGATCATAGTCCGCCGACTCGGCGATCCTGCGGATGTCCTTTACGGAGAAGGCGTCTCCCAGCATGTCGCGGATCTCAAAGAGGAGTTCGAGCTTCTGGTCCTCGGTGAGGACCACCGGCTCCTCCTTTTTTGCATCCCGCATGACCACGGTGAAGTCGACGCCGTAGACCTTGCCGCCCTGCCCGTGCTTGATCGTGTCGTAGGAGACCTGCAGGTCGGAGATGTCGTTGATCTCGTTGACCGCCCGGTCCAGGGCCTTGCGCTTGAAGTCGGACCAGTTGTTGAGCATCTTCTCCGGGGAGATCTCGACCGCCCGGTCAAAGTCCGGGTTTGCCTGGTTGTTCAGCACCCGCTTGACCTTGTCGAGCTCCGCGTTGACGATGCCGAGCTCGAGCTTGAGCTCCGAGAGGGAGAAACGGATCCGGTAGGTGGCGGAGGAATTTTTGTCGTCCCGGCTGTGGTAGCACTTGGACTTTAGGAGCTCATAGAGCCGGAAGCTGTAATTGCTCGTGAACTTCAGCATGATGGAGAGGTTCAGGCGGGAGTAGTTGCGCTTGAGCTGCAGGAGCATGTTTCGGAGGGCGTGGTTGTACTCTATGGTAAAGACGCCGTCCTTGCACTCGGCGGAGATGACGACCGCCACATACCGGAAGGTCCGGCTGTCCTCGGAGGACATGCCGATGGACTTGCCGGTCATTTCCTTTGCCACCTGGTTGAGCTGCTGGTAAAAGCTCCCGGAGTTGGCGCCGAGGGCCTTGCGCAGTTCCGCCACGTTCATGCGGGAGTAGACGGACTCGTTCTCGGAGGCGCCGGTCTCAAACCGGTCGCTGTTTGCGAGGGAGATCGCCATGATCTTGTTCTCCAGAAGGCTCGACTTGTACTTGGAACCGATCAGGAAGTTGGATTTGTTGTAGATGTTGATCTCCGAGGGCACAAAGGTGCTGATCCCTTCCTTTTTCTTCTTTGCTGCTGTCGCTGCGCGCATGCCATCACCCCCGGTTCCCGCTGCAATCTACAAAACGTCCATGAAACCCGAAAAGAGGACGCAAAAGCACCAGAGAACCGGTGCTTTGCATCTACATTTCGTCCATGAATTCTACATTTCGTCCGTTGAATGGGATGATAGCAGAGGAGGTCTTCCAATGCAATAAAAATATCATGGTCAAAATGTAGATTTTTCCTCTACATTTTGTCCGGCAAACCCGGGAGCCTTTCTACATTTTTGTCCGGAAGTTCGCCCGCTCCGGTCCGGAGGAAGCCCGATTCTACAAAATTGTCCGGAAGTTCCCACCGCCGGGTCTGCAGGTTCGCCCCGCCTTCTATATTTTTGTCCATGAAAAAATCACCAAAGCGCCCGTTCCCTCCGGAGATTCATGGACAGAAACCGTAAAAATTGATGAGAAATGCGGCAACTGCCCGGAATCCTGCGCCCTTCTACGAAATGTCCACAGGTTCCCGGAATTCTCTACGAAATTGTCCGGAAGTTCCGGAAAACGGCGTCCCGCAGTCCCTACGGAAAGGTCCGCAGCTTCCCCCGAAAACGTCCGGATCTTGTGCCTTTCGGGTCCCTGGATACCAGATCTTCGCGCTACGTTCCTGTCCGCAGGTTTTTCCTTCCCTGTCCCCATCCCGCCCGCGGCCTGTCCCGCCCTTTCTACAGATTTGTCCATGAAAAACCCCGCAGAGGGCCTGAAAACAGGGCTTTCTGCGGGCTGCAAAGAAAGAAGCAATCTGTTGTGAACCAATTAACCAAGGGTTTGTCTGGATCCGCCACGTGGCGGATTTCCGTCAGAGAAGTCCTGCCTCCTGAAGGGCCCGGTGCAGGTGGTTTAAGACCCGCTTCTTGTCCGCACTCCAGAGGGGCGAAAGAAGAAGGCGCTTTGGCCCGTCACCGGTGATCCTGTGGATCACGCAGGTGTCCGGAAGGATCTGAAGGCTCTGAACGACAAGGTCCGTGTATTCCTCAAGCGACAGAGTCGGAAAGGGCGCCGCCTCATACTGCGCACCGAGGGCAGTGCCCCGGAGGACGTGCAGGAGCTGGAGCTTGACGCCATCTGGCGGGGGCGTGAGCGCTGCAAGATACCGGACGCTCTCCAGCATGTCCTCTTTTGTCTCCCCCGGAAGGCCGAAGATGAGGTGAACGATGACGGAAAGCCCCGCTTCCCTGAGCCTTTGGTAGGTATCCTCGAAGACGGAAAGCGGGTACCCCCGGTTTACCAGGAGGGCCGTCTCATCGTGCATGGTCTGAAGGCCAAGTTCCACCCAGACGGGCTTACAGGCATTGAGATCCCGGAGCATGGAAAGCTTCTCCTCATCGATGCAGTCTGGCCGTGTGCCGATGGAGAGGATTGCGATCTCCGGCAGGGAGAGGGTCTCCCGGTAGAGGGCAGAGAGCCTCTCCGTGTCCCCGTAGGTGTTTGTGTAGGACTGGAAGTAGGCGATGAACTTCCGATCGCCATCGGGGATCCCTGCCGGGAGCTTTTTCTCCACTCTCGCCCTTGCCAGTGCGATCTGCTCCCTGATCGGAACAAAGGGCGCGGCAAAATCCCCCGAGCCGCCCTCCGAGCAGAACGTGCAGCCCCCGAAAGAGAGGGTGCCGTCCCGGTTCGGACAGGTGCAGCCGGAGGAGAGGGAGAGCTTGTAGACCTTGGTGCCATAGATGCTTTTGAGGTAATCCGATAAGAAGATCATACCCGGATGATACCATGGTCCCGGAGACAAAAAAATCAGGTTCCCGGGGGAACCTGACAAAACCTTACGCTTCTGTTTTCTGCTGCTCAGAGTGCTTCCCGGATCTTTCTGACAAGCTCCTCATACTCCGCATCGGAAAGCGCTGTCCTGTGGGGATTCATCGCAAAGACATCGCCCCACTCATAGCCATCCTTGTACTTGGGCACGAGGTGCACGTGCAGGTGGTGCATCGTATCCCCGTAGGCGCCGAAGTTGATCTTGTCCGGGTGAAAGACTCTGTGCAGGCAGAGGGCTGTCCGGTTGATGTCCTCGATGTACTGGGCACGCTCTTCCTTCGTGAGCTCTGTGATGTCATCCACGTGGCGCCTGCAGGCGACAATCACCCGTCCCGGGTGGCTCTGCTCCTTAAAGAGAATGACCTTTGACATCGGCAGCTCGCAGATCTTGATGCCGAAGGCGTCCAGCGCCTCTCCCTCTGCGCAGTAGGCGCAGTCCTTATGCAGTTCTTCCATAACCTTACTCCTTCCTGTTCTCTGATGAAGCTGATTTTGCAGTTCCGGTCTCCGCGATCTCCAGGTACTGGCTCGGGGACATCCCGTACTCCTTCCGGAAGGCCCGGTAGAAGACGCTGTAGTCCGCAAAGCCGAAATCCGTGCAGATCCGGGTGATGCTGCCGCCGGCAAGCAGGGCGCTCCGGCAGCCGTCGAGCCGCTTTTTCTGAATGTACTGGTGCACGGAGATGCCCAGGGTGCTGCTGAAGTAGTGGGAGATGTAGTACTTGCTGACGAAGAAGTGCTCCGCCAGGCTGTCCAGGGAAAGGCTCTCGGAGAGGTGCTCCTCAATGTAGGAGGTGATCTCCTGGAACAGGTCCTTTTCACTCCCTGTCTCCCGGTGCTCCTCCTCGTAGACGCTGCGGTTCATCGTCAGCAACAGGTCGCAGGCACACAGGTTCAGGAAAGCGCTCCTGCCAAAGCGGTTGCCGTGCACCTCCTCCAGGAGACGGATCATCTTGGAGAGGATCAGGTTGAAGCCATTGGAGGTGAAGCCGAAGAGGTAGCGCTTTCCGGATGCCGCCTGCTGGAACAGATAGGCGTAGTCCGGGGACTCCGCAAGAAGCCTTGCGGCAAAGCCCTCGCTGACCCAGAACACGAACCTGCGGTAGGGGACCTCGGTATCCCGGGCGACCACGGAGTGGTGCATGACCCCGGGCGGGATCAGGGCCAGGGTCTCCTTCCGGAGGGGGATGACAGTGCCTCCGATTTCAATCGCCGCATCCCCCTCCAGAAACAGGTAGAACTCGTAGTAGTCGTGCCGGTGGGGGTCGACCTGCTGGAAGTGCAGATCACTGTAGTAGTAGATCTCAAAGTCCTTTGAGAGCATGTACTGCCGGGTGTTGAAGGCAGAGCGCAGTTCCTGTTTCATGGCATTAGGCGTCAGCCCCTCCGTTCCGGAATCCTGTGTAACTGTTTACATCTCACGATTTTCATCCTAGCACGTTTTTCATGGCTTGAAAAGTAAGCTCTTACATTTAGGGATAGCAAGTTTTGCAATGTACACAACAACCCTGACAATCGGCAGATGCAGGCGGGTCTGCTAGAATGCAGTCAGTCAGACAGGAAGTCTGAAATTCAGAAAAGGACTCTGAATAAACACAGACAAGGCACACAGGGGTGTCCCGGACGGGACGAACGAGAACAGGAGGTATTTCTTATGGAAATGACAATGCGCTGGTACGGCAGCAAGTTCGATACCGTAACCTTAAAGCAGATCCGCCAGACCGCCTACGTGACAGGCGTCATCACCATGCTCTACGACAAGCAGCCCGGAGAGCTCTGGACCCAGGAGGAGATCCACGCACTCAAGGAGGAGGTCGAGGCAGCAGGTCTTCACATCTCCGGCATCGAGTCCGTCAACGTCTCCGATGCGATCAAGACCGGGTCGAAGGACCGGGATAAGGACATTGATACTTATATCAAGTCCCTCGAGAACCTGGGCAGGGAGGACATCCACCTTGTCTGCTACAACTTCATGCCGGTCTTCGACTGGACGAGAACCGAGCTTGCAAGGAGAAGGCCCGACGGGTCCACGGTCCTCGCCTACACCCAGGAGGCGGTCGATGCGATCCACCCCGAGGACATGTTCAACTCGATCAAGGACAGCATGAACGGTTCCGTGATGCCCGGCTGGGAGCCGGAGCGCATGGCCCACGTCAAGGAGCTGTTTGCAATGTACAAGGACATCGACGAGGAGAAGCTGTTCGAGAACCTCGTCTACTTCCTGAAGGCCATCATGCCGGTCTGCAACAAGTACGACATCAGGATGGCAATCCACCCGGACGATCCCGCATGGAGCGTCTTCGGTCTGCCCCGCATCATCACCAGCAAGGAGAAGATCCAGCGGATGCTGAAGGCCGTGGACGACGTCCACAACGGCGTCACGCTCTGCACCGGTTCTCTTGGAACGAGCCTCTCCAACGACCTGCCGGACATCATCCGGTCGATCCCCGGGAGAATCCACTTCGCCCATGTGAGAAACCTGAAGTTCAACAGCCCGACCAACTTCGAGGAGGCAGCACACCTGTCCTCCGACGGCACCTTTGACATGTATGAGATCGTCAAGGCCCTCTACGACATCGGCTTTGACGGACCGATCCGCCCGGACCACGGCCGCATGATCTGGGATGAGGTGGCAATGCCCGGATATGGCCTTTACGACAGAGCCCTTGGCGCTTCCTACATCTGCGGACTCTGGGAGGCCATTGACAAGGCAGAGAAGCGCGGCGTCTGAGAAGAAGAGATGATAGGGAGGTAGACAGATCATGAAGCTTTCTGTAAAAGGACTGGAAAATACTGCAGAGTGGACCGGAAAGGGCTATGCCCTTCCGAAGTTCGACCGGCCTGCGATGATTGAAGAGACCGTAAAGAACCCGACCTGGGTGCACTTCGGCGCCGGCAACATCTTCCGCGCCTTTCACGCAAACCTTGCACAGCGCATGCTGGATGCGGGGGAGACAAAGACCGGCATCACCGTGGCCGAGGGCTTTGACTACGAGATCATCGAGAAGCAGTACCGCCCGCACGACAACCTCTCCGTCCTCGTGACGCTGAAGGCAGACGGCAGCATCGAGAAGACCGTGATCGGCTCCATCGCCGAGTCCTGCATCCTGGATTCCGAGAATGACGCGGAGTACAGCCGCCTGAAGGAGATCTTCTCCTCCGATTCCCTGCAGCTGTGCACCTTCACGGTGACGGAGAAGGGCTACAGCCTGGTCAACGGCAGGGGCGAGCAGCTCCCCGCTGTCACGGCGGACTTTGCTGCAGGCCCGGAGAAGCCGGCAAGCTACATGGGCAAGGTGGTTTCCCTTCTGTACACGAGATACCTGGCAGGCCAAAAGCCCATCGCCATGGTCTCCACCGACAACTGCTCTCACAACGGGGAGAAGCTCGCAGGTGCCGTGATGGCCTTTGCGAATGCCTGGATTGCGAACGGCCTCGCCGAGAAGGGCTTTGCAGACTACCTGCAGGACGAGACGAAGGTCACCTTCCCCTGGTCGATGATCGACAAGATCACCCCCAGACCCGATGCCTCTGTGGAGAAGATCCTGAAGGAGGACGGCCTTGAGGATCTGGAGCCCGTCGTCACCTCGAAGAAGACCTACGTGGCACCGTTTGTCAATGCAGAGGAGACGGAGTACCTGGTTGTGGAGGACAAGTTCCCGAACGGAAGACCTGCCCTGGAGAAGGTCGGCGTCATCTTCACGGACCGCGACACCGTCAACAAGGTGGAGCGCATGAAGGTCACCACCTGCCTGAACCCGCTGCACACTGCCCTTGCGGTCTACGGGTGTCTGCTCGGCTACACAAAGATCTCCGACGAGATGAAGGATGAGGACCTCGTAAAGCTGGTCCGCACCATCGGCTACAAGGAGGGACTTCCGGTCGTCGTGAACCCTGGCGTCCTGGATCCGAAGGAGTTTATCGACACGGTCGTCAACGTCCGCATCCCGAATCCCTTCATGCCCGACACGCCGCAGCGCATTGCGACCGATACCTCCCAGAAGCTCTCGATCCGCTACGGCGAGACCATCAAGAGCTATCTGGCAGATCCGAAGCTGGATGTGATGGATCTGAAGCTGATCCCGCTGGTCCAGGCAGGGTGGCTGCGCTACCTCATGGCAGTGGACGATGCCGGAAAGGCCTTTGAGCCCTCCCCGGATCCGCTCCTTGCAGACTGCCAGAAGTACGTAAAGGACTTCACCCTCGGACAGAAGGTCACGAAGGAGGAGGCAAAGGACAAACTTCTGCCGCTTCTTCAGAACGCGCAGATCTTCGGCGTCGACCTCGAGAAAGCGGGCCTGTCTGACCGCGTCGCCGGGTACTTCACCGAGCTTATTGCCGGCACCGGCGCTGTGCGTGCGGCCCTTCACAAGTACGTAAACGAGTAAAGCCGCGGGTTTTCCATTTCCCCCGAATCCTTTATAATAGGCCGTACCGGGCAGCAGTCCCGGTGCGGCTTTTTCTTTGGCAGAAATAGTACTGCAGGAACCGCAGCTTTGGCGGTCTCTGCGCGAAGAACAGGAAGAAATGCAGGATTTCTGGTCAAACCTCTCCTTTTCCCTGAACGCGACGATGCCGGTGTTCCTCACCATGTGCGTGGGCTTTTTTCTCCACGCGGTGCACCTTGTCGATGATGCGTTTGCGGACAAGCTCAACAACTTTGTCTTCAAGGTCGGTCTCCCGGTCCTTTTGTTTCAGGACCTGGCGGAGGCGGACTTTTTCTCGGTGTGGGATACGAGATACGTTCTGTTCTGCTTTTTTGCGACCTTCCTCTCCATCGGCCTGGTGTCGCTTGCAGGAAAGGCCCTCGTGAAGGACGTCCCCGCAAGGGGCGAGTTCATCCAGGCCTCCTACCGGAGCAGCGCGGCGCTCCTCGGGGCCGCCTACATCGAAAACATGTATCACACGGCCGGCATGGCGCCGCTCATGATCATCGGCGCGGTGCCGCTCTACAACATCGCCGCGGTGACCGTGCTGTCGGTGACCTCAGAGGACAATGCGGGCGGGAAGGCGGACCGGGCGATGATCGGGAAGACCGCAAAGAAGGTCCTGACCAATCCCATCATCGACGGGATCCTGGTGGGCCTTGTCTGGTCGCTGCTTCGCATCCCGCTCCCTTCGGTGCCCGCAAAGGTCGTCTCCAACATCGCTCAGACCGCATCGCCCCTGGGCCTTGTCGCCATGGGAGCCAGCATTGACGTCAAAAAGATCCGCGGCGTCCTCGGGCCATCTCTTGCTGCGGTCTTCTTCAAGCTCGTCGGCCTGTGCGCGCTGTTTCTGCCCGCTGCCATCGCCATGGGCTTTCGGACCCAGAAGCTCACCGCCATCCTCGTGATGCTGGGGAGCCCGTCCACGGTCACCTGCTTTGTGATGGCGAAAAACATGGGCCATGAGGGGAGTCTCTCCTCGAATGCGGTGATGATCTCCACAATCGCGTCGAGCTTTACGCTGACGCTCTGGATCTGGCTTGTGCGGAGCCTGGGATATATCTGACGGAGGGGCAATGAGAAATTTCAAGATGATCGTCTCCTATGACGGGACGAGATACTATGGCTGGGAGCACCAGCCGGGCAATGACATGACGATCCAGGGAAAGCTGGAATCTGTGCTCGCAGAGATGTCGGGAAAGCCCGTCACCGTGATCGGGGCGGGCCGCACGGACGCCGGGGTCCACGCCCGGGCGATGACCGCAAATGTGCTGCTCGACACGGACCTTTCGGAGGAGGAGATTCAGCAGTATCTGAACCGGTACCTCCCGGATGACATCAGCGTGAACGACGTGAAGCAGTGCGCGGACCGGTTCCACGCCCGCTACAAGGCGATCGGCAAGACCTACCGCTACTCGCTCTGGTATGCAGAGGGCGGCGAGAAGCCGGTCTTTGAGAGGAAGTACGCTTATATCCTGAAGGAGAAGCCGGATGTGGAAAGGATGCGGGAGGCGGCAGAGCACCTCCAGGGAGAGCACGACTATAAGAGCTTCTGCGGCAACTCCCACATGAAGAAGTCCACGGTCCGGGTGGTGGACACGATCCGGATCGAGGAGAGCGGAAACTGGATCCGGATCTACTTCCACGGCTCCGGCTTTCTCCAAAACATGGTCCGGATCCTCACGGGAACCCTCCTTGAGGTGGGATACGGGAGACTCTCGCCCGAGGACTGCGGCGCGATCCTGGAGGCAAAAGACCGGAAGAAGGCAGGCCCCACGGCGCCTGCCCAGGGGCTTTGCCTGATGAAGGTGGACTACTGATGTTTGAAGAACTGATGAACCAGCTGAATGAGGACCTCTCCTACCGCCCCCTCACCTCCTCCCTTTCGGATGCGGACATGGTGGAGATTGAGACGGACCTTGGGGATGAGGAGCATGCAGATCCCGCGGATGAAACCGTGCAGCACCTCTACCTTGCGCGGGACGGAAAAATCACCTTCCGGAGCTTCACCCGCGGAAAGGGAAGGGGCGCCAGGGGAGTCGGGCGCTATGAGACCTGTACCGTCCCCGCCCAGACCGTGCAGGAGATCCGGCAGCTTCTGGACATGTTTTTATACATGCAGAGCGGGGAGAACTGGAGCGGGAGGGATGCGGATCCCCGCTGGGTGATCCGCGCCGCACGGCGCGGCGAGGGCACCGAGATGACGGCGGGGAAGCCTGAGGGTGCCTTTGCGGGCGGCATGGACCTCTCATATTTGATCCGCCAGCGGATCCCGATCCCGGACCTTTTCCTCTTTGACGGCAGAAAGGTGCAGGGATGAGGGCGGTGCAGGTGCTTCTCATCGCCCTGGGGGCAGCAGGCCTTTTCTTCTTCGGCGCCGTGATCCCCCAAAGGGTCCTGAACGTCGGCAACCTCTCCGGGCTCTTTATGTCCGTGCTTCTCCTCCTTGGGGGCTTCCATCTCTCCGGGGTCTGCTCCTTCTTTGCCTATGCCTGGAGCAGGAAGGGCGCGGGGACCGCGGTTGTTGTCATGCTGCTTGGTGCCATATCTGCCATCCTGTTTCTTGCGGTCCTGATCTCCCTGAAGATGACGTTTGCCATGCGGGTGCGCCCGAAGGCCGGGGCACCCGCCATTGTCCTTGGGTGCGAGGTGCGGGGGGAGAAGCCATCCCGCGCGCTCTCCTCCCGGATCGATGCGGCGGCCGCCTACCTGCAGGAGAATGAAACTGCGGTGGCGATCCTCTCCGGCGGGAAGGGGAGCGGAGAGCGCATCTCCGAGGCGGCGTGCATGCAGAGGGAGCTCGTAAAGCGGGGCATTGCCCCGGAGCGCCTGTATGTGGAGGATACCTCCCGCTCTACCAGGGAGAACCTCATCAACTCCGGAAAGATCCTGGAGGAGAAGGGCCTCGGGCAGGATGCTGCGATCGTGACCTCAGAATTTCACTGCTATCGCGCCATGCTGATTGCGAAGAAGGAGGGAATCTCTGCGGGGGCGGTTCCCGCAAAGACCTTCTGGCTCTATCTGCCCACCTTCTGGGTGCGGGAGCTCTTCGGGGTCCTGTACGAGTGGCAGTACGGCCTGTAGGGCCGGGAAACGGATGCCGCAAAGGATGCGGATGCCGCAAAGAATGCGGCAGGAAGGAAAAAAGGGTCTTTCATTTTTCTTGTGTGATGCAC
>Ga0256404_1011796_pt1 | contig 11569 bp, 8 predicted proteins | sample RumenRJG_01DNA_FD_185990 | JGI IMG/M metagenome (GOLD analysis project Ga0256404, IMG submission 185990) | Bovine rumen microbial communities from Lethbridge, Alberta, Canada - RJG_01 | ecosystem: Host-associated > Mammals > Digestive system > Stomach > Rumen | place: Canada: Alberta | collected... | reverse complement strand
GCAAATATGACTGCCGTCAAAAAAAGAAAATGCAAACATCTGCAAAATCGATTTTCCAGTTCTTTGCACGTTTACACTTTTTAACGCAGATTTTTGCACATTCTTTTAAGCTTTAGTTTAGGTTATAGATATTTAATATGGAGATAAAATAAACCGAGCCCTGTTATTGATCCAAACTATCGGCCTTTTTTCTTTTGACGGCAATTGTAGTTCATTTTATAGCTTTATGCTTACTTTTTGGTTTCAAGTTCTATGAAAATGCGAACATGGAGATAAATTTATATAAAATCGCCAATATTTGAAGAAAATGTTTGGTATAAAGAAAATAAAAACGTATATTTGCAGAATCCTTGGATAAGGTGCATTGTGGATTCAATGCTTAGTTCTGGATAGAACGCAGGTTGAGATGTTGAAAAATATCTAGGTTAATTAGAGGACAGCCGTACCTATGTTTTGTTTTCTTCATTTTAGCTTATTCAAATTTTAAACAATTTTCGGCAGTCCACTATTAATTATGAATAAGAATAATGTAATTATTAAACTTAATCACAAGTTTGAGAATCAGGAATCTTTAGAAGGTAAAAAAATTAGCAAGATTGTTTCTTCTATTACTCCTTTTGATTTTATTCGTTTACTAAATCATGCTGACAACAAGGTAAACCCACGTACTGCAACGGTTAATCCTATTGTCCGTAGTATTGAAGAGACGCTTACGGTTTCACCTGATCTGTACTTCTTCAAGACCAAAGGTTTGTTAATCTCAACCCAAAGTTGCGAGACTCTTGATCGTAACAGGCTTAAACTGACATTTAATGACTCACAGACAGAAGGCGTAATGGACGGAGGCCATAACGCTTTTGCTATTGGTCGTTTCATTTATAAGAAGCTCTATGGGGAGTGTAGATTTAAGGAGTGGAAAGAACTAAAAGCATTCTGGGATAACGAAGATAATTATGCTGATCTGGAAAAGCGATACAGGGAGTATCCGTCTCCAGAAGAATTCAAGTTTTCTATACCTATTGAGATAATTACTCCATTAGATAAAACCGAGGAGGCTCTTATGGACTTTTATGACAATATTGCTGACATATGCTCGGCTAGAAACTCAAATGTACAGCTTACTGATGCTGCTAAAAGTAATCAGCGTGGTTGCTATGATTATCTGAAGGATATTATGCCATCAAACTTCCAAATAATATGGAAGAATGGTGAAGCAGGATTGACTAAGGTCGAAGATATAACAGCACTTGCTTGTATACCTTTGGCAAAACTGGTTTCTCTTAATTACTTCACAGAGCGTGGTATCGAGATTGGCACATTGAGTAAAGTTAGCGTTTACTCCCAGAAGAGTAAATGTGTGAAGTTCTTTGGTACAGTCATGATGAACAAAAAAATCTCTAAGACAGAGAAAGGTAAATATATTCTGCAGAATACGACGGTTAAGTCTGCATTGGATCTTCTGGTTGATATTATGAGATTCTGCGATAAGATGTATTACTACTTTCCTCTGCTTTACAACTATAATGGTGGTTCGTTTGGAAGAATCAAAGGTGCAGTATTGCAAAAGCCCAAAACCACATATAGTGGTCCCTTCAATTCGTTCTCAAAACAGTCGGATTACAAGTATGCATATGGATTTTTCTATCCCATCATTTGTGGTCTTACAGAGTTGATGGAGTTAGAGGATGGTGTCCTCAGATGGAAGCTGAATCCATTATATATCGATTTTGAAGACGATAAAATAAAAGGAGTATTTACCCAGTATATGAATCTTATTCGTCTATTGGATTATAATCCCAATAAAGTTGGTAAAGATAACTCCACTTATTATGAAGCCGATTCGTTAATGCAGAAGCTTCGTGACATGCATAAAGATGGACGCTTGTTTTAATTTGTGGAGAAGATGATATCTTATAGAAGATTTATCCCGATAATTTTATCGGGATAAATCTTCGTTATTTACAATAAGCGTAAATATCCAAACCAAAGGATTTAGTTGAGCTATAAAACCTATACAGAATCTATTTTCCGATGCAGAATGTAAAATCTGCAAATATAAGTGGCTGACAATCAATACAAATGCCTTTGTTTTAGGGTGACTAAAGTGACTCCGAGGGACGGTGGGGGGACGTAAAATAGGCAAAAATCTGCAAATATGGCTGCCGTCAAAAAAAAGAAAATGCAAACATCTGCAAAAACGATTTTCCAGTTCTTTGCACGTTTACACTTTTTAACGCAGATTTTTGCACATTCTTGCAATCGCTGAGAAGCGAGCAAGGAATGAATCTGTTGTGCTCTTTAGTGATGCTCATTGTTATTTCTATTGCTTTTTTGAGAACCGTATTTGATGACAAGGTTTCATTGTCGGAAGATAAAAGGTTTAGTTTAGGTTATGGATATTTAACATGGGTATAAACTAAACTATTCTTTGTTCAAGTAAACCGAGTTTCCCTTCTCTCTTTTTTGACGGCAAAAGACTATTCGATTTACAGGCTTTTGGTGCAAACCTAATAACCTTTTCCTTATATCCAGCCTTATTTTCCTTTTTATGAGGTCATTTTGAAAACATAAATTCGGCAACAAATCAACATTATTGCCGAACTTATATAAAGCTGAAGATATGTCTTATCCTATCTTCATGATGGCTTCAAGTACCTTCTTGGGAGTTATCTTCGCATAGTTCTGTGTGCTTGAAACCTGCCTATGGCCAAGAAGCGCGGTAATCGTGTATATGTCAACTCCTTTATCCAGAAGTTGCATGGCGAATGTGTGGCGAAAACAATGAAAGGTGACATTAATAAAAAGGCTATCTACGAGCCTATTTGCAAGTCCCGAAGACTGCCAAAGGTTTTAATAAGTTGGTTCTATCATGCTGAATATAGTTAAAATCCATATAAATGGGGATTGTGCAGTATCGATAAAAGCTATACCTTTGCAGCGTAAAAACAAACCAAGACAAAAAAGAAATGAAATTGAAGTTTACATTATTAATGATGTTATTTTGCCCGTTTAGTGTCTTTGCTGACGAGATAGAAGAGGAGACAGATACGACGGTGGCCCGCTATGTAGATATGGGAGGTGTGGAAGTGATAGGCTTCAAACAAGATGCTCCCAGACGCGAAGCGATCTCGGAAACCGTTCTTTCCAGTTTTTTTGTGCGTCAGACGGAGATGACTAGTATAAAGGATCTAGGATACACGGTGCCAAATTTCTATATACCGGAATACGGTAGCCGACAGACATCGCCCGTATTTGTGCGTGGCGTAGGATCGAAGACCAATGGTCCCACCGTGGGATTTTATGTGGATGGCGTGCCTCACATGGAGCGCTCTGCTTTCGACGACGACCTGTTTGACTTGTCGTCTCTGGAGGTGTTGCGTGGACCGCAGGGCACACTTTACGGACGTAATTGTATCGGTGGTATCATCAATGCCTATACCCACTCGCCATTCGATTATCAGGGTACACGGGTGAAGCTTGGCTATGGTCGTTACAACGATGCCGTTGTGAATGCCTATCATTATAATAAGGTAAGCGACAAGTTTGGATTTGCCGTGAACGGCAGCTATCATCATAACGATGGTTTCTTCCGCAATGCGTTCGATGGTAGTAAGGTTGACAAGTTCAACGAGGGCTATCTGCGTGGCAGAGTGTTTTGGAGACCTGCCCAGCGTTGGCAGATTACTGCTGACATCAGCTATCGTAACAGCGATCAGGGTGGTTATCCTTATGCCATTTATGATGCAGAGACTGGTGAGATCAACTACAACCGCTACAGCTCCTATTTGCGCCAGATTACCACCGCGGGTCTGAATGCCTGCTATACGGGCAACGGATTTAGCCTGAACAGTCAGACTGCCTATCAGTATATAGATGATCAGATGGGTATCGACCAGGATTTCTCGCCGAAGGATCTCTATTGGGTGAAACAGGGTGTGCGTCAGAATATCTTTAGTGAAGAACTGACCCTGAAATCGACAAGCGATAGTCGTTATCAGTGGATGGTGGGTGCCTTCTTCTTCAGCGACAGCTATAAAAAGAATCTCAGTACGACCTACATTGCTCAGGATTACTGCACCCCGAAGTTCTACGACTCGCCTACCACGGGTGTGTCAGTCTATCACCAGTCGTCATTAAGAATCGTAGGCGGATTGAAAGCTCGTGTGGGTCTGCGTTTCGACTACGAACATGCCAAGGAGGACTATCAGGCCTATCGCACTGCTGCCTGGGCTACGACATTGGGTAATCTTGAGGATACTTATAATAGCAAGCTTAACTTTACGCAGCTGACACCGAAGTTCTCGATAGAATACCTGACCACCGAAGAACAACTCTTCTACGTCTCGGTGACAAGAGGTTATAAGACGGGTGGCTTTAATTCCACTTTCCTTCAGGATGATGAGCGCACCTATGACCCGGAGTACAACTGGAATTACGAGGTGGGTACCAAGACATCGTTCTTCGACCATGCCCTGCAGATGGAACTGACACTCTTCTACGTAGATTGGCGCCATCAACAGATCACTCAGACCGTACCAGGCGTAGGCAATATCACCCGCAATGCAGGTCACTCCGACAGTAAGGGCGTGGAATTGTCGTTGATAGCCCGTCCGGTACAACCGTTGACGCTGAGACTGAGCTATGGCTATACTTATGCCCGCTTCTTGGATTATCAGAAGAGCGAGACCGTGAGTTACACAGGTAACATGCTGCCGCTTGTGCCGCGACACACGTTGTCGTTGAACGGCAGTTATACCATCACGCCGCGTCAGGGCATCATGGACCGTTTGGTACTGAGTGTCGGTCTGAACGGTATGGGAAAGATCTACTGGAATGAGGACAATCTGGTAAGCCAGCGCTTCTATGCCTTGTTGAACGCCAAGGCGAGTGCCACCTTCGGCCCTGTGACATGGGAGTTGTGGGGCAAGAACCTGACAGATACCGACTACCTGACCTATTACTTCAAGGCTAGTGCTGCCTATGGTCAGAAAGGACGTCCTGTCTCTTTCGGAACTTCTCTGATATTTGATATATAAATAAGGTATGCAACAAGGAAACCAAGAAAACAACCATATCAGTCGTGACGGCAGAGGCATTGGATTACCGATGTTCTTTTGCCTTTATATTGCCCAAAGTCTCCCTTCCAGCTTCTTCGCTACCGCCTTACAGGTGATGATGCGTGAGGCTCATTATTCGCTGGCCACCATCGGACTGTTGCAGCTGGTGAAGTTGCCTTGGCTCCTGAAATTCCTCTGGTCACCCATCGTCGATCGTCGTTGTCTGACGGGACGTGACTTCCGCCGCTGTATCATCGGCAGCGAGTGTGTCTATGCCCTGTTTATCATCTTGGCAGGCCTATTGGATATCGGCGACAACCTGTATCTGATCATTGCCTTAGTGTGCCTGTCGCTGGTGGCATCTGCTACTCAGGATATCGCTACTGATGCCTTGGCCATCCTGATGCATGGCGGAAGGGATAAGAGTATGGTGAACAGTATGCAGTCGATGGGTAGTTTCGGGGGTGCCTTGGTGGGTAGCGGTCTATTGCTGGTGGTACTCCATGAGTATGGCTGGCAGACGGTGACGATGTGCTTGGGTGTATTTGTGTTACTGATGTTGGTGCCGCTTATCATGAGGCGTGATACCGGGATGATAGTCAAGAACCCTCAAGAACGGGCGCGGCTGACGGACTTTGCCTCGTTTTTCACGCAGCGCAGTATCTGGAGACAGATCGGCTTCCTGTTGCTCTATTATGCCAGTATTGTGGGTATCTTGTCGATGATGCGCCCCTGGCTGGTTGACCTGGGCTATTCCATGAAGGAGATTGGTGTGATGAGTGGCATCGTGGGCACTTCTGCGGCATTCTGCGCCTCCTTTGGTGCTGGATTCATTGTGCGCCGTATCGGCATCTACACAGCCCGACTGCTCTTCGCCTGCTTTGTCCTGTTGACAACCGTCTATTTCCTCACCATGTCCTATCTCGAGCAGCCTTCAACACTGTTGCTCTACTTGGGCATCGTGCTGATGTGGGCCAGCTACGGTATGGCCACCATCGTGGTCTATACCTCAGCGATGGAGTGCGTGCGTAAGGGGCGCGAAGGTACCGACTTCACCATCCAGACCGTACTGACCCACCTGAGTGGTATCATCATGGCAGCTGTCAGCGGCAGCATGGCCGACCACTTCGGCTATCATGGCCTTTTCCTCACAGAATGCTTTATCGCAGCCCTGTCGCTGCTTTATATATTAACCGTTTTCAGAAAGAAAAATGCAGCCTGAGATTATTCAAAAATACAACCGTCCAGTACCGCGATACACGAGTTATCCGCCAGCCAACTATTTTGGCGAGTTTTCCGAAACCGATTATCTGTGTGCCGTCAACGCATCGGATTCGGCCCGTCAGAATCAGATATCGTTTTATCTGCATATTCCCTTCTGTCGTCACCTGTGTCATTACTGTGGCTGTAACTCCTATCCTGCTGCTAAGCCAGAGACGGTGGAGGCCTATGTGGGGGCGCTGCATCGGGAGATCGACCTGGTGGCCCGTCATATTGACAACAGTCGGCAGATCTCACAGATACACTATGGTGGTGGCAGTCCGACGTCGATTCCCATTCCGATGCTCAAGGAACTCAACGATCATCTGCTCAGTATTGCACCCACGATAGCAAGTCCTGAGATTGCGATTGAGTGCCATCCGGGCTATCTGTCCGAGCACGACTGGCAACAGCTCACCGCATGCGGATTTACCCGCTATAGCATTGGTATTCAGGATATGAAAGAAGAGGTGCTGAAAGCAGTCAACCGTCGTCCGTCACTGTTGCCCTTACAAGAGATCCTCCAGATTCTGAGGGCCTCGGGAGCGACTGTCAACTTTGACTTTATCTATGGATTGCCATTACAGAGCGTGGACTCCTTCCGAAAGACCATCGAACAGGCTTCAGCGTTGCGCCCTGACCGTCTGGTCACATTCTCCTATGCCCATCTACCCAAACTCTTCCCCCGTCAGCAGATACTCGACCGTATGGGCTTGCCTGCGACGGAAGAGAAAAACCGGATGTATGAGACAGCCTCGGAGATATTAAGGCAGGCAGGCTATCAGAGCATCGGACTGGATCACTTCGTGCTGCCGGATGATGAACTCTACACAGCCCTGCAGACGGGAAGGCTGCATCGTAACTTCCAGGGCTACTGCACCCGTCGCACCACAGCGCAGGTCTATGCCTTCGGCGTGACCGCCATTAGTCAGCTCGACGATGCCTATGCCCAGAACGGACGCGAAATCAAAGCCTATATCGAAACGATTGGCAAGGACCGTCTCTACACTAGTCGTGGCTACCAGCTCTCAGCAGAGCAGAAGCTGATCCGTGAAGTGGTGGAGACGCTGATGTGTAACTACACTCTCGACTGGAACGATGTGGCAGAGCGGACGGGCACATCCGTCGCCCAGCTGCGCCAGACCTGTCATTACGACGAGGAACGTCTGAGGGAAATGGCATCCGACGGTATTCTGGTGTTTGACGACCATCACATCACCGTCAATACCGACGGCCGTCCGTTTGTGCGCTGTGTGGCTGCCGCCCTCGACCCGTTGATGCAGCATACAGACAAACATTTTTCTAATCCCATTTAAAAAAGCTATTGATCATGCAGAATCGAGGAATTGTCATTATAGGAGCCGGTCTGACAGGACTCAGCACGGCCCACAACCTGAAGAAAAAAGGCCACGATGTCGTGATTGTCGAAAAAGAAAGTAGGATCGGAGGCCAGATCCGAACTTATCAGGAGGATGGCTTTGTGTATGAGAGCGGCCCCAATACGGGTGTGGTATCCTTCCCTGAGGTCGTGGAACTGTTCAATGATCTGGCTGGTGACTGTGAACTGGAGATTGCCAGGGAATCCTCGAAACGGCGTCTTATCTGGAAGGGCAACCAGTTTCATGCGCTGCCGTCGGGTCCGTTGAGTGCCATCACCACACCGCTGTTCCGTCTATCCGACAAATTCCGAATCCTTGGAGAGCCTTGGCGCAAACGAGGCACTGATCCTGATGAACCGGTAGGTGCCTTGGCGCAACGTCGTCTGGGTAAGTCGTTCTACGAATATGCCGTCGATCCGTTTGTGTCAGGTGTCTATGCTGGCGATCCGATGAAGCTCACCACCCGTTATGCCCTGCCGAAACTCTATAATCTCGAAGCCAACTACGGCAGTTTCATCCGTGGTGCGATGGCGAAGGCCAAAGAGCCCAAGACGGATCGCGACAGACTGGCCACCAAGAAGGTGTTCTCGGCTGTGGGTGGCTTGAGTCAGATGGTAGATGCGATGGCCAAAGGACTTGATATCATCCTCGATGCCAATAATGTAAAAATACGGCCTGCAGATGGGGGAGAGTGGTCTGTCACCTTCAACGGCTCGGAGGAAATCAGATGCCAGCGCGTGGTCACCACCGTGGGCTCCTATGCCCTGCCGGCATTGCTGCCATTTATCCCTGCTGAGCGACTCAAACCATTCACCCAGTTGTTCTATGCGCCCATTATTCAGGTCTGTGTCGGCATCCGTGATGCCAGGGGCTTGGACTTCCCCGCTTTCGGTGGTCTGGTACCCAGCAAGGAACAGAAACGTGTGCTTGGAATCCTCTTCCCGTCATCATGCTTCGAAGGCCGTGCGCCAGAGGGCGGAGCACTTTACTCATACTTCATCGGAGGTGCCCGTCATACCGACTATTTGCAGAAGAGCGACGACGAGATTCGTCAGATCGTATTGGAAGCCTTCCACTCGATGCTGAAATATCCGTCAGATGTACAACCCGACTTCATCCGGATCTTCCGTCACCAACATGCCATTCCCCAGTACTGGAGCGACAGTGGAGAACGGTTCAGACTGATCGAGGAACTACAAAACCAATACAAGGGACTGGTGTTGGCTGGTAACATGCGCGACGGTATTGGTATGGGTAACCGCATCCATCAAGGCGCTGCGATTGCTGAAACATGGAAATAAGATCTAACCAAAAGAATAAAATATGTATTTCACAGGTATTATCATAGCCGCGATGACCTTTCTAACGATAGGTCTCTGGCATCCTATCGTCATCAAGACAGAATATTATTTTGGCACTCGTCCCTGGGTGATCTATCTGCTCGTTGGCATCAGCTGTTGCGTGGCAGCACTCTTCATCAGCAATGTCTATATCTCCTCATTCCTTGGTGTGTTCGGTGCTTCCGCCCTATGGGGCATCGGCGAACTCTTCTCTCAGAAAAAACGCGTAGAGAAGGGCTGGTTCCCCATGAATCCCAAGCGAAGAAAGAAATAATAAAATGAGTCCACAAGGGCTAAATTGAGTAGGAACTGGGTCGATGAATATTGTGAAAACGTGTGTTTTAAGGCCGTTTTCTTATACTTTTGGCTTCGATTTTGGGTTGTTTTATGAAAATAAAAACTTTCTAGAAGGTAGAAATAGGGTAGAAAAAATGTCCAAAATTAATTGTTTTTAATAAGCTTGAATTGCGTAAATCATTGATAATGAGGTGGTTGCGTTTTTGTTAATAATTAAAAAATTGTTTTTCGAGAAGTTTGTGACTAATTGATTTTCAGTACGTTAGATGAGGTTACTTGCCCACGCAGAATCTACTTTCCGACGCAGAATCTACTATCCCACGCAGAAAGTACTATCTGCAAATATAAGTTGTTGATACACAGAGTATATCTCTATATTTATGGGTTCCAAAAGTGATTCCGAGGGACAGTGGGGGGACGTAAAATAGGCAAAAATCTGCAAATATGACTGCCGTCAAAAAAAGAAAATGCAAAGAACTGGAAAATCGATTTTGCAGATGTTTGTACGTTTACACTTTTTAACGCAGATTTTTGCACATTCTTTCATTAAGGTTTTGTTTAGGTTATAGATATTTAATATGGGATTAAACTAAACCAAGCCGTGTACTATCAAGCCGAGTTAATTGATTCTCTTTTCTTATGGAAGGCAAAAGTGTTATATTGAATGACTAAAATGTTCCTTTTTCAATAAAATGTGCCATGTAGATGAAGTTTTTTAGTAAAATATGCATCAGGTAATAATATTTTTATTATTTTTGCAACAAAAAGTTTCTATATGACTCTTCAAAAGTGGATAAAGGATAGGGCAATTCATGGATATCCTACATTCTCGATAGAGGATGTAAGAGGGGCTGGAATGTACTCTTCTGAACAGATAATGAAGAATGAACTCAACAGGCTATGTTCAAATAAGACTATAGTCAATGTGTATCGAGGTTTCTATGTGATTATTCCCGTTCATTACGTTCTTCGTGGTTCTGTACCTGCAACCTATTATATTGACCAGCTGATGGCTTATCTTGGTAAGCCCTACTATGTATGTATGCTAAGTGCAGCAGAATTACTAGGTGTGGCACATCAGCGACCACAGCAGTTTTCTGTGATGACAACGTATCCAAGACGTCAGTTGGTGACAACTCGAAATGTAACCACCGACTGGTTTTATCGTGAAACGCTGCCCGAAGATGCTCTTGTTCTAAAGAATACTGAAACTGGGACAATCCGAATTTCAAATTCTCTTTTGACGGCAGCTGACCTTGTACAGAACCAGCAGCATGTTGGTGGATTATCTCGCGTTGCTACTATACTTGAAGAACTGACAGAACAGATTGATATCGACAGCCAATTACCGGCTCTGATACCTTTTGTCAAGACTGTAACATGGCAACGTCTAGGTTACATCCTGGAAAATGTGATAGAAGATAAGGAAACTGCGGATAAGCTATTTGAGCAGCTTCACGCTTCATCAGCCCGTATGGTTTATAAGCCATTAAGTTCCTCGGCAGAAGATAATCCTTCTGTCAGAGACAACCGATGGAAGATAAATATTAACGTAGAAATAGAAACAGACGATATATGATTAACAGAACAGCGATTCAGCAATGGAGCGAGCATGCTCCTTGGATAGATAATGCACAGATAGAGCAAGACCTGATTATCTGTCGTGCCTTGGTTTCCATCTTCAGCGATGAGTTCCTTGCATCGCAGTTGGCATTCCGAGGAGGAACCGCTTTGCATAAACTCTATCTCTCGCCTCAGCCTCGATATAGTGAGGACATTGATTTGGTTCAGATTACTCCTGGACCTATCAAGCCTATTATGTATCGATTGGGCGAAGTTCTTGACTGGTTGCCAGACAGGGTAACTAAGCTGAAACGATACAATAATACTATGTTGTTCCGCGTGGAGTCTGAAATACCGCCAACGGTACAGATACGTCTGAAAGTTGAAATCAATTGCTTCGAGCATTTCAACGTGCTTGGGCTGACAAAGATTCCGTTCAAAGTGGAGAACTCATGGTTCACTGGCGAAGCCGAACTGACGACCTATCATTTCGAAGAACTCTTGGGAACCAAACTTCGTGCCCTTTACCAGCGAAAGAAAGGACGCGACCTCTTTGACCTTTATATCGCCTTACAGCGAAAGGACGTAGATGTTGATAAAGTCCTTCAATGCTACAAGAAGTATATGGAGTTTGTGGTTGATAGGGCTCCATCTTACAAGCAGTTTGTCAATA
>Ga0256404_1011795_pt1 | contig 11569 bp, 13 predicted proteins | sample RumenRJG_01DNA_FD_185990 | JGI IMG/M metagenome (GOLD analysis project Ga0256404, IMG submission 185990) | Bovine rumen microbial communities from Lethbridge, Alberta, Canada - RJG_01 | ecosystem: Host-associated > Mammals > Digestive system > Stomach > Rumen | place: Canada: Alberta | collected... | reverse complement strand
TGTGTTTCTTCCGCAAAAAGATTGATCTGCATTTCATTTCAACCGCCTTTATTATAGTATCTTTATTATACCATAATCTGACGATTTTTTCAACAATTTTTTATGAATTTTTAGAGGTTACCTTAAAGCAACTGCTGAAAACCTCATATGCTGTAGAGGGACAAACTGTAAGACCGTTTTTAGTATTGCTTTATTTATTAAGTAAAATCGATTATCTGACGCTTGATGAGTATACATATTTATTGCCTCTTTGTATTGGCGAAAAAGAAACTATTGAAATCAAAGCAGGCATTTCAATGTTACGAATGAATCGTACTACTATAGATGAAATTATAGTGAATAGATTGATGAATATGCCGAATTATATAGTAGCATTGGAATACTTGCTTGAAAATGATGTGACAGAAGAATTGATATGTGAAGTGGGATTGAATCGAAAAAGCCGTCAATATGATAAGTCATATTATAACTTGTACAAAGCATTATACAAGGTCTTTGTCAAAGGTGATATTGATTGCTTATCATCGGTTTATTCCGCAACTAAAGATATAAAAATCGGGAAATGGTGGCGTAGTTACTTATTTGACACCACATCGGAAACCGCAATCAACAAATTCCCGGCAGAACATTTGAATAATACAATATTTAGCGGTATTAGCGATGAAATCGAGTTTAAAAAAGCCTTTTTCAAGATAATGCATTTGTTTAAGGCTAAGGCTACACTTTCCGATTATCTTGACTTAAACCGCCGTTACATAAAAACTACGGATATTGTACTTTTTGAAGATAATACAGTTAAGTTAGATATTGTTCCACAATATTTCTTTAAATCTGTTATGGAACAATTGCATTCAGAGGTTTTTGTTGCTTCGGAATTGCTCTATAAAAATTGTAGTATTGAGGAAATTGCTGATTGCCTTGTTGTTAGTGACGATACGATTATAAATGGTATCAATGAAGAACTTGGGTTGAATGTAAGTACAATAGAAGCAGCACATGAGGCATTAGAAGATAATCGTTATCAACGACTGCAGCATCTTATTGATACTAAATTTACCGATGAGAAGTTGCTAACACTGCTTGACTGCTTTGAAAATAGAAACGATAACGAGATTAGAAGTATGGTTACTGACAATGCCGATGTGCCTACTATTTTTGAGTATGTGTTGGGAATTTTATGGTATAAAACAAGTGAAAGAATCGGTAAAATTCTTGATTATATGAAATTGTCGCTTGACGCAGATTTGTTGCCTAAAACACACGCAGCAGGCGGAGAAGCTGACATTGTTTATGAGTATGGAAACACAGAATACTACCCCGAACATACGCTGCTTCTTGAAGCAACTTTAGCGGACGGTACAAATCAGCGCCGTATGGAAATGGAACCTGTTTCAAGACATTTGGGGCAACATTTAATACGCACAGGTAATATGAATTCATATTGTGTGTTTGCAACAAATTACTTGAATATAAATGTCATTGCGGATTTTAGAGGAAGAAAGAATATGCCGTATTATGACCCGAATGATTATGATAAATTTGTTGACGGTATGAAAATAATACCTCTGCAAACAAGCGAATTAAAAAGTATTGTATCAAAAAATATAAAATACAGAGATTTGTATAGCTTATTTGATAAGGCATATAAGTCGGAATTAAAACCGCATGAGTGGTATAGCGAAATAATAATTCAAAACATTTAAATGAATAAAAATTAGGTGAGATTAGGTGGTGATGTGCTTGAAAAGTTTAAGCCCTTTGAGATATCCTGGAGGAAAAGCCAAACTATATGATTATATATGCAATGTTTTTGAAGCTAACAATTTAAAAAATGTAACATATGTGGAACTTTTTGCTGGCGGTGCGGGATTGGCAATTAGTTTGTTGCTCAATAAAAAAGTTAAAAGGATTATAATTAATGATATAGATTATTGCATTTTTTGCTTTTGGAAATGTGTTGTAAATAGAAGTGATGAATTTTGCCAAAGAATCGGAAGCTGTAATATAACAATAGATGAACACGAAAAACAAAAAACAATATATAAAGATCCTTATAATTATTCTGAAATGGATGTTGCTTTTGCTACATTGTTTTTGAATAGGACACATCGCTCTGGTATATTAAACGGTGGTATTATTGGAGGAAAGTCGCAAGAGGGTAAATATAAAATAAATTGTAGATTCAATAAAGAGAATATAATTGAACGTATAAAAAATATTGCAAGATACAAGGATTATATCACTGTTACTAATTTAGATGCGATTGATTTCATAAGCACTCAAAAAAAGATACTAAGGAAAAAGTGTTTTTTCTATATTGACCCACCATATGTAGTTAAGGGTGGAGACTTATATAAAAATGCATTTTCAATAGCGGATCATAAAAAACTTGCGTATGCGATCAATAAGATTTTAAGAAATAGAAAATGGATCATTACATATGACAATCATAACTTGATCGAACAGCTATATTCTAAAAACACTATAAAACATTTTGAGATACAATATACAGCACAAAACAAAAAACGAGGAGAGGAAATTATGATTTTTTCAAATCGTGTTAAAATACCAGGGTGTAAAATATTGTAGAAGAAGGGAAGATAAAAATGTTTAAGACCTTAAAGATAAACGAGTTTCGTTGTTTGGAAAATAAGGAGATTAACCTGGGGAGATACTTGACAGTACTTTCCGGAAGAAATTCAACTGGAAAATCTACAGTATTAGGAATGTTGGGAAATGCTGGAGAAATAAAGAAAAAAGAAGGTGCAACATATAACAATAGTCGGTTTAGAGCTGAATTTAGCGAACTCTTTAATGGTAGCGAAGAACACGACAAATCCGGTTCAAATAGATATGAGGTCGATATTTGCGATAGTGATGGGAATATAATAGATTACAGAAAATTTAGGATTACATGGCAAAAAAAGAACAAGAATAGTGATGAACGAAGATTCCACATTGTTCCGTACAGAAAAGACGAAGAAATTGATACAAGTGCAAAGTTCAGTATACCTGTCTTATATTTAGGACTATCAAGACTTTTTCCAATTGGGGAAGCAGATGAAAATCGTTTAAATTCCACTATGGTGAAATTTAAAACAGAAGAACATCAGAAGTGGTTTACCGAGGAATACACTAAAATTTTATCTTTACATAGCGATATAAAAAGTGTATCTAACACTTATCTTGGCGAAACGGATAAAAAATCTGCAATTGGTGTAAACACTGATGACTATGATTATCTCGCAAATTCATCAGGGCAAGATAATTTAGGGCAAATTTTATTAGCAATTCTATCATTTAAAAATATAAAGGAAGATTGGAATGGTGCTTGGAAAGGAGGGTTATTACTAATTGATGAAATTGATTCAACCCTACATCCAGCAGCTCAGAACAGACTTATTGATTTGATTATACGAGAAGCACGAAGTATGGAAATACAAGTTGTTGTTACAACGCATAGCTTAAGTTTATTAAAGCATATATCATTAAAGACTGCATATAATAGTGATTGTATTAACAATGTTGAGTTGTATTATTTTACTAATGCGAATAGGATATTAGAAATTCGACGTAACATTGATTTCTCACAAATAGAGGGTGATTTATTGGTACAATCAAACATTCAGAGTATGCATAAAATCAAAGTATATTCAGAAGATGGCGAAAATAGATGGTTTTTGACAAAATTGCTTTCGGAGTATATGGGTTATATTGAAGTTCTTGATGTTAATCTTGGGTGCAAAGAATTGATTACTTTATATAAGGCCGATACCGAATATTTTGGTAATACAATTATCGTTTTTGATGGAGATGTTAAAGATGCCGAATTAGCTACAGTCCCACAAGCAATCCGAGAACGAACAGGGAACATGATTAAGTTGCCAGGACAAGTTAGACCCGAAGAGGTTATATATCAGTATATACTTGGGTTATCGGCAGAACATCCATATTGGGCTTCCGCACGAAATGTTAATTTTACTTGGGACTACTTCCATGACCATGGACCGGAAACCTATAATTGTGAAAAAGACAGGGATAAATACAAAAAGTGGTTTCAAGAACATATGCAATTTTTTGATGCTACGAAATTGTTTGAATTCTGGTTAGAAGATAATACTGAACAAGCAGAAATTTTTGTAGATCAATTTAAGGAAGCATATAATTCAATTGCTTCAAGGATGTTTATAAATAAAATATATGATTAGAGATAATGCGTCATATGACAAACAGAAATTGAGTACATTTTGAGTACAAAAACTTTTGCAAAACAAATCACGGCACGAAAAACTGTGAAATTTAAGAAATATAATCACGGAAAATCAAGAAAAAACATCTTGATTAACTTCCCCTAAGTCGAGTGGGAATGACACATTACAGCCGACAAATGGCTTAACCACGCCGTTTGCGTCACTTACGAGTGCAAAATGGCAACAATTTGGCAACACTAAATTATTTATAAAAGTAAGAGCTAACTGAAATCGAAATCAGTTAGCTCTTTTATTGTATATGTATTATTTACCACTACCAATTCAAAAAATCAAACGCAAGATTCCCTAATTTTGACAACTCGCTATCAAGCGGTTTTGATTTTAATAGATTGGAAATTTTATCTTGACATTCTTGATACTGTGAAGCAGTAAGTTTGCTCCATACCACTCCAGTAATGGAAGCCTTTTCGAGAATAATACTGTCAAGAGGACAATCGCACAGCGAAAAATCCGGAACAGAATGCTCGGTAAAAATAAGATCGCTAAAAACATATAAATATTTAAAAGTCATATTTATTAACTTTTGAGCAAGACCATATCCAGTTACATATTTGTTTTCACTTCCGATTATATCAGCGCAAAATAATAATGAGATGTCTGATATCAAGTCTTTCGAAAAGATATATTCACATTGTTTTATTGCTGTGTCTGTGGCATAGCATATTTCATCTTTAGTATGTAAAAATGAATTGCTGTAATATCGACCCGCTGTCATCATATCTTTATAAGCCAAATCAATGCATTTTAATTGAACCGCATTTGAATCACTCTTATCGGTTGACTGACCCAATATAGAGGATTCTAAAAAGTTCTTTTTCCAATCCATATTCTCTTACCTCACATGCCTTTCAAATGGTCTTTGAAATCTTTAATCATATTGTCACTAATGTTTTGTGAAGATACTTTTGTATGGACTGATGCTTTATTGCTTTCCGGATAATTATATCTCCAATTATCGTACTCCTCTTTTGTTATTTCACCATTTCTGTATTTACGGGCAACCTTATTCCACGCACGAAGCATATCGTACATAGGAAAATAAGACGGATTTTCTCTGTCAAGTGTAAGACAGAATTCGTCATCAAGCATATTTATTGTCAATCCGTATATATCCTCTATTGCAAACAGTGTGTGCAACAGTGCATCGTAATTATCAATATCGGGCAGTTTGATTGCCTGCGGTGATACGCCGAATATTTTTGCAATATCCTTTATCATTTCGTCTTTTGGTGTTCTGACGCCTATTTCGTACTGACCTACACGAGTTTCAGCTGTTTTTTCACTAAAGCCGAGTTTGATGCCAAGCCATTTTTGTGTGGCACCGTGCAGATTTCTTAAAAATCTTATTCGTTCTCCGATAGCCATATTATATCTCCAATCGTATTATTCTATCTACTATTATAAGAACCTGTCAAGTATCGGGTAGTATTTTTTTCAAAAATCTCCACCCTTCTTACTTGACAGAACCTTGAAATGGGTGTATGAATTATACACCCATTATAACATATTAGTTTGAGTTAGTCAACTATAAGAAATAAAAAAGATAATAAATTTCAAAAAAATACTTGACATTATCGAATAAGTAATGTATAATGGTAATACATTATCTAATTGCGTTGAGAGTAACGATAAAAACAAACAGGTTAGAACACTATATTACTGCAATTTGATAAAAAACCAATAGTAAGGAGTGAAAACAATGGGGAATTTATTTTTGAGAGCTGAAGAAGTGCAGCAGATACTCGGAGTATCAAAGTCATATGCTTACAAGGTTATCAAGGAAATGAATTCCGAACTGCAACGGCAAGGCTATCGCACCATTGCCGGCAGAGTAAGCAAACAATATTTTTTCAAGAAAGTAAATTATCAGCCACAGGCAGAAGGGAGTTGTAAAAATGGCGGTATATAAAGACGGCGAGAAAAAATGGCGTGCAGTTTACAGATTTACCGATTGGACTGGTGAAAGAAAACAAACGCAAAAACGAGGCTTTAATACAAAGCGAGAGGCTTTAGAATGGGAGCGAGAGCAGCTACGCAAAGTAAAATCGGATGTTGATATGACATTCGAAAGTTTTGCAGAACTGTATCGTGAAGATGTCGGAGCAAGAATTAAGGAAACAACATGGGAAACAAAAAATTCTATTATTGATAAAAAGCTGATTCCCTATTTTGGGAAAAAGCGAATGTCAGACATCAAACCTAAGGATATTATTGCATGGCAAAATGAAATGATGAATTACCGTGATGAACATGGAAAGCCATATTCGCCTGTATATCTTAAAACCTTGCACAATCAATTAAGCACAATATTCAATCATGCAGTAAAGTTTTATGGACTATCTGAGAATCCTGCTGCAAAAGCAGGCAATATGGGCAAAGCCAAGAACAAGGAAAAAGAGTTTTGGACTAAAGATGAATACTTAAAATTCATTGATGAGATGCTTGATAAGCCGATTTCGTTCTATGCATTTGAAATGTTGTATTGGACAGGCATAAGACTGGGAGAATTGCTTGCATTGACATCTTCAGACTTTGATTTTGAAAGAAAAACGGTTACAATCAACAAATCATATCAGCGAATTGGCAAAAAGGATATTATAACAAGTCCCAAAACTGAGAAAAGCAACAGAGTAATCAATATGCCCGATTTCTTGTGCGAGGAAATGAAAGAGTATATTCACAGCCTTTATGGTGTGACGGACAGTGACAGGATATTCCCAATCAGCAAAAGCTATTTGCACCATGAGATGGACAGAGGTACAAAAGCCGCAGGCGTAAAGCGTATTCCCATACACTCCATTCGCCATAGTCATATAAGCCTTCTGATAGACTTAGGATTTTCGGCTGTTGCAATAGCTAATCGAGTAGGGCATGAAAGTATTGACATTACATATAATTATGCTCATATGTTCCCATCTACACAGCTTGATATGGCTAATAAACTGAACGAGGAAAGGGGTGAGGATAATGGATAAATCGCTTGATAACAAAGGGCGTTGGCGAAATGTGATAATATCTTTTAGAATGTCACCGCAGGAGCGAGATGATTTGAATGTTAGAGTAAAGCTGTCAGGACTTACAAAGCAGGACTACATAATAAAACGCCTGTCAGAGCGAGACATAGTAGTTCAGCCGAACACAAGAGTTTACAAGGCTTTAAGAAACCAAATGGCAGAAATTTTGTCAGAGTTACAGCGAATAGACAACGGGGCAGACATTGACAGCGACTTGCTCGACATAATTCAAATTACGGCGCAAACCTACAACGGGTTGGCAGAAAAAGAAAAGTCCTGATGTATCGGCAAATACAAAAGGACTCGGAAAGTGTGGTAAAACACCCTCACAACAAGGATATTTTACCACACCTCCGGCTAATTTGCAATAGGAGGTGACGAAAAAATGAGCAATTTGAAGCTGATAAATATGCAGGACATTGAAGTTGAAGCGATAAACTGGCTTTGGTATCCGTTTATCCCATACGGGAAAGTGACAATTATACAAGGAGATCCGGGCGAGGGCAAAACAACGCTTGTGCTTCAGATTATTGCAAGGCTTACCAAAGGCGAAAGTATTATCAATGAGGATGCAAATCCACCTATAAATGTTATATACCAAACGGCAGAGGACGGACTGGCTGATACGATAAAACCACGGTTATTGGCTGCAAATGCGGATTGCTCAAAGGTACTTGTAATTGATGATAAAGATACACCGCTTACAATGCGTGATGTACGGCTTGAACAAGCAATCATTGAAACAAATGCAAAGCTCGTAGTTTTAGATCCCATTCAAGGCTTTTTAGGTGCAGACGTTGATATGCATAGAGCCAACGAAATCAGACCTGTAATGAAGCACATAGCCGAGCTTGCAGAAAAATATAAATGTGCGATTATTTTAATCGGGCATATGAACAAGTGCAGCGTCGGAAAATCTGCATACAGAGGGTTAGGCTCTATCGATTTTCAGGCAGCGGCAAGAAGTGTGCTGATTGTCGGCAGAATTAAGGACGAGCCTGAAATCAGGGTTGTATGTCAGACAAAAAGCTCGCTTGCACCCGAAGCAAAGGCAGTTGCGTTTCGGTTGAGCGAGGAAAACGGCTTTGAATGGATAGGTGAATATGATGTTACTGCTGATGATTTGCTTTCCGGAACGGCAAAAGGCACAAAGAAGCAAGAGGCTATGGATTTTCTTGAAAAATTGCTTGCTGATGGTCAAATGCTACAGACAGCGATAATGGAGCTTGCAGTGAAAAAGGGCATAGCCGAAAAGACCTTGCGAAATGCAAAGGAAGCGCTTGGCATTATATCAAAGCGAGTAAATAACCAATGGTATTGGAGCCTGAATTAAAAGTAAGATGGCAAGATGCCCATTTCTATACAATAGGGCATCTTACCACCTTGAAAGGATATGATGTGATATGAAGAAAATACAAATCACGCAAGAGCTATTTGTAAAAATACTCAAATATTTTTACGGTGAGGAATTTGAGCTTGATGACGATGAGTTGTGTGAGCTTTACCATGAAATAAAGAAAGGCATAGATAAAAAGCTTGACGCAATTTCAAGAAGGAGCTACTACACAGAATATAAAACAGCTGATAATGCTGAAGTCAAAGAACAAGCAAGGCAGAAGTATCTTGATGCTGTGGGTATGCACAGGGATTTCAGATATTGATTCCCTTTTAACCACCTGAACGGGAATGTGGCACATTCCCGTAAAATTACTAAGAATGAGAGGATTGAACCATGAAAGAAAAATTTATTGAAAACGGAATAGAGTATGTTCGCTGCGGAGATTATTATATTCCCAATTTGTCTGTACCTCAAAATCAATATGAAATTGGCAAATATGGCAGAATGAGATTGCAGTATATTAAAAGCGAAAGAAAATGCTTCTACAGCTATCTTATGATAATGGGGAACTTGAATGAACATTTGCATGAAATTGATGTGCAGGCACAGGAAATTTTAAACCAATTTATAAAAGCGGCGGAGCAATCTGCTCCCGACAAGGAGGCGCAACAAATGCAATGGGTAAGACATATGAACAATGCACAAGCCTCTGCCAATGAGGTTATAAATCACGAACTGATTTATGTATAAAGTAGGAACTTAATGTTCTAACAAGCATAGCATTTGGATGCCCAAATTCTCCATTTTAGTGGCGTTGCCCCTAATACCCCAATGCAGAAAGGAGAATTTTCGTGCGAGTGAGAAACAACAGAATGATGCTTCGGCTCAGTGATAATGAATGTCAGACTTTGAAAAAATGCTCTGAAAAAGTTGGTGTCCCCAGAGAGGTATATCTGCGGATGCTGATTATGGGAACACAACCGAAAGAAAAACCATCGGCTGATTTTTACGGTATGATGAAAGAATTAAACGCTATCGGGAACAGTCTGAATCAAATTGCAAAGGTGGCAAACTCAAAAGGCTTTATCAATGTAAAAGCATACGAGGAAAATGCCCGTAAGTTAAACAAATTTATCACAGAAATAAGCAAGGCGGTCTTTGTGCCCGAAAGGAGGGATGATAAATGGCTGCTACAAGAATTTGGTCTATAAAAGGTCGGCTGGACAGCGTGATAAATTATGTTACCAATCCGGAAAAGACAGACGGCGGCAGATATACAGATACGGAGCTTCAAGCCTTAACGGATGTAATAGATTATGCTGAAGACGAGGCAAAAACACATAATAAGGTTTATGTTTCGGGGATAAATTTATCCCCGAACATTGCCCGTGATCAGATGGTCATGACGAAGCTTCAATTCGGAAAAACAGATAAAATTTTAGCCTATCACGGCTATCAGAGCTTTTTGCCGGGCGAGGTTACACCTGATATAGCACATGAAATCGGTGTCAAGCTTGCAGAGCGTTTGTGGGGCGATAGATTTCAAGTACTTGTTACAACACATCTCGACCATGAGCATATTCACAACCACTTTTGCCTGAATTCCGTTTCTTTTGTTGACGGAAAGAAATTCAGGGGTGGCAGCAAGGCTTACTGGGTTATGCGAGCAGAATCGGATAAAATCTGTACAGAATATGGCTTGTCTGTAATAGAAAACCCCGGCAAGGGTAAAAACTATGCAGAATGGAAAGCCGAACAGGAGGGCAGACCAACCATAAGGGGACAGATAAAAGACGAACTTGATGAAATTATCAAGGCTTCCTACACTTACAAGGATTTTTGGAGAATACTGAAGCAGCGTGGATATGAGGTTAAGTGTGATGTAAAGTATGTTGCATTAAAGCCTGCCTATTCTCAAAGGTATATCCGACTTAAATCACTCGGAGAAAATTACAGTGAGGAATCAATACAGAGGCGTATTGCTATGGCGAGAAACGGCATAAGGGTATTGGATAAGCCTACGCCGGATTACAATGCATGGCTTAATAAATACGAGCCAACAAAGCTACACGGATTTAAAGCATTGTATTTTCATTATCTATATCTGTTCGGAAAGATACGCAAAAAGGAAACACCGCAGAGAATATCTTTTTATATGCGTGAGGAGCTTATAAAATTTGACCGTTATCAAAAGCAATTTCATTTCTTGGTTGAGAATAATATTGAAACGACAGCGCAGTTAAAAATATTTAAGGAAAATGCTGAAAACAAAATGTCAGAACTTACGCATAAACGCAGTAGATTGTATAGTAAAGCCGATCCGACGATTGAAATCAAGACCATCAACGCAGAATTGCGAGAAGTTCGAAAAAATATTCGTATATGCAATAATATCTTTCAAGATATTGAAACAATACGGGAGCATCAAAATTATGTAATCTGGCTTGAACAAGAAGCCGAAAAGGATAAAAAAAGACGATATTTAGGCAAGGAAAGATAAATATTTGTTAAGAATATAATTCTGTTTGGTACTGTGTGTAAAAACATTTTTTTACAATAGTTAGACTAAATCTGTCTTAAATTGTTGACTATCGGCTAATAATATGTTATAATTATACCATAGAAATCTGTAATATCGACTAAAAATGGAGTGGATGATATGGAAATTAAACGAGATTTATATTTAAACAAACTGATAAAACGAGAGTGTAATGGTTTGGTTAAGGTGGTAACCGGCATAAGAAGATGCGGTAAATCGTATTTGCTTTTTCATTTGTATCACGATTATTTGCTTAATAAAGGAATTAGTGAAGACCATCTTAGGAGGCCTTTTCTAAAATCACTGTTAGAAAGGGCTGAGAAGTTTGCCCTTCCTGCGCGGCAGTCGGGCTTGTTTCACAAAACAACCCACTGATTCGTAAAGGAGAATGTAACTTCATGTTTGC
>Ga0256404_1011794_pt1 | contig 11569 bp, 6 predicted proteins | sample RumenRJG_01DNA_FD_185990 | JGI IMG/M metagenome (GOLD analysis project Ga0256404, IMG submission 185990) | Bovine rumen microbial communities from Lethbridge, Alberta, Canada - RJG_01 | ecosystem: Host-associated > Mammals > Digestive system > Stomach > Rumen | place: Canada: Alberta | collected... | reverse complement strand
ATTACCTCTCTGGCTTGGAAGGGACGCACAAACTATACGAGTGCATTAAGTGCTAATATCACAGTCTATATGGAGAATACCGACGATGCGACTTATACTTCGCCTTACGCCGTTCAGGATACTGATAATATGGTGAAGGTGTATGAGGGCGTGGTGTCGCTGAGTCCTACCAGCAGCACAGCCGACCGCATCAATATCAAGTTGAATACTCCTTTCGCCTACGAGGCAGGAAAGAGCATCCGCATCTTGATAAATTCGGAGAATGATGTTCTCTCAGGAATCTGGGCTATGCAGACACGCTCTTGGTGGCAGGTGGACAACACGCTGACGGCCAACACTATCTATGGCACGGGTTCCAGCATGAGTCTTGCCCAATCTACTCCGGTGGTTTATTTTACAGCCGAAGAGCCTGCCAACAGCGTGAGTGGCAAGGCCACCTTCGAGGCCGACGGCCAGCCTGCTGCAGGTGTGGAGGTAAAGGCCACTTCGGGCAATGTGGTCTACGAGACGACAACTGCTGCCGACGGCACTTACAACCTTCCCATCTATCAGAACGAGAAAGACTATCAGCTGACGGCCACCCTGACGGGCTATATGCCCATCACGAAGACCATCAACGTGAAGGAAGGCTCAGTGGTGGAGAACCTTGTGATGGCTCCTGCCGACCGCATTGCTATTATTGCTACTAACTTTGCCGAGAAAGCAAGCGTCAACCATGAGCTGACCGTCGAGGCAACGATTATCAACCCGACGACGGAGATCGTGAGCGACTATACCGCTACGCTCTATCTCGACGGCGAGGCTGTTGCCACTGCAGAGCCGCGACTTATAGGACCAGGTGAAGAGACGACGCTCACCTTCAGCTGCTATCCCCACGAGGCCGGCACGAAGCCTGCCTATGTTGAAGTGGTTACAGGCGACAAGGCTACCCAATCGGAGACGGTCGATGTCGTGATAGCCGAAGAGGTTGGTACGAAGCTGCTGCAGGTGTTGGAGAATAAGGCACGTAACAACAATGCCATCAGTAATTGGAACATGAACAAGTTCAACCTCTACGACTGGTATTATACCCCCGAGCAGATGGGCATTGCCAAGGGTACGAAGATCCATTCGCTCACGCTGCGCGGATTTAGCAACACTACTGTCACCATGACCAACAAGCTCTATATGGCCAACATGACTGAGGGCTCACTGCCTTCGGGCAATCCTGTGGGCGATATGACGCTGGTGGGGTCTGGCACGACGAACATCACGAAGATGGGTTCGACCAATGCAACGGTCGACCTTGTCACCATCGAGTTTGACGAGCCCTTCGTCTACGATGGTGGTTATCTGCACCTGACGCTGGCTACAGAGTTCAGCACTGCTTCGCCTTCCGTCAATTTCGAGATGGACAATAGCTTCACGAAGGCTCGCAAGGCCAATGGTTCGCAGGATATGACAACGGTGGAGAATCCCTCATGGACAGCTTCTCAGCAGACCATCGTCGGCTATTTCCAGGTGGACGACTTCGTGACCGTCAGCGGCATCGTTGCCGACAAGGATACGAAGGCAGCCATCGAGGGCGCAGAGGTGAAGCTGCTGAGCGGCAATGTGGAGTATAGCGGTACGACGGATGCCGATGGTGCCTACAGCATCAATGTTATCCAGAAAGACCTGGCCTACGATGCCCTTGTCACAGCTCCTGCCTATCTGATGTACAAGGAGAGCGGTGTGACCCTCGAAGGCCGCGACTATCAGCTCTCAAAGAACGTCACGTTCACGGCAGGCCAGATGTCTACCGTCATCCTGCCCGTAGCCCTCGATGCCACTGAGGTTGCCGCTGCCGGTAAGTTCTACCAGCCTACAGCCTTCAATGCCGAGACGCAGAGCATCAGCTACGAGTCGGTGACAACCACTGAGGCCAACAAGCCTTATCTCTTTATCCCCGCTGTGGCCGAGCCGTTCGACTTCTCTACGTTCGACATCGCTGCTGCCGAGGCAGGCACGACAACGGTCGACGAGGCTTCGTTCGTCGGAACTTACGGTCGCGAGCACCTTGTTTCCGATGACGTTACGACCTACTTCGGCTTCTTAGCCAGCACGGGCGAGTATGTCCGTGTAGGCGAGACGAAGGGTGCCTGGTGCGGACAGTATCATGCCTACATCGCTGTACCCACCGATGTTGTCCCGACGGCTGCCCGCCTGACCATCATCCTCGACGGACAGGAGGCGACAGGAATAGGGAATGAAGAATTAAGAATGAAGAGTGAAGAATCGCGTGGTGGCATCTACGACCTGCAGGGCCGATTGGTATCTCGAGGGTACGAAGGTACGGAGGTACGTGGGTACGAGAATAGCGATGAAGGTAATCTCGCACCTTCGCACCCCCGCACCTTTGCACCTTCGATGAAGAAGGGCATCTACATCCAGAATGGCCGAAAGGTTGTGAAAAAGTAAAAAAGTGAAATTCTAACAAAGCGAAAAAAATAGATATGACAATCAATAAGAAAGAATATAGTAAGCCTTCTGTCGCCATCTTCCAGGTGGCGGCGGAGGCCCTCCTCGAAACAGGTAGCACGGGCGAGCCCGTCGTTAAGGCTGATGACGAAGAGGAGCTGGGTGCTGCACCGACAGACAATCGTCGGTGCGGCAACAGCTACGTCTGGGACGACGAGGATGAGTACGAAGAATAGGCACGCACAAAACGTTCCCTGCCAAACTGGTCTCGAAACACCTCGATATCGACAAACCCCATCTGTGCCAGCAGCTCCTCAAGCTCGCGGGCATAGATGGGGTTGATTTCAAACAACAGCTGTCCGCCGGGCTTCAGCCACGACAGCCCCTTCTCGGCTATGGCATGGTAGAAGAGCAAGGGGTCGCTGTCGGGAACAAACAATGCCTGATGGGGCTCGTGTTCCAAGACGTGAGCCTCCATATCCGACCGCTCCTTCTCGGCGATATAGGGCGGATTGCTCACTATCAGGGAGAAAGCCCCTCTCCCGTCCCCCCCAAGGGGGGAAGCTTCCATAGGGCAGGCACAAGAGCAAGGCAAAGTTGCACCCTCCCCCCCTTGGGGGAATGGGAGGGAGGCTTCGCTCAAAATGTCCATCTGCCAGAAGTTGACGTTGGCACCAAGCCGCTCAGCATTCCTGCGAGCTACACGCAAGGCCTCTTCAGAGATGTCGATGGCATCAACGTGGGCTTCGGGATGCATCAGGGCCAGTGTGATGGCGATGCAGCCACTGCCAGTGCCGATGTCGAGGATGGAGGACGGGAGGGGTGACGGGAGGGGTGCCACCAGCCCCTCTGTCTCGGGTCTCGGTATCAGCACGGCGGGCGTCACCTCAAACAGTCGGCCGCAGAAGGGAGCAAGGCCGATGGCATACTGTACGGGCTCTCCCTGCTCGATACGGCTCACGACCGTCTCCAGACGCTCTGCATCGGCAGCCGACAACGCTTTGAGACCGCCGCAAAGGGCATCGGCCCACGACAGTCCGAAGGCCGTCTCTATAATCATCCTACCAACGGCCTGCGCCTCGCGCTCGTCAGCAATGGCTGCACGCAGCCGTCTGTTCATCTCCTGGTATGTCATTTCAGCCGCAAAGGTACGAATAAGTGAGCGAAAAGACAACAAAAAGCAAATTTTCTTTGCTTTTTCGGGCTTTTCCGAACGGAAGTACCTTATCTAAAGGTACGAACAAACTTGTAAAAAACAAAATATAATTGTTAAAATGAAGTAAAAGAACGAATAGGTTAGCTGTAAAATAAAGAAAAACCATTATCTTTGCGGCGACCTATTAAGGATGATAATATACGCATTCAGAGCACTTTGGAATCATTAGTAATTATTACTTTATTAACAGATTAAAAAACACTACAAGATGAAAAAAACTACGCTTCTCGCCATTGCTGCGCTCTTTACAGCCAACGTAGCAACGGCACAAATCATGCAACAGCCGGAAGGCACTGTCTACAACACCTACGCCTGCTCGCAGTCGTTCTATTGCAGCCCCTCCTCGGAAGTAAGGGAGGCTAAGCCGGAAACCAACCGCGCCTACCTCGCTGTGCTCGTTGATGACGGAGAAGGTAAGGTCTATCTGAAACATCCGTTCCCCCAGCAGTGGATGCTCACCGAAGAAGATGGCTACCTGACGCTCACACGCGAGGCCGACGGTTCGTACACGGCCGTGATGCCACAACCCATCTTTACAACCGAAGAGGGCGTCCTCACTTATGCCGAAGCCTATACCGTAACGACCGAGACCAACGAGGATGGCATCGAACAGTTCGTCTTCCAGCCGGCAGCGGAAAACAAGGTCAGCTTCTCGTACAAAGACGGTGAGCTGCGACAGACCGACGACCTGATTATTGCACTGACCGACGGCAACGGCCAATTCCTGCTGCACGCCGTCTACGACATCGACTTCACCAGCCCCGGCGAGCTTGTCCAGCTGCCGGAGGGCGTACAGCTCGAGGACTTCTTCCTCAAGGCTACCGACGACGAGAACTACTCAGTCAACCGCATGGTCAAGGGTGCCATCGTCGGCAACGATGTCTACATGGCTCCGTTCAGCAGCTTCGAGGACAGCTTCATCCACGGCACCATCGAGGGCAACAAGGTGAGCTTCCCCACCGACCAGTACCTGGGCTACAGCGAGTTCTGGGAGCGCCACATCTATGCCCGCGCCGCTACCTACGAAGAGGAGTGGGACGACGCAATGGAGGACTGGTACAACATCTACACCAAGACGGCCACCATCGACTTCGACTACGATGCCGAGAAGCAGGTGCTCACGACGGAATACGGCACGGCACTCATCGAGAACGGCGGTCGCGAGGATATCGCCATCGCTTCGGTGCTCATCACCCCCTCGCTGACTCACTTCGTCGAGAAGGCTGCCACACCGGCCGATCCGCAACTGCCCATCTACGGCTTCGCTCCCTTCGATCCTGAATACGGCAACAGCTACTTCGTGGTCAACATCCCCGAAGAGGACACCGAGGGCAACTTCATCAACCCCGGACAGCTTTACTACAACATGTTCATCGACGGCGAGAAGTTCGTCTTCACACCCGACGACTACGATATCTATGAGAACATGACCGAGATTCCCGCCACCTACGACAACGGCGAAGACATCTTCACCGGCGACGGCGGACAGAAAGTGGTCTACTTCTACTTCGAGGGCATCGAGACGGTAGGCGTGCAGAGCTATTACACCGCTGGCGGCGAGACCCACTACTCGCACCTCGTGACACGGCCTATTTCGCAGTATGAGAACTACGACGAAGATGAGGATGACGAGATTCCGGCACCCATCGTCACTGAACCCATCATCACCACCGCCATCCACAACGTCGAGGCCACGCAGCCTGGCGTGCAGAGCATCGTATGGTATCAGGCCGACGGACGGATGAGCGTCGTTCCGCAGCATGGACTGAACATCAAGAGCATCCGCATGGCCGACGGCACGGTGCGCAACCTTAAAGTGTTTGTGAAATGAGACGGCTGCTGACATTCCTCACTGCCTTGATCCTCTGCCTCGCGGCAGGGGCTCAGGGTGCTGAGCTTCCCTTTATGTACGGCTATCCCGAGAACCTCTATGGCACGGGAAAGGCCGAGAACTATGATGTGGCCCTGCAGCTCAAGGATGCCCATCTCGTTGGCTTGCAGGTGGTGGCTCTGCGTGTCTATATGCCGCAGGGTCGCACAGAGGGACTCTCCAACCTGCGCGGATGGCTCACCACCGAGCTGACGCTCAACAGCGACAAGCAGAATGTTCCCAACATTGCCACAAAGAATGCCGACATCAGCGAGGGATGGGTCGAGGTGCGCTTCGACAATCCTTACACCATCACGGCCGACGGCTTCTATGCCGGCTATTCGTTCGACACCGACGAGCTGAACGAGGGCAATAAGTATCCCATCGCCCTGACATCGGGGGCCAACGTATGGATCCACTCGTCGCGTACCTACCGTAAGTGGGCCTCGCATCCCAGCATGGGTGCCCTGGCCATGCAGGTGGTGCTGGGCGGGCCGAATGTCAAGAACGATGCCGCCGGCATCTTCTTCGACGCTCCCTCACAGCCAGTAGGACGCGAGGGACAGGTGGACATCAACGTCGTCAACTATGGTGCCGCAGGCATCTCGTCGTTCGACTATCTCTGCGAGGTGAATGGTGCGACGACGGAAGGTCACGCCGACCTGGCGACAGCCGTTCCGGCCTTCTTCGGTATGTATACCACGCAGACCGTCACCTTGCCAGCCGTCAGCCAGACGGGAACATTCCCCCTGACAGTCACCATCACGAAGGTCAACGGCAACGACAACCTGCACCACACACCGCAGGCCACACAACCCTGCACGGTTTATGGCCGACTGCCGAAACATCGTCCGCTGGTAGAAGAGTATACCGGGACATGGTGCCAATGGTGTCCGAAGGGCATCGTGGGCATGGAGAAGATGCACGAGCTCTATCCCGACGACTTCATCTGTCTGTCGTACCACAACCAGGATGTCATGACGTTTACCACCTACTATCCGTCGAACGTCACGTCGTTCCCCAACTGCTGGATTGACCGCACTCGCCAGACGGACGCTTTCTTAGGCGACAACACGGCAATGTCCGAAGGTTTCGGCATCGACAAGGTGTGGCTCGAGATGTGCCAGATGGAGGCTCCTGCCGACATCAATGTCACAGCGGAATGGAGGGGCGACAGCATCGTAGAGGCAACGGCAGAGGTCATCTTCCCCGTCAGCCGTGACGACAATCCCTACACCGTGGCCTTTGCCCTCGTCCACGACGACATGCACGGCACGGGCCGCCAATGGCTGCAGCAGAACGGATTCTCCGGCGGCAGCGGATGGCCGGCCGACCTGCAGGCATTCGTCGATGCTCCGAAGTATGTGCAAGACCTGCACTTCAACGATGTCATCATCGCGCGCTCCAGTGTCGGCGGTATCGAGGGCAGTCTCACGGCACCTGTCGTCGGAGAGGTTTCGCAGACTTATTCCTATGCTTTCGACCTGACAAAGATAGTGAATGCCAACGGGCAGAAGATGGTGCAGAGCCGCAACAAGCTGCGCGTCGTGGCCATCCTCATCGACTCTGAGACGGGTGTCGTCGTCAACGCCAACAAAGTGGAGGTGCCTAAAGCCGACCATATTGGCATCGACGACCTGAGCCTCGACGGACAATCATCGTCCGTGGCTACCTTCTACGACCTGATGGGCCGACGCGTTCCTGCATCTTCTGCCGACGGCAACCGCTTGCTCATCAAGCGCGAAGTGCTCGGCAATGGTAAGGTACGGACATTGAAAACTTTCGAATAAGTCTTCTGCAAACGATTTATTTTTGTAGGTAAACGGAAATTCGGTCAATTTCTCTTTGAGAGATGACCGAATTTTCGTACTTTTGCAGGCATGAAAGAAGTGGAAATCCTTTTTCAAGAACTTGTAGCGTGTACGAAGCTGCAACCCGACTACCGCCGCATCTACCATGTGATGGGCGGCGTCTTCGTGCGCTGTCTCGACCTCCGTACCCGTTCTCTGAGGATAACGCTGAGCAGTACGTTCGCCAAGACCGACTACCTCTTGAAGGAGCTGCATGCCTCGCCCTACCTTCGCCGGACCGTGAACAATGCTCGTGTGCGGTTTCGTTCGGCAAGGCAGTTCAGCAACGACGACCTGGAACACTACTGGCGTCACGACCTGAAGGCACTGTGCCTCTTCATCAGCCAAGAGCCCCCCCTCCCGTCCCCCCGAGGGGGGAAGCTCCCAAGTGACAGGCAAAAGGAGCAGGGCGCAGGGGCATCCTCCCTTAGGGGGGAGGCTCTTATCCCCCAGTCGCTGCGCCTCCTCTTTCCTGCCGACGAGCCGATAGTCAGCAGCGGATTGCTCGTTGGCGACTGTCTGCGCATCGTGGTGGACAGCTGGGACGACTCCTATATCTATGGTCATGCCGACAATGCTACAGGCGATACCGTTCGGCTGAGCTATGTCAACGAACTATACAGCTACGACTGGCATGCCTTGCAGCCAATTCTCAAAGAGAACACCCAGCTCAACATCGTCCGTCCACGACAGAAAGACGGTACAATCTATCCCGAACTGCTCATCTTCGAGCCCGACTACCTCGTCAATATCTCGGCCATCGCTGCCTGTTTCGAGCAGTATGCCCACTCGCCGGTGGTCAATCTGCTCAACAAGTTGAAGCCTGAGAGTATAAAGAGCGACCTGCTCGTAATGAGTGGCATGCTGGGCCACATGGCTGGTCAGCTGCTCGACGAAGAGGTCTTTGCCGAGGGGCTGTCACCATCATACGCGCAGAGTGCGAAAACCTTCTTCTGCGGCCATGCACTCGAGCTGCTCGCCCTGGGCAAAGAGGCACTCGCCGAGTTCCACTTCCACCAGCAGGCACAAGAGCAGAAGCGGAATATCCACCATATCGTCGGGGAGGCGCTGCCCGAGACCTTCCGCTTCTTCGACCGACGGCGGGTCATCCTCGAACCTTCCTTCTTCTCCGAGATGCTCGGCCTGCAAGGGCGTATGGACTTCCTTCACGACGACCAGCGCCTGCTCATCGAGCAAAAGTCGGGCAAGGGCGAGATGGACAGACCCATGTATCGCTTGCAGCATGCCGTGCAGATGTTCCTCTACATGCTCCTCATGCGCTACAACTACCGCCGGCAGTACGAACACAACAACCGCGAGCTGCACGCCCTGTTGCTCTATTCGCGCTACGAGGAGGGGCTTGTCTCCTTGGGTGAGACGCAGCCGAAGACGGTCTTTGAGGCCATCATGATGCGCAACCGCATCGTCCACCAGGAGATGCTGTTGGCCGATGGAGGCATCTCGCAACTGATTGACAGTTGGCACACGGCCGACGACCTGAACGAGCTCCGGGTGAAGGGGACGTTGTGGCAAGTGTACAAAAAGCCTGAGATTGACGCGCTCTTACAGGTGATTCATGGCGCAACGCCGCTCGAACGGGCCTACTTCGACCGTCTGTTCACCTTCCTTGCCCGCGAGCAGATGCTCGACAAGATAGGCAACCAGACGAAGGAGAACTCGGGCTTTGCCGACAAGTGGAACAGCTCGCTCGAACAAAAGCTGCAGGCAGGCACTATCTTTGCCAACCTCTCTATCGTCGAACCCGCTCCGCCACAAGGTGCGAGCGACCGCCGAAGGGTGGACCACGTGGTGCTGAGGTTCGGCGACGACCTGTTGGACACCTCCCTCTCGTCTCGCTCCCCGCTCCTCGATGTCTCCGATGTATCTGACTTTCGGCAAGGCGACATCGTCATACTTTATCCTTATCCCGAAGACGAAGAACCCGACTGCCGCCGCACCATGGTGTTCCGCGGTACGCTGAGCCGTATCACGACCGACTCCGTCACCGTCAGCATGAAGGCTACCCAACCCGATGCACGACTCTTCTACGAGGGGAAGGAGCATTGCCGGTGGGCCATCGAGCACGACTATTTCGAGGCTTCGTCGTCGGCCCTCTATGGCGCACTCTTCAGCTTCCTCTGTGCGCCGAAACAGCGGCGCGACCTCCTCCTCTTGCAGCAGCGGCCGCAGGTGGATACAAGCCAGAAGCTCGTGGGCGACTACGGAGCGTTCAATACCTTAGCCCTACGGGTGAAGCAGGCACGCGACTTCTTCCTTATCATCGGCCCGCCGGGAACGGGAAAGACCTCCTACGGACTGGTCACCACGCTGACGGAAGAGCTGCGCGACCCCACGTCGTCGGTTCTGCTGATGGCCTACACCAACCGCGCCGTCGACGAGATATGCAGCAAGCTGGTAGAGCAACAGCTCGACTTCATACGCATCGGGTCGCGCTTCAGCTGCGAAGAGCCTTACCGGCCCTACATGCTCGACGAGAAGGCAAACAGCTGTAGCAACATCGATGGTCTGGAGCAGCTCATCACCAGGACAAGGATTTTCGTCGGGACGACGACTTCCGTCAGCAGCCATCAGCGACTCTTCCGGTTGAAGCAGTTCTCGCTTGCCATCATCGACGAGGCATCGCAGATTCTCGAGCCACACCTGTTGGCACTCTTTGCTGCCACCGACAGCGACGGCCATAGTGCCATCCGTAAGTTGGTCATGATTGGCGACCACAAGCAGTTGCCTGCCGTGGTGCAGCAACGACGCGAGGAGTCGAAGGTAGACAATCCGCTGCTCCTGCAGATAGGGCTCGACGACTGTCGCCACTCGCTCTTCGAGCGGTTGCTGCGTGCCTATCGCGATGACGAGAGCGTCGTCTTTATGCTCCACCGTCAGGGACGCATGCACCAGCAGGTGGCGATGTATCCCAACGAGGCCTACTATCAAGGTCGGTTGGATGTCGTGCCGTTGGAACACCAGACGGAGCCGACGCCGCAAGAGGGCAGTGGAGAGAATGGCATCGATGACCTCCTGGCTACCCGTCGTGTGGCCTTCGTCGATGTGCCGGCACCTGCCGACAGCCTGTCTGAAAAGGTGAATATCGAGGAGGCCCGTTGCATCGCCGCCGCTGTGGAAAGGATATATCTGCAGGAGCGGAACGCTTTCTCACCCCTGTCGACGGTAGGAGTCATCGTGCCCTACCGCAACCAGATAGCTGCCGTCCGCAAGGCTATAGCAGCTTACCATATCGACGGTCTCGACACAATCACTATCGACACCGTGGAACGCTTTCAGGGGAGCCAGCGCGACTACATCATCTATGGCTTCACCGTGCAGCGGTATCATCAGCTCGACTTCCTCACCGAGAATGTCTTCGAGGAGGACGGACGGCTCATCGACCGCAAGCTCAACGTGGCGATGACGCGAGCCAAGCGGCGGCTGCTCATCTTCGGCAACGCTCAGCTCATCGACAATCATCCCGTCTTTCTTCAGTTGACGGACTATCTACGCCGCCGACAGTGTTTCTTCAGCATCGCCCCCGACCATTTCGTCAGCGGGCGCTTCACCGTTCCTCCTTCTCTCATATAGAACTGAAAACACAATTACCATGTGGGGAGCGGCAGGTCGCGTCCCCACAATTCTCTAATTCTCTAATTCGTGATAGAAGAAAATCGTGTTATTCGCCGTTGAGGCGGCGGAAGAAGGTGATGATTTCTTCCCACGTCTTGAAGGTGTCGTTGCCGAAGGGAATCTGCGTGCCCATGAATGCCTCATGCTGTTCCTTTTCGTTGCAGGGCATGATGAGGTAGTCGCCCAAGAGCAGCGACGGCCTGTGGGTGAACACCAGGTGGCGGTAGGCCGGCACGTTGATGATGCGCTGCGTCCACTCCTGCACCCCTTGGAAATAGTCGAGGTCGTAGTTGGGCGAGAGCGCAACGAAATAGACGTTGTACGTCTCTATCAGGTAGCGCACCGCCTTCAGGGCCGACGACCGCTGTTGGCCGCGACTGTCGCGCAGCGTCTCTATACCTATATATATAATAGGACGCTCACGCCCCTCCTGACGGTCAACATTGTATTTGTCATTGATATAGTGCAGTTACCAGTCCATTGAGTTGTTCTTCCAATTCTGAGTAATCTGCATTTGTCTCTCGACGACGAAGAATCTCTTTTGCTATATTTCCGATGGAC
>Ga0256404_1011792_pt1 | contig 11571 bp, 5 predicted proteins | sample RumenRJG_01DNA_FD_185990 | JGI IMG/M metagenome (GOLD analysis project Ga0256404, IMG submission 185990) | Bovine rumen microbial communities from Lethbridge, Alberta, Canada - RJG_01 | ecosystem: Host-associated > Mammals > Digestive system > Stomach > Rumen | place: Canada: Alberta | collected... | reverse complement strand
ATAACTATATATATGATTCAGGCACGCGGAGCTGGGGCGGGCGCCAAGAGGGGCGGGCTTCCCAGAGCGTGCCGGGCTAACACATTTTCGGAGGGGTGTCCTGAATAGTTACAATAAATAATAGTTTCAGACTGACAAAAGATGTATTAGTTGAAGCGATAAATAAATACATTAAATCTGACAGACGCATATCTACATTTGATGATTTAAGCCCAGAAGTATTATTCAAAAGAGGCTTTTCTGATAGACCGAAGGTAAATGGATATCATGATTTAGCATCAAAGATTTATAATGAGATTAGTGAAAAGAATAAAAAAACATATAAAATTGTTACTGCTGAAGGAAAAGACTTTGAACAATTAAGCCCAGGATGGAAAGCAGCTGTAATCCTCGATCTACTTCTTGGTTATGATGGTGACAACGCACCTCTTATTATAGATCAACCTGAGGATAATCTGGCAACGGATTATATAAATCATGATTTAATTAAGAATATTAAAACTATAAAACCAAACAAGCAGATTATATTAGTTTCACATAATGCAACTATACCTATGTTAGGCGATGCACAAAATGTAATTGTTTGTAAAAATGTTAATGGAATAGTACAAATAAAATCAGCTCCATTGGAGTCTTATATAGACGGCGAGAGGGTTTTGGACTTGATTGCCGACATAACTGATGGGGGAAAACCTTCAATTAGAAAAAGGGTTAAAAAATATGATCTTAAAAGATATAAATAAGGAATAGGTGAGATGAAACTGAAATTTGAAAAGAACAATGGGGATGTTTTGGTCAGCTTTGTAAATAACGACGGTAGAAATGAAGTTTTTTCATATTCAAATATGGTAAAAAGAATATATGACGATAAAACAATTGATGATGCTGAAGTAATTGGGGACTTTTCAGATTTGGAGCGTGAATCAATAAAAGAACTTATTAATGAATTAAGAAATGCGCTTGATGATGCAACACGTTCGGAAGAGGGCTAGTTAGAGCATGAGACGTTAAAAGTATAATTCAAAACAGAAATGTGAAACTTTTGTACTAATTTTGTACTAAATCTAACGAGTTAAAGAGGGAAGTGCAGTGCTCTCAACTGGTTGAGAGTGCGATTTCATAACCCGGAGGTCGAGGGTTCAAGTCCCTCCCCCGCAACCAGTTAAAACCGTTGGGATACCAACGGTTTTCTTTTGCAGTTTCCGGGTTGTTATTAAATAAACAAAGTACTATAATTGCTTAGGAATGAATAATCGTAAGCGCAAAGTAACGGGGTGGATTGTAAGCCCTGAATGTTGAACTCATAATAATAGTTGGAATTGGCGCATTTCAGTCCAACAGCTGGAATGGAATCGTATCATTTTACTCTAACTATGCGAGGTACAACATGGACACCAGGAACCTTTCACCCGAAGAGCGCTATGAATTGATCCTTGAATGCCGAAGCAGTGGTCTCACTGATCATCAGTGGCTCGAAGAGCACGGCATTCGCAAGAGCACCTTCTACAACTGGATATCCACCTTTCGAAAGAAAGGATATCCGAATATACCTGAGCCCCTGCGGCAGCATTCACGCCACAAGCCGCAGATCCAGGAAGTTGTCAAACTCAACATTGCACCGGAACCTGTATATATGGACCAAAATGTTCCAACTCCAACAGCCGGAGCGGGAGTGGAACCTGTCATGGAGATCATATCCGGTCAGACCATCATACGGCTTTCAAATGGTGCTGATCCCCGCCTTCTGGAGACAGTGCTCCGAAGCCTTGGAGGCGGCATATGATCGGTGACATCTCCCTGGCTACGAACATATACATAATCACCGGCTATACGGATATGCGCCGCTCCATCGACGGACTCTATGCCATAGTTATGGACAAACTCGGTGAAGAACCCGACAGGCTATCCATATATCTGTTCTGCGGAAAGCGCTGCGACCGGATCAAGATCCTCCTCCGTGAGCAGGATGGTTATACGCTCCTGTACAAAAGACTTGACCGCAATGTGCGCGGCAGGTTTCGCTGGCCGAGGAACGCAAGTGAGGTCAGATCCATCACATGGCAGCAGCTCGACTGGCTGATGACAGGTCTTGAGATAGAACAGCCAAAGGCTCTTCGGATAGCACAGTGACGATGTGGTTTTTGTCGCTGCATGCAGGCCTCAAAGCCTTGAAAATACTGCATTTCATTAACTTTTTATTTCCCGAAACTCTTTTTTTGCTAATGCATATTTGGTAAAATATATGCATAGAGAAAAGGAGTTTTATGCCATGTCACAGTCGGCGAAAGATGTCCAGTTCCAGGAACTGAAGGACATGATCGCACAACTGAATAATACGATCAGGACTCAGAGCAAGACCATCGATGCGATGACCAATATGCTTGCTGAGAAGGACCAGCGTCTTGCCGAACTGACGGAAGAACTGCGCCTTCTGAGGCAGAAGATATTTGGTTCCTCAAAGGAGCGCAGCGCTAAGCTTGCAAATTCCGATCAGATCAACATGCTCGCAGAGCTTGGTCTTGAGCCTGAACCTGAACCGGAACTTGTTGACGCCGAGTTCATAGAGGTCAAGGCTCATAAGAAAGCTAAGAAGAGCAAAGCCACCTTTGACGAGCAGTTCGAAGGTCTCCGTGTCGAGCAAGTCATAGTTGACACACTCAGCGATGAAGACAAGACCTGCCCTAACTGCGGTACTAAGATGAAGCCGATCGGTACTGAACGCATCAGGCGTGATGTGGTCCATGTAAAGCCTGAGATGTATGTGATCGAATATATCGCCACCACATATGAGTGTCCGAAGTGCAAGGATACCGAAGATCCGCAGTTCATCAAGGACGAAGGTGCGCCGCCAAGGCTGCTTGACCACAGCTACCTGACTCCGTCACTTGCAGCATGGGTCTTCTACCAGAAGTTCGTGCTCGCAGTCCCGTACTACAGACTCGAGAAGAGCTTCGAAGAACTCGGTGCAAAGATCAACCGGACAACCATGGCAAGCTGGTCTGTAGACTGCAATGATCTGTACTTCAGGCCGATGACGGAGTTCTTCCACAGGAAGATCCTTGAAAGGATGTTCATCATGATGGATGAGACCCCGATCCAGGTACTGAAAGAACCCGGCAAAACGCCTGAAAGCAAGTCGTATGTATGGCTGATGCGGACGGGCGAAGACGGACTTCCGCCGATAGTCTATTACCAGTACTCACCGACAAGGTCGGGAGATACTGCAGTAGACCTTACAGCCGGGATAGCTCCCGGGACATATGTGATGTGTGATGGCTTCTCCGGTTACAACAAACTAAAAGACATCAGGCGATGCACCTGCTATGCCCACATAAGGAGATACTTCTATGAAGCCATCCCTAAGGGTCATGGCAATGACATAACTGAACCTGCTGTGCAGGGCGTTATGTATTGCAACAAATTGTTCGAATACGAACGTAAATATGCTGAACGCGGCTACAGGCCTGAGACCCGCATGAAGCGCCGCCTCAAAGACGAGAAGCCCGTGATCGAAGCCTTCATTGCCTGGGCTGACAAGCAGAACGTCTCAGGCAATGGAAAGTTCGCAAAAGCTGTAACATATCTTCGCAACCGCAGGGACTATCTGATGACCTATCTTGAAGATGGCCGCTGCAGTCTGTCCAACAACTGGAGTGAGAATTCCGTCCGTCCGATCACAGTCGGCAGAAAGAACTGGCTGTTCAGCACTTCCGTTGATGGAGCAAATGCCAGCATGGGCATCTATACGATCGTTGAAATGGCCAGCCTGTACGGGCTGAGCCGTTACAAATACATTGAATATCTGCTTGAACATCGTCCATCGATGGACATGTCCGATGAGGAGTTGGAACATTTTGCTCCATGGGATTCGGACGTTCAGGCAGCATGTGCTAAGAGCGGTAAGTAGCGGAGTTGGATCAAAATGATCTAAGTCCAATTGGACACCCTGTTACTTTGCGCTTACCCTTAAACAACCCTAAAATACCAGATTCAGTACTTTTTTACAGAGTCCAAAAAGAGGAGACATGGTCTCCTCTTTTTGTTAATTTCTGTGTTCCGGATAGTTATAAGCCTTTACGACTTATTCCTCGTCCTCACGGCGTCTCTTGATGTAGAGTCCTGTGCCGCCAGCTGCTGCCAGTGCCATCAGTCCAAGCCAGCCAAGTACATTGTTGTTGTCGCCTGTATCCGGCTTGTCAGGCTTATCCGGCTCTTCTGGTTCTTCAGGTGGCTCGTAGTCATTCTGGAATACGATCTTCTTGCCGTTCGGGCTAGTCCAGTTCACTTCGAGTGCGTTGCCGGTGTGCGGGTCAGTTACTGTAGCTACAACTGTGTATACTGTTGTGTCATAAGTAACGTCCTCAAGATCGCCTTCAACCTCGACGACTGTGAATGTGTACTCTCCTACCTTGTCGAATGTGCATGGCGGGAATACAACTTTGCCGCTGGCATCGTTCCTTGCCTTGCCGACTACATTTCCGTCGCTGTCGATCAGGTAGAACTCAAACTCGTTCTCTTCGAGGTCTCTGCCTGTCAGTTCCTTTGTAACAGGGATCTGATCTGTAACTGACTTCTTCCCCGGAGGTACGTCGTATGGGTTCTCGATCTCAGGATTGTTTCCCTCTACGCTTGCCTTGAGCACGCCGTCCTTGTCAGGGTCTGTGATCTTGATAGTGACTGTGTACTCTGCACTGTCGTATGTGTAACCAGGTGTGCTTCCTGCAGCCTCACGGATCTTGAAAGTGCATGTTCCGACCTTACTGAAGGTCATTTCTGAGAACTCTACAGGTCCGCCCATCTTTCTGCTTACAGTCTCAACTACATCTCCGTCAGAGTTGACGAGTTCGAATGTAAATGTCTCATCCGGTGCGCTTCCGGTCTTATCGGTAACGATCTTTGTCGCTCTCAGCTTTACCTTAGCATCCTCTGGGTCGTAAGTATTGACGATGTCGATCGCAGTCGACTCATCAGTGCTTTCGCCCTCGCCATATTTGACCTTAGCTTCCAGATGTCCGTCCTTATCAGTTACTGTAACTGTTACATTGTACTCTGTTGTGTCATAGATGTAGCCCTTAGCATCTGCAGCTTCTTCCTTTACTGTATACTTGAAGGTTCCAGCCTTCTCGTACTTGATCTCAGCAAATTTCACGCTGCCTTCGCCTGTTACGGATGCCTTGTTGTTCTCTGGCATCGGAGCTCCATCCTTGCCGGTCAGAGTGAATGTGAAGGTCGTATCATAAGCACTTCCGGATGTGTCGTTGATAGTCTTATTGACTGTGATGTCGGATACTGTTGTAGGTTCAGCCTTGTATACGTTTGTGATCTCGAGCGTTGTAGCTGTCTCATCACCATCATATGCTACGCTGTCCTTAACGAGCTCGGCCTTCTTGAGGTCATCCGAGATCTTTATGACTACAGGGTACTCTTCCTCGTCATAAGTCCAGCCGTCCTTCTTATCCTCTTCCTTAATGCTCTCCTGGATGTAGTAAGTGTACGTGCCATCCTTTTCAAACTTCAGAGCATCGAAGTCTACGCTTCCGGTGAAGTCCTTAGTTGTAACCGACTTCTCATCAATTACTTTCTTGTCAGAATCCTTCAGTACGAATGTGAATGTAGCATCTTCAGCACTGTCGGACTCATCCTTGATCTTCTTAGTAACATTCAGTGTTACCTCGGTTGGCTTGATCTGGAAGTCATTGGTTACCTCAACGCTTGTCTTAGTATCTTCGCCGCTGTCTGCCGATTCCTCAGCGTACTTGACTGTAGCAACAAGCTTACCGTTAAGATCGTCTTCTACCTTGACTGTTACAGTGTACTTATTGCTGTCGTACGTCATACCGGCTTTAGTACCGGCCTCTTCTGTAACTTCGTACTTGTAAGTACCAGCCTTTGTGTACTCGATCTCGTCGAAGAGTCCTGTTCCTTCGCCGTTCTTTGTAGTTACTGTAGTTTCTAATGTATCCTTGCCCTCCGGCATTGGTGCGTTATCGACTGGTGTCAGGATCATCTTAAACTCGCCGTTTACCTCATCTGCGGTTGGCTTGTATCCTGTGATCTTCTTGTCTACCTTAATCTGCGCCTTTGTCGGTTTTGCAGTATAAGTATTGACGATTGTAGCATTTTCAGGAGTGTACTTGACCTCAGTACCGATCTTGCCGCTGCCAAGGTCTGTCAGCGTGACTACAGCCTTAACGTCAGCTGACTTCGCTACTCCTGCAGGCAGCTCGGAAGTCTCGCTGATTGTGTATTCCTTTGTTACCTTAGAAGCATACTTACCTTCAGCATCCTTCATATCTGCAAGTGAGTATGTGAGTGCCTTGAATGTTACCTTATCGTTCGATGTAACAGCCTTCTCCTCGAGAGTCTTGCCGTTGCTGTCGATCAGTGCGAATGTAAATTCTTCGCCTTCCTTCCAGTCTCTGCCTGTGAGGTTCTTGCTGGCTTCAAGGACTACTTCACCTTCAGCTGCATAGGTATTTGTGATCACGGCATTCTCTGGCGAGTATGTGACGTCGGTCTTGAGTGTGCCGTTACCGTTGTCACTTACTACAACTGTAGCTGTGACATCACCGGAGCCGGTCCAGCCTGTGCCGAAGCCGTCCTCACTGATAGTGTAGGTATAGGTCTTGCCGATATCTGACTCATCATATGTGATAGCATCGAATTCTGCTACACCTGCGGACTGCAGTGTGACAGTCTTTTTCTCTGGCAGTGTGCCGCCTTCTCCTGCAAGTGTGAATGTAAGAGTCTTGCCCTTTGGCCACTCTGCGCTGCCTATAGCCTTTGTTGCATGCAGCTTAACCTGACCTGCAGCCTTATAAGTGTTTGTAAATGTAGCATTTGCCGGGTCGTATGTAACCTCAGTCTTGAGTGTTCCATCACCGTTGTCTGTTACAGCAACTGTAGCTTTTATTGATGCAGGTGATCCTGTCCAGCCTGTGCCGAAGCCATCCTCAGTGATAGTGTACTCATATGTTTTGCCAACATCCGATTCATCATACTTGATTTCACCGAATGCTGCCTTACCTGCAGCTGTGAGAGTTGCAGTCTCTTTGCCCTCTGCTGGCATTGGAGCGTTTCCTCTGCCGGCAAGAGTCAGTGTGATCTTCTTGCCTGCAGGCCATGCTGCTCCAGCTATAGCCTTTGTTGCCTCGATCGTTGCAGTACCGGAAGCCTTATAGGTATTAGTAAATGTTGCGTTTGCAGGGTCGTATGAAACCTTGGTGCTAAGAGTTCCATCACCATTGTCTGTTACAGCAACAGTAGCTGTGACCTTCTCAGGTGATCCCGTCCAGCCTGCGCCAAAGCTTCCTTCAGTGATTGTGTATTTGTATGTCTTTCCTGCGTCAGCTGCAGTATATGCAATTGCGCCGAATGTTGCCTCACCTGCTGCACTCAGTGTAGTAGTTGTGGCGGTTGGCATTGGAGCGCCTTCCTCACCGGCAAGTGTCAGTGTCAGGCTCTTGCCTGCAGGCCATGCTGCACCGCTAATAGCCTTTGTGACCTTGAGTGTTGCATTACCGCTAGCCGCATAAGTATTAGTGATTGTATCTGATCCAGGTGTGTATGTTACCTCTGTGCCGAGTGTTCCATCACCATTGTCAGTTACCTTAACTGTAGCAGTTACAGCACCGGAGCCGGTCCAGCCATCACCGAATCCATTCTCACTGATAGTGTAGGTGTATGTCTTACCAGCGTCAGCCTCTGTGTAAGTGATAGCACCGAATGTTGCCTTACCAGCCTTTTCCAGAGTTGCAGTCTCTCCGCCCTTAGCAGGCATCGGAGCATTCTCTGTACCGGCAAGAGTCATTGTCAGCTTCTTGCCTGCAGGCCATGCTGCTCCTGCCAGAGCCTTTGTGACTTCGAGAGTAGCAGTGCCTGTTGCCTGATATTTGTTGGTGAACTTAGCTTCTTTTGGCGAATAGGTCACTTCTGTATTCAGATTACCCTTACCATCATCAGTAACCTTAACAGTTGCTTTAATGGATTCAGGTGAACCTGACCATCCTGCACCGAAGCTGCTCTCTGTGATCGTGTATTCGTAGCTCTTACCTGCATCGGACAGCTTATACGCGATAGGTCCGAATGTAGCACTTCCTGCGGCATCCAGAGTAACTGTCTTTGCCTCTGGCATCGGAGCGCCATTTGCACCGGCAATAGTCAGTGTAAGGCTCTTGCCCTTTGGCCATGCTGCGCCTGTGACCTCCTTGCTGACTACGATGCTTGCTTCACCTTCAGCATTGTATACGTTAGTAAATCCAAGCTGCACCTGATCTGTAGTCGGGTCGACTACCAGTTTACCGGTTCCGTCATCTGAAACAGTAAACGTAAGTGTCTTACCTGTTGATGCAGCTGAGTCGTTAGTAACGCCATCTACCTTGCCGGACTCAGTAACTTTATATGTATAGGTGCCAGGCTTGGTGAATGTGATTTCTCCAAACTCATAGTATCCGGTCTTACCCTTTACTTCATTAGCTGCAACATTTGTGATGCTTTTCTTAGAAGGCATCGGAGCGTCAGCCGGACTTGTTGCTGCAATTGTGAATGTGAAGTCTCCCTTATTATAGAGAGCATCATTGCCTGTGATAACCTTCTGTACCGGTGGATCTACAGAAACCGGAGTCGGGTTGTATGTATTGGTTACAGTGAATGTGACTGTACCGTCCTGGGCAGTCGTCTTCTCTACCTTCTTATCATAACCTGCAGGAACGGCTGTCTCGTCAGCTGTATATTCGATCAGAGTGCCATTCTTATACTTAGGCAGGTTCTCCCAAGTATATGTCCACTTGTTATCCGCATTGAGTGCAACCGGATCACCGGAAGCTTCTCCATCAGCATTGAGCTGTGCATTGATCGAAGCCGGACGGATTCCACCGATATTATTGGAATCATCCCAAACCTTAACAACTTTTACCTCAGTTGTTTCCGGGGTATGAGTATTTGTGATTGTTTCATGATCCTTAGCCGGGCTTCCAGTTGTGGAGTAACCGATGTCTTCAAGTGAAGCTTCAGCTACGGTGTACTCTACTTCCTCTCCATTGTTGAAACGAGGAAGTCCTGTGTATTTAATTGTGTAGGTGTTGTCGCCATTATCTGTAACAGTAGCTTCCTTGCCCTGAACTGCAGGTGAAAGAGTCAGCTTTTCCTTGAGCTGTGCCGCTGTCAGACGCTTGCCGTCCTGGTTGTTAGCATCAACCCAAGTCTTAGTAATCTCGAGGTCAGTGAGCTGATAGTCATTAGTGTACTTGACCGAGTAACTTGTCTTTGTATTCTGAATCGTACCAGTAGTGGTCTGATCTCCAGAGAATGTGGTATCAGTTCCCTGAGTAAGCTCTGATTTATTGAAGGCAAATCCTGTAGGAAGAGTTCCTTCAGTAAATGTGTATGTTGTGCCTGTTGGCAAGTTCAGGAAACGCAGACCCCAGCCGGCACCGATTTCTATATTGAAAGTAGTTCCATTTGGTGCGTAGTAATATCCGCCTGAATCCTCAACAACTTCGCTGCCCAGATCAAGTCCGGTCACTCCCTGTCCGTTTTCGTCACGAACTGAGAGCCAAATCCAATAGTCAGAATCATGACCAGGATCTTCAGTCTGAGAAGGTGCGGTAGCTGGTGCCTTCGAATTATTGACTGTTAGTTCAAACGGGAACTTAGCATCTGCAGGTGCATCTTCACCCGTAACGACCTTCGTCAGGTTCAAGTTAGAACGACGATGGTTTGTTGCCTTAAGACCTGCAGCTTCTTTGTCTACATAATAAGTAGCGCCATTAATTGTATATGTATCTGCGCCCGATGGAGCCTGATGATCTTCATCGACCTTTATCAGCATCGTCTTGGTTCCATCGATGAGCATAGGGTGAACTGTAGGTGTTTCCAGTTCCCAGTGATACTGAGTATCATCAAGTTCTGCGAATTTGAAGTCGTGGCCTTCAGCTCCTGGAAGTACCTTTCCATTCTTGATGATACCAATGGAGATAAATGATGATGTTGACCAGCCATCTGCCTCAGTCATCTCAGTAGTATGGAATTCCTTATCATCCATGAGAACGGTCATATCAAGACTCTTTGTGTCTGCCGATCCGCCTTCCCACTCCTTGGTTGCTGCCAGTGTCTCTGCATCGGTAGCCACAGGATCAGGATTTTTATATCCTGCGGTCTGCTGTCCAGCATCATCACGGGTATCATCATAGCTCAGAGTAGCATTTGTATTCGTGCGGAGTGAATATGACCCGTCACCGTTGTCAACGATGTACTTCTTGATTTCAGAATCAAGATCAGCATACTTGAGATCTCCGTTTTTGAGCTTAGCAATAGTATCATACGTCTCCTGGCTCGGGTAACAATCGAAAGTTACGGTGTACTTTACACCATTCTCCAGAACGCCCTGTGATGCAAGATCCCATTCGACCGTACCATCCGTAAACTCTGCTTCAGGAGCATCTGCCCATGCCTGCATATTTCCGTATGATCCACCGCTGCGATAGTATTTGAATGAAGATGTATCTACTTCAAGAAGTTCAGCAACTTCACCGGAAGATGTAGTTACCTGATTTGTTGTACCATCATCAATCTCAGTATTAGCAATACCTGACATCTCGATCTTAGCAAGAATGTCAGCAATGGCCTTATTCAGAGCTGCAGTATCGCTTGCGCTGTAGTAGTTAGTGGATGAATCTGATCCTGCATCGACAGTCAGCTGCTCCATACGATCGACATTACCGAATGCGCCGATGGTGAAGAAGTTCTTAACTCCAACCTTCTTAGCAAGTGCCTCCGCATCGTCAACAGCAGTCGTGTAGCAACGCTGAACGTTCGTGTCAGTTTCCTGACCAGTACCATACTGCTGATACTGGTAGCTCCAGTCGTTCCAGCCGTTCTGCGTTGTACGGAACGTAGGGTTTCCATCAGATACGAATACTGCGAATGTCTGGTCATTATCGTCAAAGTTTACATCATTGGCTGTCTGCAGAGCAGATTCCCAGTTGGTTCCACCGTTTCCGCTATTGCCCAGATTGCTAACAGCAGATTTGAACGTTGCAGAACTATTCGTAGGCCGCTGTGCAACATTGGATGACGTTGCAAAGCGTACAAGTGCCATCTCAACAGTATCCGGCGCACTTGTAGTATTATAAGCATACAGTGAGTCTGCCAGACTGTTGACTGCCTTCTTCGCAGCCGTCATTCTCTGCTGTGTCATTGAGCCTGATGTATCAACGATAACAATAACATTGACATTATTAGGCTTTTTCACCGCATCACCAACTACATCAAGCGATATGGTATAAGTACCATCCCCATTGTCGGTGATTTTCTTTGTGTGTGCCGGGGTATCGCCCACTGCTGCATAGGCTGTGATCATTGACATTGGCATGTATGTCAGGACCATTGCCAGCGACAGCAGCATTGTCACACACCTCTTCAAGAGATTCTTCATGTTGCTCCTCCTTGTACCCCCCCTCAGACCGTCCGAAAACGTGCATTTTTCAACGCTTTGGCGGTCCTGATGAATAGTTTTTCAAACGAAATAGCACGTCGTTTTGCTATTTCGTTTCAGAAATAACCGACGCACTT
>Ga0256404_1011788_pt1 | contig 11575 bp, 16 predicted proteins | sample RumenRJG_01DNA_FD_185990 | JGI IMG/M metagenome (GOLD analysis project Ga0256404, IMG submission 185990) | Bovine rumen microbial communities from Lethbridge, Alberta, Canada - RJG_01 | ecosystem: Host-associated > Mammals > Digestive system > Stomach > Rumen | place: Canada: Alberta | collected... | reverse complement strand
CTCATTGCCCAAGAGGTATTAGGTTAAAAACGTATAAAAACAACAAAATCCAATTACCTTATGATTCCCCAGAACCCCAGCAAATGCTGGGGCTAAGGCTTATGGCAAAAAGGGGTTGGATGCATACAAAGATAAAGAATGAAGATATTGGTAACTGGTGCGAAGGGGTTTGTGGGAAAGAACCTTTGTGCTGCATTGAAGAATATCAAAGATGGTAAGGACAGAAGATTTCCTGACCTTGCCATTGAGGATGTCTATGAATATGACATTGATACAGATCCTGCTTTGCTTGATACTTTCTGCAAAGATTGTGGATTTGTGTTCAATCTAGCTGGTGTGAACCGTCCACAGAATCAGGAAGAGTTTATGGCAGGCAATTTTGGATTTGCCTCGACTTTGTTGGATACGCTGAAGAAGTATGGGAACAGATGTCCTGTGATGCTTTCCAGTTCACAGCAGGCTTCTTTGACTGGACGCTTTGGGAATAGTGAGTATGGGCGTTCCAAGAAGGCTGGGGAGGACTTGTTCTTGGATTACAGTAAAGAGACAGGGGCAGAGGTGCATGTGTATCGCTTCCCTAATCTCTTTGGAAAATGGTGCAGGCCCAACTATAACTCGGCTGTGGCAACGTTCTGCAATGCATTTGCGAATGATCTGCCATATACAGTGAATGACCCCAGTGTGGAGTTGGAATTGCTGTATATTGATGACTTGGTGGATGAAATGATTGCCTGTCTGAAAGGGGAGGAGCATCGATGTGAGTTTGAGGGTTTAACAGTTATTCCCTCGACCCCTTCGACAAGCTCAGGGACCGTGGACCCTTCGACCCTTCGACAAGCTCAGGGACCGCAGGGCTCAGGGACCACAAGCTCAGGGACCGTGGGTCGGTATCGTTATTGCCCTATTACCCATAAGGTCACATTGGGTGAGATTGTAGAACTCCTGAAGAGCTTTGCAGAGCAGCCAAAGACATTGATGATCCCTGAGATACCAGAGAATAGTTTTGCCAAGAAACTGTACTCTACTTATCTGAGCTATTTGCCTAAGGAGAAGGTGTCTTTCCCGCTTAAAATGAATGTGGATGAACGTGGTAGTTTTACGGAGCTGGTTCATACACTGAACAGCGGACAGGTGAGCATCAATATCTCCAAGCCGGGTATTACTAAGGGGCAGCACTGGCACAATACCAAGTTTGAGCAGTTTATTGTGGTAAAAGGACATGGTCTCATTCAGCAACGTAATCTCAATGACCCTGAAGGGAAAGTTCTGGAGTGGGAGGTAGATGGCGATCACATCCAAGCTGTCCACATGCTCCCTGGCTATACGCATAACATTATCAATTTAAGTGATAAAGAAGACCTTGTTACAGTCATGTATTGTAATGAGATATTCAATCCTAATAAACCAGATACATATTTTGAAAAGGTAAAAGGGTAAAAAGGTAAGAAAGTAAAATGGAAATAAAGCATTTTAAGAATAATGGCAAGCTGAAGCTGTTGATCATCGTAGGTACGCGGCCGGAGATTATCCGTTTGGCGGCGGTGATCAATAAGTGCCGGCAGTATTTTGACTGTCTGCTGGCGCATACCGGTCAGAATTATGATTATAACTTGAATGGGGTGTTTTTTAAGGACCTCAAACTCGCCGATCCGGATATCTACATGGAGGCTGTGGGTGATGACCTCGGCAGTACGATGGGTAACATCATCGACAAGTCGTATAAGGTGATGGTTGAGACTAAGCCCGATGCTGTGCTGGTATTGGGTGATACGAACTCTTGTCTGAGTGTGATTGGTGCGAAGAGACTGCATATTCCTATTTTCCATATGGAGGCTGGCAATCGTTGTAAGGATGAGTGCCTGCCGGAAGAGACGAATCGTCGCATCGTTGATATTATTAGCGATGTGAACATGGCTTATAGCGAGCATGCTCGTCGCTATCTGGCTGACTGCGGTTTGCCTAAGGAGCGCACCTATGTCACGGGGAGTCCGATGGCAGAGGTGCTCCATCAGAACCTCGCCGAGATCGAGGCCAGTGATATTCACAAGCGTCTTGGTTTAGAGAAGGGTAAGTACATATTGCTCTCTGCGCATCGCGAGGAGAATATTGATACTGAGAAGAACTTCCTGAGCCTCTTCACTGCTATCAACAAAATGGCAGAGAAGTATGATATGCCGATTCTCTACAGTTGCCATCCGAGGAGCCGGAAGCGTCTCGAGTCCAGCGGCTTCCAACTCGACAAGCGTGTGATTCAGCATGAACCCTTGGGATTCCATGACTACAACTGTCTGCAAATGAATGCTTTTGCAGTGGTGTCGGACTCAGGCACTCTGCCAGAAGAGAGCAGTTTCTTCACTTCTGTCGGTCATCCATTCCCTGCGATTTGTATCCGGACCTCTACGGAGAGGCCTGAGGCCTTGGATAAGGCTTGCTTCTTCATCGCTGGTATCGATGAGAAGAGTCTTCTGCAGGCGGTGGATACTGCTGTCGTCATGCATCGGAATGGGGATTATGGTATTCCTGTGCCGGATTACATTGAGGAGAATGTCAGTACCAAGGTTGTGAAGATTATACAGTCTTATACAGGGATTGTTAATAAAATGGTATGGAGGAAATATTAATCCCTGCATTATAGCCGTCCCTTATCAAGGGACTCTAAAGGTCTGGAGGAAATTTTAAATTTCCCCCATAACCCTCAAAATAAAAAGGCAGGCGCGAGATTGATCTTGCGCCTGCTTTTTTTATCCTTGCAAACTCCCTTGCAAGGTTCCACCTTGCTGGGGATATCCCCCATACCTTTTTTTGCAGGGTTCCACCCTGCAGGTCACCAACATCCCCAACCCCTTCTTATCCTTAAGAAGGGGCTTCGACCTTCACCCCAAACCCCTCTGCCCTCTCCAGGGCAAGGGGCTTAACCGCTCCTCCTGTCGCTCTTACATTAATGTATCCTCGACCCATCAAAGGGTCGGGATGATTTTTTTATCGACTACGCTAGACGCTGGTCGATTGTATGAGCTTGGGTTTTTTCGACTACGCTAGACGCTGGTCGATAAGACGCTGGTCGATATGGCTGCGGTAGCAGCATAACCTTAATAATCTATGCCATCGATTAACACCGGGGGTATAAGGGGCGAGGAACCCCTTTTTTTGATAATGACCCAACCGCTTTTTTTACGGGTGGGTGGGTAGTGAAGGCTGAAAGGCGAGGACGAAGGTCTTGGCGATTAGACAAGGACGTAGGTCTCGACTATCAGCTGGAGCGGGGGAATACTTTTGTTATCCCTGCGTAAATAGCGGGTTGCCCCCCTGTATTGTAACATTGTTAAAGAATGTAAATCGTTTGGTCTTTTGGGGAAGATGATGTAACTTTGTGGCGTCAATAATGACAAAGTTAACTGGAAGTCTTACTAAGGAAGACCAAAATGAAAAAATTTGATTTACATTTGGGCGCCGTTAGTGGCGTGGCGCTTTTTGTGAGCGCAGTGTTTGGCCTCGGTAGTTGTAGTGACGCTGAGGGAGTGATGAATTCAGAAATCGAGGGGTCAAGTGAATGTGCGCCGGTGAGGGTACATGTGAGTGACTTTTCTTTCTCGGTGGATGATTTTCCAGGGAACGTGGACCCTTCGACAGGCTCAGGGACCGCAGGCCCTTCGACGAGCTCAGGGACCGCGGGGACGCGAGGAGCGGTAGATCCTGGGAGTTACAATGGCCTCAAGGCGATGACGCTGGCGTTTTATTCGGCGGATGGCTCGGAGGTGAGTAAGATCACGCAGGAGAAGGGGAGTGCTGAGAATTTTGGCGATTTCAGTCTGACGCTGCCGCTGGGTAGTTATACGATGATAGTGATTGGTCGCGATGTGCTGAAAGGCGATGCGTTTTCGCTGACGAGTGCCACGGTGGCCGGATACACATCGGAACGCGTGCGCGAGACGTTTTGCGCGAAGCAAAGTGTTGCGATTACGAGTTCGGCGGCGGTAAACCTTGATGTGACGTTGAATCGAATCGTGGCTCAGCTGACGATTCAGAGCACGGATGGTTGTCCTGAGGGTGCAAGTAAGATCCGAACCACGTATAGCGGAGGCGGTAAGATGTTCAGTCCTTCGACGGGACTGGCTATTGAAGACACGGGCTTTTCCGTGGTGAATACGCCGAGCGGCGCTGTTGGGGATAAGATAGGGATCAAGAATTTTGCGTTTCTGGCGAGTAATGAGCAGGTGATGGATATCACGCTCGAGGTCCTGGATGCAGAAGATAATGTGCTGATCACCAAGGAGGTAAAAGATGTCCCTTTGGCTCGAAATAAGAAGACGACACTCTCTGGAGCACTCTTTACGCCTACTGCAGTCGCGATAGGTGTCCGTGTGGAAGAAGATTGGCTGCCAGAGGAAACGATCACCTTCTAACTATCTGGTCGAGCCTTATGACGGTGAAGGATATCTTTGAGCTGCGGAAGCGGGGACAAGTGGAGGCAGCTTATGAGGCGATACGGCCGATTTATGCGGTGCACAAGGGTCGGTATACGACGCTGTGTATGTTCTGGGTGGCGAGTGACGTGTTTAAGTTGCGCGTTGAACAGGGTCGGATAGAAGAGGCTGAGAAGATATATTGGGCGCTGAAGCGGCTGGTGCCCTTGCTGGAGGAATACGACAAGCTCAGGGACCGTGGGCCCTTCGACCCTTCGACGAGTTCAGGGACCGCAGAGCTCAGGGAACGTGGGACCTTCGACCCTTCGACAAGCTCAGGGACCGCAGGCTCAGGGACCGCAAGGCTCAGGGACCGTGGTGATAATCAGGCGTGCTTGAGTGATTCTGAGCGTGAGAAGGCTGCTTTGAGGCTGAAAGTGACTGGTTTTATGCGGTTTGCTGAGAGTAAGCTGATAAAGGAGTCGGAGAAGTTTCGGCGGCGGTACTTTGCAATTCGGACCAAAAAGCAGGCTGCGAGGAAGAGCGGTGAGCCTGAGGGGGCAAGCGAAATACGTGCTTGCAAGTCCGAGGGGACATGCGATGATTCAAAGTTTCAGAAGCTATTAGAGATTCTAGACGGTGAGCTCTCAGTAAGAGAGATGATGGCGCGGTTAGGGTTTGGGAGTCGCGATAAGTTTTTGAAGAATTACTTGTACCCTGCGCTGAAGGCTGGGGTTGTTGAAATGACGCAGCCGGAGAGTCCGCGGAGCCCAAGGCAGAAGTACAGGATCAGGGAGAGGGTGCAGAAAAACGGCATAATCCTTGCAGATATCGAATAAAATGCTTAATTTTGCAATCGATAAGTCCAAATATGAGAATTAACTGCGAAAACAATTATGTGTAGATACAATATGTCATTCAACGATGCTGTCATGAACGAGCTGCGGCCTCACTTCAAGGACGAAGAGTCCCTGTTGGGGTGGCTGGAGGTCAATATGGACCATCTCATGCGTGAATACATCGCAAGGTTTAAAAGACCTAATATTGATGGAGAGCAGTTGCTTAGAAAGCTGAATACGCTGCCTAATACATCAGCTGGCTTTCTGCAACTCAGCGGCATTCTCGGAAAGCAGGGAGCAAGTTTCTCATGGGAAAATCTGCGTGAGGATGCATATTCAGACAAGTACGGCATATGAGAGTGTTCCTTGATACCAATGTTATCCTGGAATTCTTCATTGAACGTGAAGATGTTCGGACGGCGGCGCAACTGTTCAACAGGCTTAAGGACGAAAAGGCCGAAATGTACATGTCGGTTGGAAGTTTTTATACTATGCTGTTCTTGATTGATAAGTACTTGAGAAAAGAACTGGGGCTGACAAGTGAAGTCCGTATTGCCACACTTCGTTCACTTGCAGTGAAAATTGTAAAGGCTATAAGTGTTGTCGAGCATGACAGCGAGAGCTTGTTACGCGGAGTTGAAGATGTGCAGTTCAAGGACATTGAGGACAGCTGCCAGTATCAGGCTGCGGTCGCTGCTGGGTGTGATTACATCATAACATATAATGTGAAAGACTATCCTCATGCACTCTTGCCCGTTTTTTCTCCAAGTGACTTCTTACAGCATGAGTGAGATCAGCGAAGCCATACAAGAGAAATGCCTCGCCTTCAGCGACCTTCGGCCCTTCGACCCTTCGACGAGCTCAGGGACCGCCCTTCGACGAGCTCAGGGACCGCAGGCTCAGGGAGCGCAGGGCCCTTAACTGTCTGGTTGATTAAAAAAGCCGATATTGTAAGAAAAAGAGATTTTTCACAAAGATAAATCTCTTTTTCTTTGGAACATATCAAGAAAATCCCTATCTTTGCACCGCAAAAGGGAGAAAAGCTATGAATACGATAGAAATTAATAATACAGGAATCAAAGTAGATGTGTCGGTTTTCTTATTCAAGGAAGACGATGTATTTCATGCTTATTGTCCAGAATTAGACCTTATTGGCTACGATTCTACCGAAGAAGGAGCCAAGAAGAGCTTTGAATACGTTCTCAAGGACTATCTCGACTATACAGTAGAAAACGGCACATTAGAACAAGATCTGTTGAATCATGGCTGGAGAAAATCTAAGTCAGGTAAGGTGTCTGAGCCTACTCCGACATCATTGCTAAGACGTAGTCAACTCAGAAAAGTGCTTGGCAAACGAGAGTTCAGCAAGTATTCTATTCCTGTATTGTTATGAATAGGCAAAAACTCTCAAACATACCACTTGCCGATTTTCGTCGTTTCTTATTTGAACAGGGTTGTACTCGTGTTGAACAAGGAACGAAAGGACGTGGAGGGCATGAGAAGTGGGTGAAGCCAGGATTGCTGCGCCCAATAACATTGCAGACTCATGTAGATCCAGTTCCAGAGTTGGTCATTCGCAATTGCTTGTCCAATCTTGGCAAATCAAAGCAAGAATTTTTCAATTGGTATTATAAGAAATAGCTACCCCTGAGGTGTTTTAGCGTGGTATTACAGAGCTCAGGGACCGCCCTTCGACCCTTCGACGGGCTCAGGGACCGCAGGCTCAGGGACCGCGGGGGCAGGGAGCGCCCTTCGACCCTTCGACAGGCTCAGGGACCGCCCTTAACTGTCTGGTTGATTAAAAAAACGATATTGTAAGAAAAAGAGATTTTTCACGAAGATAAATCCCTTTTTCTTTGCCAATATCAATTATTAGTTGTACCTTTGCGCCAACAAAAGACAAGAAAGGAGTTTAGGCTATGTGTTCAATTACGGTAAATATAGACGAGAAAGTGCTTCAGGATCTTCGTCCTGATCTCGACAGCTCTGCCGCAATCCGTCAGTGGGTTCAGGAACTGATAGACCTTCATATCCAGCAGATGGAACTTGAGGATACAGAAACAATGAGCCTTGAAGAAGCTCGCGCGATTCTTCATAAGACAGTTCGAGAAGAATACGCACGCCCATGAAACATATTATCCGAAAGCGTTGCTTGTTGAAAATAATGTCATTTTATCGCAATGTATCAAAAAATACAAGCATACGTACTCTGAGGAACTAATGCATCAGAATATTGATGAGGCTATCGATGCAATGTACCAGATAGAGCAGACGTTGTTACGACGTGAACCAACGCTTGAACGTTGGAAAGGATATTATATGGCCAACACAGACAAGTGGTATTTTGCCTATACGATAGAGGGCGATACCATCACGATTGTAGATGCATGCCACGCCCAGAACATGCACAATAAGCGATGAGAGATCGAGCGGATGAGGCTTTGCCTTGCAACCGCCCTTCGACCCTTCGACAAGCTCAGGGACCGCAGGCTCACCAACCGTGGTTCGACAGGCTCACCAACCGTGGTTCGACCCTTCGACGGGCTCAGGGACCGCCCTTAACTGTCTGGTTGATTAAAAAAGCCGATATTGTAAGAAAAAGAGATTTTCACAAAGATAAATCCCTTTTTCTTTGTCAATGTCAATTATTAGTTGTACCTTTGCACACGATTTTAGACTGGAGAGTAGTAGTGTTATCATCAGAGTTACTGGACTCAGTGCTTGAGAGGCTCACCTCTTCAACATTGTTGTTGTATACTTTTGTTATCCCTGCAAAATAAGCGGGGTGTCCCCTTGTATTGTAACTCCCCAATCCTCAGTATGAAGAAGAATTCTTTGATAATTCTTTGGAATTTTCATAATTAATGCTTATATTTGCATCGGATATGGAAAGAACGACAAAAAAGATCATTCAGGCACTGGCATATATTGCCTATCAGCAAGCTGACCATAAGATTAACAGTATGAAAGCATACAAGTTATTATGGTTGGCTGACCGGTATCATTTGCGTCAGTTTGGCCGTACCATTACAGGCGATACATTCTTTGCTTTGCCCCATGGTGTTGTGCCCTCAGATGCTAAGAATGTCGTTGAACACCAGAGTACCCATATTCCCAACGATGAGGAATACGTAGCCAAATATATCAAGAGAATCAGCAAATATAGCTTTCAGGCAGTAACAGAACCTGATGTGATGGAGTTTTCCGACTCCGATCAGGAAGCCCTTGACAAGGTGCTGAAAGCCTATGGCAAACTGGATCAGTATCAGTTGGAGGAACTCTCACATACTTTCCCAGAGTGGTTAGCCTACAAGGAGAAGCTAGAGGCTGAAAATACGCCGAAGGCTTATAAGATAGACCTTGATTACTTTTTTGATGAAGCCAAGGAAGACAAAAGTGGCCTGTTTGTGGATGATCCTGAGAAACTGTCATTGATAAAGGACTATTTCCACGAATTTTCCTGCTGATCATGGACTTTCCTAAGGTTCCTCGTAAGCTTCAGGAAGAAGCAGTTATAGAAGGAAATATTTATTTCTTTGAGAAAAATGTATCATTCGGAATTCCTGGCCATATGCATGTCTGTATTAAGCGCGCTGACAGATTATTGTTCTTTTCAACATGTTCTTCGCAGATAAATACAGCATTGAAGCTGGCAAAACGCTTTGGTTGGGACATCAACACTTTCCCTGTCTATAAGGCTAATGCTGAAACGAATCAGTTCAAAGAACCTCTGACATACGTCAATTGCAACAAATGCTACGACATATCCATCTCTGACTTTGTAGATTTGATCAACAAAGGTGAGGTCAGACTCCTTCAAGGGAATTTTACAGAAGCCGATTTGCAATTAATCGCAAAAGGTGTTAAGAGCAGTACTCAGATTGTTCGTGACATTAAGAAACTATTTTGATTGTAGAAACTCCGGGGCTTGTGCCGCTTATTCGAGGTTACGAGTCTTGAGAATTATCTGCTAACTTTACGATTATTATATGTAATCGAAAGAGACTAAGGATATGTCTGTATCAAAACCATATTGTCGTTTATGGAGACCTCTTAAAGGTTATGATCCATTGCATTTTGATTTGTCTCTGGAAGAAAAGCAAATATTCCAAGGTGTTACAAATGACATCATGAGTGATACAACGACTGATACTACAAGAAGTCGGCTTCAGAAATTAGAAGATATGAAGAATGCTGTGCTTCAATACCTAAATTAAATGATTGCATCTCCATTCTATGCATGGGAGGATGTTCTAATTGAGGTTTGGACTTGGTTGAAGTTTTTTTTGTAGAAATATGAAGCGGACACTTGTAATAGGCAATGGCTTTGATCTTGATGTTGGGTTGAAGACGAGATACATTGATTTTGCAGAAAGTAAATGGTGGCCATTTAAAGATGCAAGACTGCAAGACGGTTGCGAGACATTGGCCTATACATTGAACAAAAAAGCGCGATTAGAAAGATGGTTTGATGTTGAAGAAGCGATATATGAATATGCCCGTCAAGACAGGGAGCGTGTCTTACCGTCTATCCATACTATATATAGTCAGGATAGGAAAGCATACGAAGAATTGAATAAAAAACTCATTCAATACTTAAGAGATATTGAGGATGATCTTGAACCTGCTAAAGAATCAAAGGCTATCCGTGTGCTTGATGAATTCTATAATAGCGATGGTGAGAAGAATATCTACACATTCAATTATACAGACCTGAGCTGGATAGCTCAAATTAACGATGTGTATTATGATAGGAGCGTTTCCTGTAATTATATTCATGGAAGTATCGGAAACAGGCAAATAATATTAGGTGTGGGATCAAATAGAGAATTGAAAAAAGATTATTCTGTTTTTTATAAGACTTCTTCGCCAATCTATAAATCAAGTGGTCTCATAAACGACTTGTTGGAGTCAGATGAAATCATCATATTCGGGCACTCTTTAGGAACGAATGACTACCCATATTTTGAATCTTTTTTTAAAAAAGCGGCTTCTTTAGATACTAATTCTTTATTGAAACGTCGTAAAATCACGATATACACCAAATCGTATAATGACAGGCTTGATATAGAGTATCATTTACGCCAGATGGTAGGTTCTGATGTAACTTTGCTTAAGAACCTGAATGACTTTTATATAATCTGTAATAATTAAGATTTCCTAACTGACAATGGCAAGCAATTTATATATCATAGGAAATGGCTTTGACATGCATCATGGCATAAAAAGCGGTTACTCCAACTATCGTGGATGGTTGGAGGAGAATGATCCTGACCTTTACGAGAGGTTGAGGGAATACTATGATGTGGATGACGATGAGTGGTGGTGGCAGTTTGAGCAGTCGCTTGGTTACCCTGACATGTCAGACTATATAGAGCAGACAGCTTTTGAAAACGAGCCAGATTTCGGTAGTGATGATTTCCGTGACAGGGATTATCACGCTGGTCAGATCCAGGCAGAAGATGAGATTGGTGGTTTGGTACAGGAAATCAGGGATTCCTTTACAGAATGGGTTGCTTCGTTATCGTTTCCTTTAAGTGATAAGAAAATCTCACTTGACCAGGATGATGCCTATTTCATTAACTTCAATTACACAGATACTCTCCAGAGAGTCTATAATATCTCCGACGAGAATGTTTTGTCGATTCATGGCAATGTAGCCAAGGGAACAGACTTGGTACTTGGTCACAATAGAACTTACGAGGAGATTGATACCGAATATGTTGTAGAATTGCCAGAGCCACCAGCAGACCTTGATGGTGCAGAATTGGCAGAATGGTACGATAATCATTCTGATGACGGAGAAGACTATATCCATCAATCAGTCCGTGGAGAGGTCGTCTCTCAAATTTCAAGTCTGCGGAAAAATACGTCAGGAATCATCTTGGCCAACAAAAATACGTTCGAAAGTCTGAAAGATGTGAAGCACGTTTTTGTATATGGTCTGTCATTCTCACCTATCGATACACCTTATATCGATGAGGTGATTAGTCATAATGATAAGAATACAGTCCAATGGACGGTAAGTTACTTGACCGAAGAGGATTTAGCAAAGGAGCAAGCATATTTCAAGCTTAAGAGAATTAAGGCCTCACTTGTTAGCTATGTAAAGTTGGATGAACTATTGTTGGTGAAGGAGGAAGAAATTCCTTTCGAAACCAAATAAAAACGATTTTGTTATGCTAAGAGTATTACTCCTTTCAGACATACCTAAAATCCGCAGATATTTTTTCGAGTGTCTGATTTAGCCCTTGCTTGTGACGATTCTGTCTGACTCTGGGCTTAGAAACGCTTGACATTACTTGTATGCAGACACCTTCCCCTTACCCCGTA
>Ga0256404_1011787_pt1 | contig 11577 bp, 8 predicted proteins | sample RumenRJG_01DNA_FD_185990 | JGI IMG/M metagenome (GOLD analysis project Ga0256404, IMG submission 185990) | Bovine rumen microbial communities from Lethbridge, Alberta, Canada - RJG_01 | ecosystem: Host-associated > Mammals > Digestive system > Stomach > Rumen | place: Canada: Alberta | collected... | reverse complement strand
GTTAATAAGAAGTCTTTAACTCCTCGTGTAAAATCTGGTGAACAGACTTTGTTCTTGATTACTGTTTGGAATACTGGTGAAATAGATTTAGGCAATGTTTTTGTTAAAGAAACTATGCCTGCTGATTTGGAATATGCTGATTATACCAATAAGAATCTTTGGAGAAAAGATGGAGATATCTTCTATTACAATAATATTTTAAAAGTGGGAGAATCTGCTAATTTCACAATCATTTTTAATACTAATAAGACTGGTAGCTTTACTAACTGTGTAATTGCTGGATCTAATGAAACTGAAAATAAAACTACAGAAAACAATACTACTGTATACAAGCCAGGTATGGAAGTTACTAAAATTAGTTTAACTCCTAATGTTAAAGTCGGTGAACAAACATTGTTCATGATTATCGTTAAAAACACTGGTGATGTTGATTTAGGCAATGTGTTTGTTGAAGAACAAATTCCTGATGGTTTAACATTCGCAGATTATAATGATAAAACAAAATGGGGAAGAAATGGAAACATATACACTTATTTAAGTGATTTAAAAGTTGGTGAATCAGCTAACTTTACTATTGCATTTAATACTCATGTTAATGGTACTTTTGTTAACTGTGTAGTTGCTGGTTCTAATGAAACAGACAATAAGACCACTAATAATACTACTACTGTTAAAAAGCCAAACATGGAAGTAACTAAAAAGTCTTTAACTCCTAGCGTAAAGGTCGGAGAGCAGACTTTGTTCTTGATTACTGTAAGAAATACTGGTGAAATCGATTTGGGTAATGTGTTTGTTGAAGAGCAAATTCCTGACGGTTTGACTTACGCTGATTACACTGATAAGACTCAATGGAGAAAAGTTGGTAATATATTCTATTACAATAATATTTTGAAAGTTGGTGAGTCTGCTAACTTTACTATTGCATTTAATACTCATGTTAATGGTACTTTTGTTAACTGTGTTGTTGCCGGTTCTAATGAAACTGAAAATAAGACTACTAACAACACTACTACTGTTAAAAAGCCAAACATGAATGTTGAAAAGATTAGTGAAACTCAACATGTTTATGTTGGAGACAAGGCAATATTCACTATTGTTGTTTCAAATACTGGTGAATTGGATTTGGGTAATGTGTTTGTTAAAGAGCAAATCCCTGATGGATTAACTTATCTTTCTTTCAATGGTAGAAACTGGAATAAAGTTGGCGATATTTTTAATTATGATGGAGTTTTGGCTCCTGGTGAAAAAGCTTCATTTATAATTGTCTTCAACACGACCAGAACTGGTACTTTCACCAATGTTGTTGTGGCTGGTTCTAATGAGACTGAAAATAAGACTACTGAAAACAAAACCACAGTATACAAAACTGATTTGAAGGTTGAAAAAATCACTATCGACCCTATTGTTGTTGTAGGCGATCAGGTAAGATTTGAAATTGTAGTTAGCAATATTGGTCAAAAAGCTTTATCTAATGTGTTCATAGAAGAATCACAGTATGACGGCTTAACATTTGACCATGCAATAATTAATGGTCACTGGAGTGAATCTGTTGTTAACGGTAAGCACAGATGGACTTTAAATTCCAATTTGCTTGTTGGTGAAAAAATCGCTCTTAATGTGGTCTTCAACACTACTAGAACAGGTACTTTCACTAATGTTGTTGTTGCAGGTTCTAATGAAACTGAAAATAAGACTACTGAAAACAAAACCAAGGTTATTGAGCCTAAATTGGACGTTCAAAAGATTACTTTAACTCCGATGGTTCATGTCGGTGATAAAACTTCATTTGAAATTGTTGTAAGAAATACTGGCGATGTAAAGTTAACTAATGTATATGTGGAAGAAACCTCATATGCCGGTTTAACCTATGATTCTTTTGTCAAAAACTCTGAATGGACTTATTCAACTGTAAACGGTAAGCACAGATGGACATTAAATAAAGTGTTGTATCCTCATGAAGTTTCACAGTTCATTGTCGTATTCAACACTACCGAAGTTGGTACATTTACAAATGTTGTAACTGCAGGATCAGATAACACTCCTGAAAAACCTGCTGAGAATACTACAATCGTATATAACGAAACTCCAGAAGATCCAATGTCCAATTCAACTAGAAATCCGGATTTGTCTATTGAAAAAGTAGCTTTAGATAAACTTTTAGTTGTCGGCCAAAAAGCTCAATTTGAAATCATCGTTCAAAATACTGGAAACGTTGCTTTATCAAAAGTTACTGTTTATGAAGAATCATTTGATGGTTTAACTTATGATTCATGGGAAGACTTCTCTGGCATATGGAGTAAAAACAGTGATTTAAGCTGGACTTACAATGATATTTTATATCCGGGAGAATATGCATCATTCTTTGTAACATTCAATACAAATAGAATAGGTGATTTCAATAATATTGTATCTGTTGACTCAAATGAAACTTCTAAAAAACGTGCAAACGATAATGTTGTTGTTATTGCCCCTTCATTGAGTGTTGAAAAAATCACTCTTAATAAAACAGTTAATTTGGGCGAACAAGTAACATTTGAGATTATTGTTCATAATACAGGCAGCACTGATTTAACTAATGTTGTTGTAAGAGAAGACCAATTTGAAGGTTTAAAATATAGTTCATTTGTAGATTATACTGGAAATTGGAAGTACAACGGTGATTTAACCTGGACTTTAACAAATCCATTGAAAGCTGGTGAAAACTCAGGATTCTTTGTAGTATTTGATACTACTCGTGCCGGTGACTTTGTAAACGTTGTTGTTGCAAAATCTAATGAGGTTCCAGAAACTCCTGCTCACAACAACACAAAAGTTATAACTCCTGAAAACCCGTCTTACAACCCTTCAATGACTGTTGACAAATACACTATCAACAGAACTGTTTATTTGGGTGAACAGACCATGTTTGAAATTGTTGTAAGAAACACTGGTGACGTTGACTTGAAAGATGTATTTGTAATTGAAGCATACTTCGACCAAGGTTTAACTTACAGTTCATTCTATCCAACAAAAGGCATATGGACTCATATAATTAATAATCAAAATTTCGATCAATTTAATTTAAGAGGAACATTGAGAGTTGGAGAATCTGCAAGTTTTATTGTAGTATTTGATACTTCAAGTGAAGGCTTAAAAACTAACATCGTTACGGCTGGATATGACAACACTGTTTATGTGAATTCATTTAATGAAACTGAAGTAATTTATAAGCATGTTCCTGAAATTCCACTCATTGAAATTCCTGAGGAACCTGGTAAACCAGTAAACAATGAAACTCCTGATGAGCCAGCTAAACCGGTTACTCCAGAACCACAAAACAACGAATTGCCTGCAACAGGTAATCCATTAGTCATGGTATTGCTTGCATTAATCGCTTTAGGAGCTGCAGGATTAAGAAGAAAAGACTAAACATTAATTGGGAAAATTTAATTTCCCATTCTTTTTTTATTTTAATATGTGTATGTAATCATACATTTTAATCAAAAATCATAGGGATGTTATTTTTTATAAAAGTATACTTAATTTAAAATGATGTTGGTTTGCTTAATGCATGTTTAATTAATCATATAATTAACTAAATTGTATTTTTAGAAAAAAGGAAAATTTAAGATGAGCATAAACTCATCTACATTTTTTCGGGAGCAGGTACTCCTAGGATATTTAAAGCGTTTTTGATTGTTGTTTTTGATTTGTCAACTAGAATCAATCTTGTATCTTCAACATCAGATCCGATTACCTGTTCTGATTTGTAGAATTTATTGAATGATCCTGCTAAATCCTGACAGTATTGTGTGATGTTGTGAACTCTTTTCTTGTTAGCACAGTCTTCAACAACCTGTGGGAATTTAGCTATTAGTCTTACTAAATCCTGTTCAGTTTCATTAGGAACCCAATTTTCATCAATTTCAAGTGAAGAAATGTCTTTTCCTGATTTGTTTAATAATTTGCAAGCTCTTGCATGTGCATATTGTATTGAAGCGCAGCCTCTCTCAAAGCTTAATGCCTCATCCCATTTGAATGTCAGGTGTTTTTCCGGGGATAGCTTTGCAATGAAGAATCTGATAGCTCCAATTCCGATTTTTTCAGCCATTGGTGCAATTTCTGCATCTGTCAAATCAGGATTTCTGGATTTGATTTCTTTTGTTGCTCTTAAAATTGCTTCATCAACTAAATCGTCAACTGATACGAATTTTCCTTTTCTGGTTGACATGGATCCTTCAGGTAGCGTAATGAATTCATAAAATATTACTTCAGGAGCCTTTTCCTTTAATATTTCTTCAAAAATCACTTTCATCTGTTTTGAAGATAGTTTGTGGTCTGAACCTAATATGTCTAATACCACATCACCTAATGTTGCCTTATATCTGTGATATGCCAAATCTCTTGTTGAGTAAAGTGAAGTACCGTTTGATCTTCTTAAAACGAATTCCTTTTCAATATTGTAGAATTTCAAATCGATGTAGTCAACATCTTCATGGGATACGAATCCCTCTTTTTCAAAGTAGTTGACAAGGTCACTTACTTCTCCGTTTCTGATGAAAGTTCCTTCCCATACAAAGTCGTCATGATGTATGTTCATTCTGTGAAGTGTGTCCTTTATTCCTGAAACGCAGCTTTCCACAACATGTTCAAAGGTTTTGTTCAATTCCTCATCTTCACCCTTTTCGTATTTTTGAATGAGTTCGCTTACTTTTGCATTGGCCGCTTCGTTTTCATCAACTTCCTTATTTGCTAAGAAGTATAGTTTACCGATTTTTTCATCTATCTTTTCTCCTTCCTGGTCTTCGATTTTCAGACCCATTTCGGTTATACCATAAACGATTATTGCAATTTGGCGCCCCATGTCATTTACATAGTATTGGGTTTCAACTTCACGTCCTGCCAGTTTCAATAGTCTTGCAAGTGAATCTCCAAAGATTGAGTTACGAACATGTCCGATATGCAATGGTCCGTTAGGATTTGCAGAGGTATGTTCCAATATAATCTTTTCATCAACTTTATCCAATTTACCGTAACTGTCATCTACCTTTTCAAGTAACAATTTTGAGAATTTTGAATAGTCAATAAAGAAGTTAACATAAGGGCCGAAGTTTTGAACTTTTTCAAATATGTCCGGAACTTCGATTTTAGAAACTAGATCTTCAGCAACAAGATTTGGAGCAGTTTTTAATTTTTTTGTAAGTGCAAAAGCTATTGTACTAGCTAAATCTCCTAATTTAGGGTCTGGTGGAAATTCCAAACGGAAATTTCTATCTATATCTTCATCATATTGATCTAATGCCTTGTTTAAAGCTTCAATTGCTTGTTTTTCAATTTCAAAATACATTTATTCACCTTTAAATAATTATAATCCTCTTAACCACAATGAAATGTTACCAATCCATGGAATTACGATAGGCTTATCTCCCCATTTAAGCACTCTTGACTCGATTTGGTCTGAAGTTACATAGTATGGGTCTGACCGGTTGTTATTGTCTCCTTTTATCTCATACATCGTCGTTCCATTTATCTCTTTTATATCAATGATTCTGTGAATGACCGGCTGGTTAAACCATTTTGCATCATAAACAACAATATCTCCTTTTTCAACACTTTTTCGGTCGAATTCATGCAATCCAAGGAAATCTGCCTTTTCTATTACTACTATATCTCCTCTATAGAATACAGGCTCCATACTTCCTGAAACAACGACATTCAAGTGTTGGGCGGCGATTAAAACAATTGCAAGAATTATGATGTATGATGCAATCTCTTTGTAATCTACCATTTTAACACCTTAATATTTATTTTTCTTGTTGAATGCCACAGCCAGTGCAATTTCAATTGCATCGGAGGTGTCCTGCAAATCTGCCATGCTGTGTGCACTTGAAATAAAGTTACATTCAAATTGGCTAGGTGGTATGAACACGCCTTCTTTTAATAAAGCTCTAAAGTATCTTAAAAAGCTTTCAGTATCAGACTTTTGAGCGTCAGCATAATTATAAACTTCAGCAGGATTCAAATAAATCTGAAACATTGATGCAAGTCCTACACATTGAATATTGTATTGCTCATCATCGATTATTGATTCAATGTTTCCTCTCAGGAAATTTCCTTTCCTTTCTAAGTCTTTATAGAATTTATCATCCAATTGTGATAGTGTAGATAATCCTGCTTGGACAGAAATTGGGTTACCACTAAACGTTCCTGCTTGATAAACTGGTCCTTGCGGAGCTATCAATTCCATAATTTCTCTTTTACCACAGAAAGCGCCCATTGGAAGACCTCCGCCGACAATTTTTCCCAATGTTGTCAAATCTGGAGTGACTCCATAATATTGCTGAGCACCGCCTCTTGAAGCTCTAAAACCGGTAATAACTTCATCAAATATTAATATTATATCATTTTCTTCAGTTATTTTACGTACAAACTCTAAAAATCCAGGTTTTGGTTCAATACATCCAACATTACCCATAACCACTTCCATTATCAGGCATGCAATGTTTTCACCTTCCTTTTCAATCAGTTCACTTAAGGCTTCCTCATCATTAAATGGAACTGATAATGTATTTTTTGTTGTGTCTGTTGGAATACCGGCGGAATCAGGCAAGCATGCTGCACCGGATCCTCCTTTAACCAAAACATAATCGTGAGCTCCGTGATATGCTCCTTCAAACTTGATGATTTTGTCGCGACCTGTAAAGCCACGGGCTAATCTTATTGCACTCATGGTAGCTTCGGTTCCGCTGTTACAGAATCTGACCATTTCAGCACAAGGTATTCTGTCAACAACTTCGCGGGCAAGTTTAATTTCATTTTCAGTCGGAGCACCGTATGCCGTACCGATAGTTAACTGATTGGAAACTTCACGTACAACTTTAGGGTTTGCATGTCCAAGTATTAACGGACCGTAAGCCAGACAGTGGTCAATATATGTATTTTCTTCACTATCTGTTATCTTACAACCACCAGCACTCTTAACAAAAAATGGATAAGGCTTGAATGCACGTACCGGTGAATTAACTCCTCCTGGGAAGTATTTTTTAGATTCATTAAATAATTCTTCAGTCATTTTATCACTTATAAATGTTGGATTAATGAGTTTACACAAGCAACTGCTATAGGTGTTCCACCTTTAGGGCCTTCGGTAATGACATTTGGAATATTTGAATTTCTTAAAGCTTCTTTTGAATCAGCAGCTCCAACAAATCCGACAGGAACTCCTACAATTGCCTTAAGATTTATTTCACCTTTTTCATATAAGTCCATTGCTTCAAAAACAGCTGTTGGCGCATTACCGGAAACGACAATTCCTTCAAAGTCATTTTCGCTGGCATATCTGATGGCTGCAGCAGCTCTGGTTATTTGATGCTCTTTAGCTATTTTTTTAACTTCTTCATTTTTGATATAACATTCAACTTCACCATCATAACGGGTTATTCCATATTTAACCATGTTAATGTCTGTTAAAATTGTTTCGTTATTTCTTAATGACTTCATTGCAATATCAACAAAATCATCGCTTATATGAACAAGTTTTGCATATTCTGGGTCTGCAGTTGAGTGAACGATACGCTCAACAATGTCTTTTTCCGCAGGTTTCAAATCTTTAATTTCATCACCAATAAGGCCGCGGATAATCTCTCTACTTTTTGTAGCGATATCATAACCTTGTTTAGTTGATGCACCCATAAACATTTGGTCTGTCATATTATAATTATATGTAAAAAAATAGTTAAAATATTTTAGTATTTTAGTTATTTAATGAAAAATTCCAAGCATATTATAAAATTTTAAAAAGGAAGTAAAATTGTTTTTAGTTAAAACTGGGTATTTTATATACTTTATTTACTAATTTTCAATTATGTTATCTATTAAGAAAAATTTTAAAACATATTCATGCTTAATTAATAATGCTTTAAAAATTGATGACCGGGGTGCTTTTGTGCTGCCCTTTGAATTGAGGCTTAAAGACCAGGAATTTTTGAAATATTGCCATCTCGATGTGGATTGGGATATACCATCAGTATCTAGTGAAGATTTGCCTGAAGAATTTGATCAAAAGGCTGTAAAGCTAGTTGATTTGTTTAGAAGAAAAACAGCAAATATTCCTTATGAATGTATGCTTTTCTTTGACTATAAGACTGGAGAAATCATTTACTGTTTTGTTGAGGATAATCTTGATGGAAAAATTAGGGAAGAAATAAACGAATTTTATTTTGAAGGCAAAAATGTGGCTAGCATCCATAATCATCCTAAAGGATTTTTGTCAGCTCCTTCAGGTAAAAATTTCCAGATATTAGAAATAGAAAATGAAGATTATGAGTTAATCTGTGGTCATGATGAATTTTGGATTTTGGAAGCAAAAGGAGTATTTGATAAGGAGATTGTTGAGGAAATTAGAGAAAAAGCACAATTTTTTTATTTTCATTCTATTAACTTTGAAAAAAATGCTGAAAATAAAATATATGGGGATTCTTTGTTAAAATATATAAATAATAAAGTTAAAAATAATATTAAATTAATTAAAGTGAGGTATCATTAACATGTCACCAGAAGAAGTCACGATTATTGATAGGGATGGTTGGGATCCTATTGGTTCTAAAAATCCCACTGAAGAAGAGAAATTAGCAGCTAAAAATGCTATCGAAAGTTTTTATGATGAATTAGGAATAATTTTAAATCTTCAAAAATCAACTTTTATTGATATATAATTTTTATTTCTATTCTGTTTTGAATTAAATTAAAGTGAGGTATCATTAGCAGTCACAGGAAGAAGTCACTATTATTGATAGGTGTTTGGATTCTATTTCTTCAATAAATTCTACTAAAGAATATATTGTAACTATATGTTGAATATTTTAATATTTTAACTAGATATATAATTTTAAAAGTTAACTCTCATCGAAAATTTATTATTTTTTACTTGCAGACAAACCCGCCAAATAACCTGTTGAAAATGCTATTTTTAGATTGTATCCTCCGGTAGGTCCATCTAAATCAAGTACTTCTCCTGCAAAATAAAGATTGGGTATTTTCTTTGATTCCATAGTTTTCGGGTTGATGTTTTTCAGGTCAACTCCACCAACTGTGACTTTAGCCAAATCCTTGTTGAAGTCATTGATTTCAAATGTAAATCTTTTGATATTTTCAACCAATCTATTTTTACTTTTTTTATTAATTCTGCTCAATTGAGTTTCAGGAGCTATATCTATTCTTTTTAAAAAGTATTCGATGAAGCTATTTGTTAAATAATCTTTTAGATAATTTTTAATTTGGGTTTTTCCCCGGTCTTGAAAATCCTTATTGAATGTATCTTTCAAATATTCTCTTGAATAGTCAGGAACTAAATCAATAGCTATTTCACATGACAAATCATACTCATCATCTAAAATATCATAATCAAGATCTTTTGATATTTTGCTGCTTAAATCAATGATTCCGGGGCCTGTCAATCCAACATGGCTAATAAGCACATTACCTTTAACTTTTGATTTTTTATATGAACATTCAACATTTTCAAGGGTAATGCCAGCTATTGAGCTTAAGTCCTCTTTTGTTATTAATGGTGAAAGACCATATTTTATTTTAGTTACTGGCATATCGGTTAAAGAATAGTTATTGGAATTACATCCTGTCTGTGGATATGTTACTCCTCCTGTGGCTATTATGATTTTTTTGGCTTTGATTTCATCGTTTATAATAAAATTACCTGAAATTTTTTTAACTTCATAATCATATAGAATTTTAATGTTGCTTAAATGCCTTTTGAGTCCGTTTAAAACGTCAATTGATTTTTCGCTTTCGGGAAAGATTCTATTGTTGTCCTCTTCAATAAAGTCAAAATCAAAAAGATTAAACAAATCTTCATTAGTGAAGGTATAAAAAGAGTGTTTTAAGAAATTTCTTTCATCAAAAAAAGTCAATAGCTTTTTAAGTGGCTTATTGTTTGTAATATTGCATCTTCCCCCACCGGTCAAAAGCAATTTAACTCCAAGTGAGGAATTTTTTTCAAGCAATATTACATTTGAGGTCTTGCTGGATGCAATTGCTGCAGTTATTCCAGCAGGACCGCCACCTATAATAGCTATATCATATTCCATTTTATCTATGGAGTTAATCTGTGTCTGTCTCTTGGGAAGAGCACACATTCACGGATGTTTTCAGATCCTGTAAGTACCATAGTTAACCTGTCAGCACCTACACCCCATCCTGCATGAGGAGGCATTCCGTATTCAAATGCTTTTAGGTAGCTTCCAAATCCGTCAGGATTCAAGTCTCTTTCCTCAATCTGTTTAACGAGTAAATCGTACTGGTGTACACGGGTAGCTCCGGAAGATAATTCCAAGTTATTGTACATTAAGTCGAATGCATGCGCATATTTTTCGTCATCTTCAAATGGCATTACATAGAACGGTTTGATTGCTGAAGGCCATTTGGTCAAAAAGTAGAATCCTCCCATGGTATCACCTAATGCTTTTTCAGCGTCACGGGACAAGTCTTCTCCCCAATCCATTTCAACACCTTTTGAGTTGATGATGTCAACTGCTTCATCGTAAGTTACTTTAGGGAATTCTCCATCAGCTTCAGGCAATTCATGACCTAATATTTCCAATTCTTCTGAACAGTTTTCATTAATATCGCTTATGACTTTAACAAGCATGTCGTTTAATACTTTCATCATGTCCTCATCATCCATAAATGAAGCTTCTGCATCAATGGAAACAGCTTCATTCAAGTGTCTTAAGGTATCATGCTCTTCTGCTCTGAAAATCTGGCCGATTTCGAATACTTTGTCCATTCCACTACCCATCATCATTTGTTTGTATAACTGTGGTGATTGACCGAGGAATGCTTCTTTTTCAAAGTAGGTAATAGGGAATAATTCTGTTCCACCTTCAGTAGCTGATGCTACAAGTTTTGGAGTATTAATTTCATAAAATCCGTTTTCATAAAAGAAATCTCTGATGGTGTGGAACATTTGTCCTTTAATTTTAAATATTGCGGACACGTTTTCTTTTCTTAAATCCAAGAATCTTGAATTGAGTCTGGTATCAATTTCAGCTTTTACCTTTTCTGTTGGATCCATTGGTAAAGGCTGGTTAGATAAGTTTAGCATTTTAATTTCTTTAGGAATTATTTCAACACCGTTAGGTGCTTTTCCAGCTTCCTGAACAGTACCTTTAACTGCCACAACAGATTCTTTTCTGAAAGCTCTTAGCTCTTCTAATATTTCAGCATCCACTTTTTTGGAAGGTGCTGTGATTTGTACTCTACCGGTTACATCACGGATTATTACAAAGATGATTCCACCTAAGTCACGGATTTCATGAACCCATCCCATGATTGTAACATCTTCTCCAGCGATTTCTGGAGTTGTATCTTTAGCGTAATTAGTTCTTCTCCAATCATTTAATAAACCTTGCAATTAATTCACCTCAGGTTATAAAAATAAATTTTCAATATGTATTTAAATATATAATTAATCTTTAATAAAACTATGTTAAAAATATGATTTTTTCAATATGTAATGTTAAAGAATTGAAAAAATAAAAAGAGGAAATATTATTTAAAAGTATTTATCCACATCAATATATT
>Ga0256404_1011786_pt1 | contig 11578 bp, 8 predicted proteins | sample RumenRJG_01DNA_FD_185990 | JGI IMG/M metagenome (GOLD analysis project Ga0256404, IMG submission 185990) | Bovine rumen microbial communities from Lethbridge, Alberta, Canada - RJG_01 | ecosystem: Host-associated > Mammals > Digestive system > Stomach > Rumen | place: Canada: Alberta | collected... | reverse complement strand
AAGCAAATAAACGTATTATAGGAACAGAAAAAAACGAAACGATCAAAGCCATTAAAATTACTGAAAAAGATATTGCCTTAAAAACCGTATTAAAAAAAAGTGAAAAACCAGTCTTTTTATATTCCTCAATTACAGAAATACTAAAAGCATTCATAAACACGTCACATAATGCAGTTATTAGGCTCGGAAACTTCATGGCAATAGCATATAAACCAATTGCCGCCAAACCCAGTTTTGATTCCATTATTGGCTTATTGAATCCATTAACCAACCACCACATTATGCTATTGGGCATAAGTGGAATGCTATATTTCAACAAACAATTCAAACTATGCTTCTCAACCTTCTTTAGGGACACATATTCATATGATTTAGAAGCGAGGAAAGAGAATCCGGCAGAAATGACATTTGAGAAAATCAACGACAATATGTATCCACCTAACCCATAATGCGGAATAAACACAAATGCTAATACAGCTATAGCTATTGCATGTATTATTCCTGTGATAGAGAATATGGCGACCTTATCTATTGTCCTTGTAAACTGCTGCACATAATTCATCCAAATCATACTTATGGTCAATGCAGCAACATACAAAGAATTGTTTATTATAAATGAAGTATTTTGTGTTTTAAAAAACAAGCCAACCACTCCAAGCGTCAGTAATAACAATGAAGACAATGTAATAAAAAGAATCCCTGTAGAATAATATTTTATTCTTTCTTCGGTATCTGAATCCTTCGGTATAACAAAAATTGCATCAGCAATACAACATGAAGCAATGCTTAAAATAATTGATGAATATGTAGTTATTAAATCTACAGAACCGTACTCGCCCGGAGTAAGCCAGCGAGTATATAGAGGAAGCATTAAAAGGGACACTAATGAACTTCCTGCTTTCCCTAAGAAAACTAGTATTGTATTTTTCCCTAATCTTTTATAGCTACTATCCATATTTGATATAAGTCAAATTACACCCCATTAGATTTCAATAATAACAATATTTTTGAACCCTTTAATTACTATAGCAATCTTTACAGATGTGACTTTTGAAACATATTGGAGTAAACTGTCAATTTTGACGTTCAAGCTTGAGAACAACCATTTTAGGTAGTTTTTGCCACCGGACGCGTCTTAATTTGGGAAAACGGCAGTCCGTCGAGTATCTGGACAAACCGCATGCGGTCTTCGTCATCATCGAAGATGTTGCGACGGTTCACGCCGCGCATCATGATGTGGTAGATTCCTGTGCCTGAGGCTGTACGTGCTTGTCTGGGCATTGTTCACTATGTTTCAGGTTGTGCTCACTCTCGCTATAGCCTCCTTTCAGGCTCCTTACTGCCTTACTCCCGAAATCTCCGGGCGCGTACCAACAATTATCAGAAGCTTCAGTTTCCCATTCTCTTTAAAATGATTCATTCTTAATTGCATCTAAATTTAAGATCTGGCAGGCAGTATTGAACTGCGAACATTTGTTCCACCTGTGCTGCCAGAATCCCTTTATGATGTATGAAGGAAGAAGTATGATGGCTGATGCTCAACTCCCTTCATAATTCTCTCATTACAATAAATTGTCTTTCTCTATATCCTTGAAATACCTGTAGGTATCGACCTTCAGTTCACCACATGCTGCATCGTCTGCCACAATGATAGCATGGGGATGCATCTGTAAGCAACTGATAGTCCACATGTGGTTGACAGACTCCTCAACACCATGCTGCAGGGCACGGGCTTTGTTATGGCCGTTGACCATGATCATCACTTGTTTGGCATCCATCACAGTACCGACACCAACAGTAAGGGCCGTCTTTGGAACCAAATCTACATTATTGTCGAAGAAACGGCAGTTAGCAATGATAGTATCGGTGGTGAGGGTCTTCTGGCGTGTACGGCTCTGAAGGCTGGATCCTGGCTCGTTGAAGGCAATATGTCCATCGGGACCTATGCCACCCATGAACAGGTCAATACCGCCTGCATCCTTAATAGCTTTCTCATAGTTCTCGCACTCTGCCTTCAAATCCTGGGCATTGCCATTGAGAATATGGACATTTTCTTTCTTAATGTCGATATGGCTGAAGAAGTTGTTCCACATGAAGCTGTGGTAGCTCTCGGGATGATCCTCGGGGAGATTCACATACTCGTCCATGTTGAACGTGATGACATTCTGGAACGACACCTTGCCAGCCTTGTTCAGGGCTATCAGTTCTTTGTACATTCCCAAAGGCGAACTTCCTGTTGGGCAGCCTAGCTTAAACGGGGTTTCAGCCGTTGGCTTTGCTTCGTTAATACACTTGGCTACATAGTTAGCAGCCCACTTAGACATTCTCTCGTAATCTGGTTCAATAATTAATCTCATGCCTTTTTTGTTATTAAATGATTTTTTAATTTCCGAAGGACCTGCCACTAAAAAGCTAAAACAGGGGGTTTCCAACGGAGTGCTTTATATTTGGATATACTACTTCTTGGGTTGTCTTTCCACCATCAAATACTTTTCTTTTACTATGATACCATAGCTCCTGGTATATTTAATACAGTCTTCGCATAGTGTCGTAAGATAAGTAAGGTCTGGTTTATCTTCCTTTACTACGTGAACTGCCCGTATCTCGTTTTCGCCACAAAGACCATCACAATACAGATTCCAGCATTTTGCCTTTTCAAGCATATGGTCTTCCCATCGCTGCAAGTCTTCGCGGTCAGCGACATCCTTTATTACAACATTTACTTCACTCATCTTTATTCTACTGTTACTGACTTCGCCAAATTCCTTGGCATATCGACATTCAATCCCTTTCGCACCGCTACATGATAGGCCAGCATCTGAAGGGGAATGACACTAAGCAATGGTGCCAAGAAATTCAAAGTCTGTGGAACCATAATAATCCAATCGGCAATGGCGCGAACCTGCTCATCGCCCTCTGTTACCACAGCTAAAATACGGCCACCACGTGCCTTGACTTCCTCCATATTGGAGAGTATCTTCTGGTACTGCTGGTGGTGAGTGGCCACAAACAGCACAGGCATATCTGCATCTATCAAGGCTATTGGGCCATGCTTCATCTCAGCAGCAGGATATCCCTCGGCATGGATGTAGCTGATTTCCTTCAACTTTAGTGCACCCTCCAAAGCAACAGGGAAATTCCAGCCACGACCCAGATACATGAAATTGTGGGCGTAGGTGAACGTCTTGGCAATCTCGGCAATATGGTCGTTTTGCTTCAACACCTGCTCTATCATTGAAGGTATCTTGGAGAGTTCCTCGGTGTAGTGAGAGAAGTCTTCATCGGAAAGAAAACCTTTCTTATGCCCTAGGGTGAGTGCCAACATGGTGAGAACTGTCAACTGGCCAGTGAAGGCCTTAGTTGAAGCCACGCCAATTTCAGGGCCAACATGGATGTAGGTGCCCGTATCGGTATTACGTGCAATGCTGCTGCCTACGGCATTGACAATGCCAAAAACAAAGGCTCCTTTGCTACGGGCCAACTCAATAGCGGCAAGAGTATCTGCCGTTTCGCCACTCTGAGAGATGGCAAAAACAACATCATCTGGGTTGATGACAGGATTCCTATAACGGAACTCTGAGGCATACTCAACCTGCACTGGCATCTGGCAGAAGGTCTCAAAGAGTTGTTTGCCTATCAAGCCTGCATGCCAACTGGTGCCGCAGGCCACAAAGATGAACCTACGGGCTTTGAGCAACTTGTCGCCATAGAGATTGACTGCTGAAAGGTTTATGCCATACTGGATATTCTCTGGCTCAATCTTAAGGCGTTTGTCCATCGCCTCTAAGCGTCCACGCATACAGTCTTCAAGACATTTTGGCTGGTCGAAGATTTCTTTAAGCATGAAGTGAGGGAAGCCTCCCTTATCGAGCATATTCAAATCGACATCGATCTCTGTGACATCAACATCTATGTATTCTGCTTGAAGGTTGGAGATTTCCATCTCCTTACCTCGCTCTATCTTCACAATCTGCTCATCGTCAATATACACCACATGGTTAGTGTATTCTGCTATAGGCGTTGCATCAGAGGCAATGAAGAACTCACTATTGTCTTCACTAATACCAACGACCAATGGGCTGCTCTTGCGAGCTGCAATCAGCGTGTCAGGCTGGCGTCTGTCTATCAGCACAATGGCATATGCGCCAATGACTTTATTGAGCGCATAGCGCACTGCTGACACAACATCACAGTGGTGCTTGTGCTCGTAATATTCAATGAGCTGCACCAACACCTCTGTGTCTGTGGCACTCTTGAAGTTATAACCTTTGGCTTTGAGTTGGTCGCGAAGAACAGAGAAGTTCTCGATGATACCATTATGAACCAATGCAAGGTTGCCACTCTCTGAAAGATGGGGGTGAGCATTGATGACTGAGGGTTCACCATGGGTAGCCCAACGGGTGTGCGCGATACCTACAGTACCACTACAATCCTTCTCCTTAGCCACCTCTTCCAAGGCTGATACTTTGCCCTTTGCCTTATATACGGATATGTGCTGCTGGCCTTCGCTCAACAGGGCTACACCAGCAGAATCGTATCCGCGATATTCTAGCCTATGAAGGCCAGAAATCAGTATTGGGTATGCTTCACGCGTTCCTATATATCCTACTATTCCACACATAAATAGTTATTCTTTCTTTTTACAAATGTACTTGGCGAACCAATAAGGTCACGATGATGGTACAATCCCATAATAATGACAGGTTCTATATCTTCCTTTGTAACTTCCAGTTGCGGACGAAGAAGTTCTACTATCATATCCATATTGCGCATTTCATCACAAGAGACCTTGCTCATCACGAACTCACGCAGGATAGCATTGATAGTCGCATCTTTTATTGCATCGCTATATCCAAAAGCCTGCAACCACGCCTTCATCTCCTCTATCGTATGAACATCACCCTTCAGAATCTCCTCCTTCAACGGCTCCGTCACCTCTTTGATATTCTTTATTTTTGTTTCCTTGAATACCATATACGTTATTCTCAGCTTCAGTATCTTGTCAGGAAGCAGGCTCGTCAAAAAAAATATCAGCATTCATATCTGCCCTTACTGTATTCACAGCACCGATAGCATGTAACTCGCCAAAGATACAAATTGGTATTTGTCCATCATAACATTTAATGAATAACTTGTTGGGTCTGTGCCGCTATTGTTTTAACATCAGCCCCTTAGTTTTTGAATTATACTCCATATACTTTGAGGCAATCTTTGTAACTTTCTTCTCATTTATCGTTAGAGACGATAAGTAGAACAACTGAACAAAGTCCTCTTTGGATATTTGAATGTCCTTTATTAAGCTCCAATCCCCGATGGCATTTGTAACATCTGTTGATTTCAATGAGTTGCTATACGGTAGCACATAGGTTGACTGATCCTCTGCCTCAACAAAGCCAAATCCTTCAACTAATTCCTCGAAAGATGAACGAGTATCATCATCAGAGAAATTATACGTCAATATCATTTTGTAATACATATTATGATCTTTTATTTTATCATATTCGTGTCAAAAAACACAGGCAGTGGGTAAAGCCCATCGTCATAGTTGATGAATACTTATTTTTATATTGATATCGTTTGATATACTAATTGATGTCCATCGATTTGCCTAACTCGATCTGCATAGAAAAGCCATATACGTTCATATAAATCTTTTACTCTATCGACCGCAATAGCCTCAGAGTCGGAATCCTTCTTTCCCATATTGAAAGAGATGTGGTCTTTATTCCCACCAGAATTCCTTTTTCTCTATCCTGAGCAAACCAATAGCGGTCATGAAGCGGACCGTCATCAGGTTTGTCTGCATAGCAGACGGTCATTATGTCAATACAGCCACGAAGGTTATCTACAATATTTTCCCACTGTTCCTTGTATGCTTCTATTGACTCTTCATTTTTTGCATGAGCTAATATGCTAATATGCAAATTTGTGTTATATTCAAATAAAGGTTTTATGTCTATTAAGTCTTTTGCAGAGAAGTACGGATCTATGATTTTCAGATTTGTGGTATTATGTTTTCTATACCAACCGTACAACACCTCCAAGCCTTTGTCTCGCTCGCCCGGACGTATTACCTCTGAACTCGAAGTTACAAGTAAATGGAACAATCTGTCAAGACTTGCCTTTGAATTAACCGATAATGTCTCAACCATCCTAAAGTTGAAAGCCATAGCAGCATAAATCTTTAAAATCAAGTCCTTTTGGTCATGGTGGGATTCATTCCAGCGACAGACATCTTCAATAAAATATAATACCGCATTTTTGGAAACTGTGAGCGAACGATTGTATATGGACGGTATAAGTTGATAAAAATCGTGGGGGTGTTTGGCGATTCCTTTTCCACGAACAACTGATGAGAATATTTTACCAAAGAACTTAGCATAATCATTGGATGGCAAAGCCACTGCCTTCGTCATATCCTTGTCTGCGGCTGCAATACGTTTTTGCGAAGCAACATGGTTCATGAGTACGCCCCTATTATATCTTCTTGCGTTATCCTTATCAGATACTTCAAGGTATGCGTCAGCGAATTTTACCTCATACTGATAAGCTATGTCAGTAAAGCGCTCAAAGAAATTGTAATCTTCTTTTGTTTCAAATTTAACGCTATCCATGGCAGAGGTCAACATATCTTTTACCTGACTCTTGCAATTCTTCAAGCACTCTTCCAATGCCATATCAAAGCGGGTTAATCTGTCATAACCTACTGGTATACCCTTTAGAATAGCCTCGCCTTTCTTTAAAAATTCAATTTGCTGCGGCTTTCTAGAAATATACTGTATGGAGTAGAAATAAAGGAAAGCCTGGTCTGTCTTGTTAGGTATACTTTGTATTTGATTGTCTATATCCTCCCATAAGTTCCTTGCCGTAGAACGGTTTAATATTTCATGTATTGCAATGTTACAAGCCACCTTGTAACCATCGTGAGATATACCGGACGGTGCCGGGAACTTCTTTTCAGCAATGCTTCGAATATTTTTTGCTATGTCTGTAATTTGCGTTTGGCTTATAGTGCGCTGACCAGGATTCTGCAAGCATTTGCAGACATTATCTATCTTTACAAACAACTCATCATCGTTGGACATGTAGGAGAACAAGACCAATAGACGCTGAAACTCGGTATAAGTAAGCGAAATATCGTTTTTGTCATACTCCAAATCTGACAGATATGGATATTTATAGAAGATAAAATCGCTTGCATGAGAAGCACAGACATTTACATAAAACTCGTCCAAATCTTCCATAGACTGAGCATAAGCATGTTCAGAATACAAGAAAATGGCTGGTGCAACCGAACACAGTATTCTTTTGTAATAATTAGACTCCTTATTCAACTTCTCGAGAGGCAAAATAATTTCATCATATACGTACTTGTCGAAATGCGACTTGTCATCTACTATATAATACTCTAGAGTTATTCTTGACCAGAAAACAATGCGAGTCCCTATATCATCCAATTGTTCCAACTCGCTTTTGTACCTGCTAATAATTTTATCATCACACAGGCCAGCCTTTATCATCACTCCTACAGAACGGGTATATAAATCCAAGGAGTCGTTCATTGCTTCGAGGCATGAAGAAGTCGAAAAAGCAGCCTGCTGTTTATATGCAAGGGTTAGGTTCAAAAACTCGCCTGCTATATCATGATTACTAGGGCTGAGGGTTGTAACGAGATGATAGCCCACTTCTATCCTTGTTTGTATAGACTCAATGGACTGCCAACTTACTTGTAATTTCTTCAGTATAAAGTCAGTAAAACTATCGCTTGGTTTGGCGTTAAACAGCCATACATATAACTGAGAAAGGACATAACAACGATTACTTTCATCATCCAATCCACAGAACAAGTATTGTCTCTTTTTCACTTCATTTAGAAGAGACTCACTATATGTTGCATTCTTGATTTTACGAGCCAGTTCTACAACAGGTATCTCAATGTCAAATTTACGGAATTTGATGTTAGACAGCAATGTATCAAGATAATCCCATCTATATTTTTTTATTGGACATCTACGGATATACTCACGAGCACCATAAACGTATGCTTTGCTACGGCGAGCCTCCGTATTCATCTTGGGAGTCATATCTGTGATAAACGACGGATAATCGACCACTAAGAATTTGATGGATTTCTTAATCAGATTGAAATGGTAGGCTGTCTCAGAGAAAACGTCAAGGAGGCGCTGCTTAATATGTTTAAGTATATCGTTCTGAGATGACAGGTTGTCTGACAAATATTTTTTATCACCAAGTCTGTCATATGAAGAAAGAATCAAAGACAGACAATCAACAGATACTGCCTTGTCTGGAAAATCATCGACATAAAGATATATATTTGCCAACTGCTCATAGGCCTTTTCCTGACTGAATTTCGCTAAAGCCTCTATTAAAAACAGTTTTACTTGAATATAAGTAAATGTGGGCGTCTTTATATCGCTTTCAATACTTTCCAATATCAGTTGGGCTTTCTCGACATCCTCAATATTCTTAAAACAGGGCAAAGCCTTGCAAATCCCTTGTACTATATTAATGCGAGGAATATCAATATTAGAGTTTGTAACCACAAGGTTCAACGCATAAAGGACTATCTTTTCTATACCTTCTTTATCCTTATGACCTGGAATCCAAAACATGAGAAAATAAATCCTCTGTGTATCACTACGCAACCCTTGGGCCGTTTTTAAAACCTCATCAACTGAAACATTGGAATACAACAAGCTCATGGCATCTGTCATCTTCCGTATTTCAGAGTCTTTTATTTGAGCTTTTATTTTTTCATAATTGCCTGTATCCGTGCCATCCGTATCGTTTAAATAATTTTCTCTCAATGAGAGGGAGAGCATGGCATAAATATTATCCAGACTGAGGTTGTTGCGTTCATCATTGACAAGCTTCTCAATGATTTCCATTGACAACTGCAAATCCACATCCAGGAGTAGTCGTACCAACTCCATTGATTTTTCCGGGATTTTCTCAAATTGGACTACTTGAGCCAACTGACGGATTTCACGGATAATGGATTCTTTCTTATCTGTAGGAAGTTCTTTGGCAGTTTTTACAACAATTGCAAGTGATTTGAGTCGTTCTTCCTTGAGGTAGATGTTTTGGGACAGAACAATTGCCTCATCTATCTTACCTTGGGCAACCAAAGCTTCTGTTTCATAATCCCAAAGCTCGTTTTGCTCAATCTGGCGGGATGTACTCCTTACAACCGCAAAGCGAAGCGCATCCCCTAAATACACTTCATCTGTCATAGCAGCCTCATAACCGAAGTCACACTGAACATTCAAGGAGGCCTGAGAGCGGTTTTGGTCTAACTGCTCTTGTATATTGTCATCACTCAACAAGCGGATTAGGGGCTGTGTCTTGTGAAGTTTTTTATAAAGAGGAAGCAACGACTCAGCATATAATGTCTTGTTAGATTCGTAAACAGCCAAGAGGCGTAATTCAATCCTTGATAGATAATCGGTCAGATAGCCTTTCATATACTTGAAAAGAGCTTCTGAACGATACTTCACTATACCTTTGTCATCCACATATAAGAAATCTGAGTTCTTTCCCAACAACTCAAACACTTCTGATTCCGACTTCTCAAGAAATGCCATTATGAATGATATGCTATGTATATCGCCATAGGCAACAACAGCAAGCAAAACTCGAGAAGTTTCGTCTTCATCGCTTTCCAAGCGGCTTATCTCAGCATGATAAATTGACTTGCCATACGAGTTCTTTTCTTCAAGTATATGACTAAACGACTTATTCTTCAAGAAGTTTGAGCGTAGCACCTCTATCTTGTCGGCAAAACCATTGCAAATTTCATAAAGTTTTTCCAAATCGTCATCACTCAGTGTGTTATCTATCTTCCTGAAATAGTCTTTAACACGGGGTTTACTAAAGGGTAAGAGCCAGTTGGCGGTTTCTATCTTGATTGCTTTCTTGGTAGCAGGCAACAATTTAACATTATCCTGTTCCCCTGAGAATACAAATTTGGCACTACCCCAAGGCAACTTTTCAAACAAAGACCTTAATCCGGGTTCATATTCTGCCGGTACATCATCAAATCCATCAAAAATAAAGAATAGCGGTGTCGTCTTTGTCTTTTGAAGTATTTTCAAATAGATTGTACTTAGCTCAATATCAACACCTTCTTGAAGAGGTGTGTTTGTGACATAGAAATAGAGTTGTCTGACTAGACTCTTCTCAACAATATCCGGGTTCAGGCTATAACGGCTAAAGCCGTCGTTAAAGTAACTGACACAATGCTTTGGGTGACGTTGAGCTAGCATTGCTAGAAGGGTTGTTACACCAACGCCATCCTGACCAGGGACAAAAACAACTTTCTTCTCTAATTGATCACCAAGAAGTGATTCTATCTGGTCAAGTTCAGAGTCGCGGTCAATAATTGAAGCAGGAGACGGTAGCTTAGGAAATGTTTCGCTCTGTGAACAAAGATCAAGTATCTGTACGTTCAACGGGGCATTAACATTTCTATTGCCTATAATGGAACGTATAACTGTCTTAAGATTATTATCGTACTGGCTATCATCCGTAAAATCATCTCCATTTCGACCTGCTAATATCATTGGAAATGATGTGGGGAATGTACCGCTTCGCAAAATTGGGTAGAATTTTGTGGAATCAATATCCTGCATGTATTCTGTACCAATAATTGCTTCCTCGAAACCTGCCCCCGTAGACTGAGAAGCCTTCTTCTTGTATTCGGGGGTTCCTATAATCAAAACCTTATCGGAGTTGGCTATTCCTTGCTCCATAAAACGAGGCAAAGAGGCTCCTTTCTCTAGGTCTTGATCATAGAGAACAACAAAGCCTCCCCCTATACGGAGGTCGCCCACGAACTTCTTCACCCATTGCATATGGGCTTCATCATCGTGGGAATAGGAAACGAATACTTGAATGGTTTCAGCCATATTATTACATTAACTTCTATTTATATCGTGCGCTTATATTATTATCTTGTGACTTTATAGTCAGCTTCTACTATGCTGTTAAGGCTTTCAAGATTCTCATCTTCTATATTTGAAGCCTGATAAAGTCCTTTAATCTTAACATATTCGGCATCCAAAGCCGACTCAGCAGCTGCCAATTCTTGTTGCAACTCAGGCTTTAAACCTTTTTCGTCAATCTTCTTACGAACCAATAGCAGATTGGCAGATGCCTTAGCATAATCAGCCATATACTGGCTATATGGACTTGTGAATAATTGATATATTTTATAAATATGCATAATTGACACTTTGTTTACTAGGAAATTCTATTATCGTTCTGACTGGCAGTATCGAACGGAAAAGAACTAAGAACTTAGAAGTAAGAACTTAGAACTATTTCTTTTCGTCCAACTCAGCATTTATTTTCTTACAACGCGTCACTAATAGCTTTATGAGTTCTTCGCAGTCAGTGTATATGCTTTGATGCTGTTTGTCGTCTATAGCTGGGAAAATTACTTGATTTTCAGTACGTTACGCAGATTTTTATTAAATTCTTCCCACAACATTTGGTCTTATCTCCTTTTTCTACTTTTTACTCTTTTGTGATTCTTACTTTTTGTTTATCACTTCTT
>Ga0256404_1011784_pt1 | contig 11578 bp, 10 predicted proteins | sample RumenRJG_01DNA_FD_185990 | JGI IMG/M metagenome (GOLD analysis project Ga0256404, IMG submission 185990) | Bovine rumen microbial communities from Lethbridge, Alberta, Canada - RJG_01 | ecosystem: Host-associated > Mammals > Digestive system > Stomach > Rumen | place: Canada: Alberta | collected... | reverse complement strand
GGCCGCAGGCACGAAAAAACGCGCCTGCGGCTTTTTCCGGGTGGCTGTTGTATTTTTTCTTGACAAGCGCCCGTTCTTTGTGCTATAGTATCTGAGTGTTCGGATCTGCAGAAGTACCCAAGAGGCCGAAGGGGCTCCCCTGCTAAGGGAGTAGGTGTCTAAAAAGCACGCGAGGGTTCAAATCCCTCCTTCTGCGCCATGATTCAGCCCTGAAACGATAACGTTTCAGGGCTTTTTCTTTAGATCAGAATTCAGGATTGTCACAGGAGCTTGCTCCGCTGCTCTGATAATCTGTTGAAAGAACTCCGAATGGTATGCTCAATATGGAACAGCAGCCGGAAAGGCGGTGCGCATAGATGCCGGATAAAACATATATCGCAATCGATCTCAAGAGCTTTTATGCCTCCGTTGAGTGTCAGGAACTGGGCAAGGATCCGCTCACAACCAATCTTGTTGTAGCCGATAAGAGCCGCACGGACAAAACAATCTGCCTGGCTGTTTCCCCATCCTTGAAAGCCCATGGTATCCCCGGGCGGGCACGGCTTTTCGAGGTTGTGCAGCAGGTCAGGAGGGTGAACGCCCAGCGTCGTGCGAAAGCCCCGGGCCACCAGTTTAAGGGGAAATCCGCCAATGCCGCAGAGTTGGAGAATAATCCGTGCCTCGAACTTGACTATATCGTTGCTCCCCCCCGCATGTCCTACTACATGACCTACAGCACGCGGATCTATAACATTTACCTGAAATATGCCGCCCCGGAGGATATCCACGTTTACTCCATTGATGAGGTATTCATCGACGCAACAGATTACCTGAAGACGTACGGCATGACGGCCCATGATTTTGCCATGATGATGATCCAGGACGTGCTGAAGACCACCGGTATTACGGCAACGGCCGGAATCGGACCCAACCTCTACCTCTGTAAGGTCGCCATGGATATCTGGGCCAAACATATACCGGCAGATCGGGACGGCGTCCGCATTGCCGAACTGGACGAGCTAACCTATCGGCAATACCTCTGGACACACAAGCCTATCACGGATTTCTGGCGCGTCGGCAAGGGCTATGCAAAGAAGCTGGCTGACAATGGTATGTATACCATGGGTGATGTTGCCCGCTGCTCAGTTGGCGGCCCCAACGATGTGCAGAATGAGGCCCTGCTGTACAGGCTGTTCGGCGTGAACGCGGAGCTGCTGATTGACCACGCTTGGGGTTGGGAACCCTGCGAAATCCGGCATATCAAAGCCTTCAAGCCGGAAAATAACAGCGTCAGCATCGGGCAGGTTCTCCCGGAGCCATACACCTTTGAGAAAGCCCGCATCATCGTCCGGGAGATGACAGACGGGCTGGTTATGGATTTGGTGGACAAGGGCCTTGTGACGGATCAGATCGTGATCACAGTCGGTTATGATGTTGAGAGCCTTACCCCTGATTTCAAGGGCGCAGTGGAAACAGACTGGTACGGTCGAAAGGTGCCGAAAATGGCTCATGGTTCGGAGAATATCGGGAAGCTCACTTCTTCTACAAAGCTGATCATGGATGCTGCCATGCGTCTGTATGACAGAATCGCAGATAAGAAGCTTCTGGTTCGGCGGATGTATGTAGTAGCAAATCACATCTCGGATGCCGCCGCAGCAAAGACAAAAGTGGAATATGAGCAGTTGGATCTCTTCTCCGATCTGGAGGAAGAGAAGGAAAACCGTGAAAAAGAAGAAGCCTCCCTGGCAAAAGAGGAACGGCTTCAGCAGGCAATGCTGTCTATCAAAAAACGGTATGGGAAAAACGCTATCCTCCACGGAACGAGCTACGAGGAAGGAGCAACCGGGCGTGACCGGAACAGGCAGATCGGAGGGCATAAGGCATAATGGAGATTTCTCACGAATACGACGACATCATCAACCTGCCCCACCATGTATCTGCAGACCGTCCGCATATGCCGATGATTGACCGGGCTGCTCAGTTTTCGCCGTTCGCCGCGCTCACCGGGTACGATGCGGCCATTGTTGAAACGGCCCGCCTGACAGATACAAAAAGGGAACTGTCGGAGGAGCAGAAAGAGGTGATCAGCAAACAGCTTCATTCCCTGCAGAGTCGGCTGGAAGCCGATTCGGGCGTCACCGTCACTTACTTTGTGCCAGACAGCCGCAAAGCCGGCGGTGCTTACCGAACCATAACCGGCCCTGTAAAGAAAGTGGACGAATACGTCGGTGTTTTGGAAATGAGCAATGGGATCACAATTCCCTTTGACGATATCTTGAGTCTGGAGTAAGGCCTGTATCGGGGGTGCCCCTTTTTTCTTAGCATCCCGGTTTTCCTGTGCGGCCGCATTTTTTTACCTGACAGCAATACCGGCCCTCTCTGCCAGCCGGATCCTCTGTCCGAATCTCTTTTCGTAAGGAGCGTCAGGGCTCACTGGACCTGTGAGCGGGCATAGCGCATCAGGATCTCGGCGGCCTGGCCCCGGACGGACGCGGTTTCCGCCCCCAGGAGGACCAGAACCACGTTATGCGTCTCTCCGTCTTTCTGGACCGGCATGGTCGCCACAAGGCAGTAGCCCGCCCGGTCGGTGGAACCGGTCTTCAGGCCGGTGATTCCGGTCATGTTGTAGACCAGCGGGTTTGAATTCGCCGTCCAGTAGTCGTTCAGGCTCGGCATATGCGCCATGGTCGTGGACGTGATCTCCGTAATCTCCGGATACTGCCGCAGAATCAGCTGTGTCAGCAGAAACAGATCCGCCGCGCTCATCTTGTTCTGGCGTTTGAAGGGGGTGTTGCCTCCGTCATAGGAGGGCAGGCCGCTGCAGTTATACATGGCGGCGGAATATAGCCCCAGTTCTCTGGCCCTGGCGTTCATGCGCTCCACAAACGCCTCTTCGCTTCCACAGAGATGCTCCGCCAGCGCGATCGCGGACTCATTGCTGCTGGCAACCAGCATGGCATCCACCAGTTCCCCGAAAGGCACCCAGGCTCCCGCTTCCATGGGGACAATGCCGTCCTGCGTTCTGGATACGGCCCAGGCATGGTCCGAAATCCGCACTGTGTCAGAGGCTTTGATTTCCCCGGCGTCGATGCCCTCTCTCAGGATATAGTAGCTCAGCAGTTTGGTCAGGCTCGCGACCGGGAGTTCATTGTATCCGTTCAGGAGAAACAGCGCTTCCCCGCTGTCGGCATCGGCCAGATACACGCTGCTGATGTTGTCGAAATAACCTGCGTCCCGCAGCGCCTTCACATCCGGAATAAAATGCTGGTTCGGTTTCGCGATCCAGGCAGTTCCGTTCTTCTCAAACGTCATGTCGAGCATGAGCTGAATATCCGTGATGCTCATGAAGAGATCGCCGTTCTGGGGGTTACAGGTATAATACTTTCTGTCTCCCCCATCCACAATCAGACGGTTGCGGGCGAGAGAAAGCACCACCGGCGTGCTGTTCCCCGTCGCCCCTCCGGCGCCGGAGCCAAGCACCGGGGTCTGGCCGGTCGAGACGGAAAAATACTCCCCGTCGGCTGAAGAGACGATCCGCTCAAAGCGAAAGCACTTCTCAGTCGAGCTGAGAGCCGCCGCGAGATCCGTCAGGGAGAGATAGAGGTTCCCCTCATAGGAGTCATTATAGGCCCGGACAGCCTTCTGTTCTCCGTTTACAGTAATCTGCAGCGCATAAGGCTCTCCGTCTGCGGCAGCCTGCATCGGAAGCAGCGTTGAGCAGAGGATGAATATCAGGAGCATTGCCAGGAACCTTTTTTTCATATGCTTTTCCTTCTTTCACTGCTGAGGATGGTGCCGCCGCCGAGGACAGTCTCTCCGTCTTCACTGTAGAGCACGGCCGCCTGGCCGGGCGCCGGGGCGCGCTGTGGTTCGTCAAAACAGATGCGGAGCCGGTCTCCTTCCAGGCTCACCGTTGCCGGACGCTCGGGCTGACGGTAGCGGAGTTTCACTTTCGCCCGGATCGGCGCGGTGAACGGTTCGCCGGAGATGATGTTGACCCGGCCGGCATAGACGGTGTCGATCCGGAAGCCGGACTCGCCCGTCAGGGTGACCGTGTTCCGCTCCGGATCAATGGCCGCGACGTAAAGCGGCTCTTTCGCCGAAACCCCCAGGCCTCTGCGCTGTCCGACGGTATAGCGGATGATCCCCTTGTGCCTTCCGAGAACTTTCCCTTCGGGACTCACAAAGTCCCCCTCCGGGAAAACCAGCCCTGTCGTCCGCTCGATGAAGCCGGCGTAATCCCCGTCCGGCACAAAGCAGATATCCTGGCTGTCCGGTTTCTTTGCATTCAGGAAACCATGGGCCGCGGCCAGCTCCCTCGTCTGCTGTTTCGTCAGCTCGCCGAGGGGAAAGAGCGTCCTCCGGAGCTGTTCCTGGGTCAGGGAGTAGAGCACATAGCTCTGATCCTTCGAGGGATCCAGGGCCTTTTTCAGGCTGTATTTTTCCCCGTCCCGGCAGACTCTTGCATAGTGCCCGGTGGCAATGGCGTCACAGGACAGGGCCTGCGCCCGCTCATAGAGCTTTTCAAACTTCAGATACCGGTTGCAGTCGATGCAGGGATTCGGGGTTCTCCCGTTCCGGTAGCTCTCGATGAACGGCGCAATCACACGGTCGTGGAAGGACTCAGTCAGGTTGAAGACATAAAACGGCATGCCGAGCCGGAAGGCCACGCCGCGCGCATCCTCGACATCGTCCAGTGAGCAGCAGGTCTTCTCCGATTTTGCCTGATTATCATCCCCGCCGAACAGGCGCATGGTGCAGCCGACACACTCGAAGCCCTGCTCTTTCAGGAGAAGGGCGGCCACGCTGCTGTCCACACCGCCGCTCATGGCGACCAGTACTTTTTTCATTCCTCCTCTTTTCCCCTCTGGAGAACGCAGGGCCGGGTTTTACCCCGTCTTCAACCCCGTACCTTTCTTTCATCTGTTCCTGTTGTATTATTATATCATCGCTTTTCTTCTCTGCCAAGTCCTTTTGCTTTGCCTCATTCTCTCAGGCCGTGCCGCTCGCTGATGATCCGTTTCGCGAAGGAGATGCGGCCGACGCCCGTCTTTTCGGATTCTTAACAGGGAAGCGCCTCTTTCTTTCAGATCGTTCTTTCGTTTTGAACGGAAATGTGATACAATCATTTGAATCTTATGAGAAAATGGAAAGGATCGGTTAGCTATGCGCGCTGTTGTTACCAGAGTCAATCACGCCTCGGTCGTCATCGACGGCGAGGTCCACGGTCAGATTCAGAAGGGTCTGCTCGTCCTGCTCGGCGTTCACAAAGACGACACGGAGAAGGAGGCTTCCAAGATCGCAGACAGGATCTGCGGCCTGCGGATTTTTGAGGATGAAAATGGAAAGATGAATCTGTCGCCCGACAAGGCCGGCGCGGAGCTGCTGATCATCAGCCAGTTTACCCTGTTTGCAGACTGCCGCTCACGCCGCCCCGGCTTCTCCCTCGCCGCAAGGCCCGAGACCGCCGTGCCGCTCTATGAGCAGGTGATCCGGGAGTGCAGAGACCGCGGCTTTCATGTGGAGACGGGCGTTTTTGCCGCGGAGATGAAGGTCGACTCGGAAAACGACGGGCCGGTCACGATTCTGCTGGACACCAATGAATTATAAGGAGCTGACGGAGGCAGATTATGCCTAAACTGATTACGGATCTGGCTGTCATGCTGCTGACCGCCGGGGTCGTCACCATTCTGTTCCGGCGTTTTAAGCAGCCGCTGGTACTGGGATATATTCTGGCCGGCTTTCTGGTCGGTCCCTACATGCCGCTCTTCTTCACGGTCGCGGACTCGGCTTCCATTGAGACCTGGAGCGAGATCGGCATCATCGTCCTCATGTTCGGTCTCGGTCTGGAGTTTAATCTCCATAAGCTTGCCAGCGTCGGCGGAACCGCCGTGATCACGGCGCTGACCGAGGTGCTCGGCATGCTGGTCCTCGGTTATCTCGTGGGGCAGGCCATGGGCTGGCCGATGATGGACAGCATTTTCCTCGGCGGCATGCTCTCGATGAGTTCCACCACCATCATCATCAAAGCCTTTGACGAACTCGGCGTCCGGAAGGAACCGTTTGCAGAACTGGTGTTCGGGACGCTGGTCATTGAGGACATCGCGGGCATCTTCATGATGATCATTCTCTCGACCGTCTCTGTGAGCAAGAACATCTCCGGCGTTGCCCTCGCGCTGCAGTTGGGCGAGCTGGTGCTCTATCTGGCGCTGTGGCTGATCCTGGGGATCTACATCCTGCCGACCTTTCTGCAGAAAGCCAAAGACTTCATGAACGACGAAACGCTGCTGATCGTCTCGCTGGGCATCTGCTTCGGCATGGTGCTGCTGGCAGAGTTTCTCGGCTTTTCCTCAGCTCTCGGTGCGTTCCTGGCCGGGTCCCTCCTGGCGGGCACCGTCCACGCGGAGCGGGTAGAACATCTGACAGGCGGGATCAAGGACCTGTTCGGGACGGTGTTCTTCCTCTCGGTCGGCATGATGATCGATCCGTCCATGATTGTCCGGTACGCGCTGCCGATTCTGATCATCACGCTGGTCACCATTTTCGGAAAGCTCACCATCTCGTCTCTCGGTGTGCTGCTCTCCGGCCAGTCACTGCGCATCGCCGTACACTGCGGTGCGTCCCTTGCGCAGATCGGTGAGTTTGCCTTTATCATCGCGACGCTGGGCATGAATCTGGGGGTGATTTCCGACTACCTCTACCCGATCATTGTCTCGGTCTCGGTGATCACGACGCTGACAACGCCGGCGTTTATCAAGAACGCGGACCGGCTCTATCTTCTGATCCGGCGTCTTCTTCCCGGGAAGCTCGGCGAGAAGCTGGAACGGTATACGACCGACACCCCGCCGGCCTCGGAGACCCAGGACAGCGACTGGGCCAATTACCTGCGCCGGTATGTGAAGGTCACGGTGCTCTACGGGGTGCTCATGTTCGGGGTTTCACTCATCGGCCAGCTGCTGGTCTATCCCTTCCTGCAGGCGCGGCTGCCGGACGCCCGGATCGCGCAGGCGGTCAGCATTCTGTTCTGCGCGCTGGGGATTTCGCTGTTCATCCGGCCGATGCTGGATCTGCACTCCACGGAGTATACGACGCTCTGGGTCAAGAACCGCTACTACCGCCTGCCCCTGATCGCGCTGACCGCGCTGCGGTTCATGCTGATCGTGCTGATCGCGTTCTTCCCGCTGCAGACGATTCTCCAGCTGCACAGCTGGCTGCTTCTGCCGCTCATTGCCGCGGCGATTCTCCTCATCTACCGCAGCGGCTGGATGTCCTCTGCTTATGTCTCGGCCGAAGCGAGGTTCATGGCCAACTTCAACGAGCGGAACCTCCAGCGCGAAGTGGCCACAGAGGATGAGATGGAATGGCTGGATGAAGCGCTTTATGTGCAGCAGCTGACCTGTCCCCCGGCGCTTTACGGAAAGACGCTGAAGCAGCTTGCCTGGGGCAGTCATTTCAATGTCAACGTCATTCAGGTCATCCGCAAGGGCAAGGTCCGCAACATGCCTTCCGGTACGCTGGAACTACATGAGGGCGATCTTCTGGTTCTGGTCGGAAAGGCGGAAGATCTCCGTTCGCTTCGCCTCAGTCTGGACATGCAGGAATACGAGCAGCTCCCCACCCTCCGCGCCTATACGGAAGCCCAGGCCGACTCCCCCTATGCGGTCTTCGCCTATGCGATCAAGGTCAGGAAGGATTCGGAGCTGGCCGGAAAGAGCATCCGTTCCAGCGCGCTGCGGGAGAAGTACGACTGCATGATTCTCGGGCTGCAGCGCAACCATCTGCCGATCCTTCAGCCGGATCTCAGCATGACCATCCAGCCGGGCGACTTTATCTGGATTCTCGGCAGCAGGAGAATGGCGGAAAAACTCCTCGCCGGCGGATTCGACACGGATGAAGAGGATCCTCTTCCGGAAGTTCCGGCAGGCTGAGCAGGAGCGGTTTCTGTTTCCAATGCCCGCAGCATATGGAGTAGTAATAACAGCAAAGGGCGGTGATTCCGAGTGAATCACCGCCCTTTGCTGTTTTCCTGACGCCTGACCAGGGTATGATCCGGCCTTTGATCCGCCTTTGGGGTTCCTGGCAAATCGGCGTTTCAGATCCGTTTCCGTTATTTTGCCAGGTTCTGCAGCATACTCAGCAGGCCGCCGGGCTGTCCGTCATCACCGCCGGCTCCGCTTGCCATCAGCATCGGGAGCAGATCCGCAATTCCCAGCTTTTCGCCTTTCAGAATCCGGGTCGCAAGCTTTTTGTCGTCGGAAGCCGCCGCGCGGTAGAGCTCAACCAGCTTCTGCTCCGCGGCGCTGAGAGAGGAAACGCCGGTCGTTTTGCTTGACGTGCCGGAAGCAGTTTTCTTCGCTGCCGCAGTGCCTGTTTTCTTCGCTGTCGTCGACGAGGTTCTGGAAGCCGTCGTTGTCTTCGACGAGGTCGTTTTCCTGGCGGCTGCGGTTTTGGAGGTCGCCGCTGTTTTCGACGCGGAGGCCGTCTTGGATGCCGTGGTGGTAGCCGGGCTGCCGCCCTTCGGCGCCTCCAGCAGGGACTTCTGGGTGATGCCAAGCACTTTCGCAATCGCCTTCAGCTGAGCCTGCGTGAGATCCTTCTCTCCGCGCTCTGCCTTGCCGATATCACTTCCGCTGAGTCCGTCGATTCCGCTCGCAAGCTGTTCCTGCGAGAGTTTCTTTGCCGTACGTGCTTCCCGGATCAGGGTTCCGACTTTTTTTACCGCCATGGTTCTTCCTCCTTGAAAGATTCTTGAGTACTGTTTTGTATCTACATGTCCGTTACAGCTTTTTACGGAACATAAAGGTCATTACTCTGCGCAAGGGGGCCGTCTTCAGCGGAGACCGTCCGTACAAGTTTCAGCGCGGTGCGGAACATCCATCCGACGAAAATCAGGAAAAGAATGCTCATGATGTCGTTCTGCATTGACGCGATGAAATCATAGACGCCGTGCAGCAGGATCGGAATCCAGAGCGCCATCTTGCGTGCATGGACGGATTCTTCCATATGTCCAGCCAGTTCGTAACGCTTCGCGACACCGTACCAGACCCCCATGAAGACACCGAAACACGCATGTCCCGGAACCGCGGTCACGGCCCTCGCCATCGCCGTCCCGAAGCCAAAGCGCAGCACGTAAGCGATGTTTTCCCAGAGCGCAAAGCCAAGCGACACAAACACCGCGTATACCACCCCGTCAAACTGACAGTTGAAGTGCGGACTCTTCCAGGTCCGGACTTTCAGCAGCAGATACTTGAAGCCCTCTTCCGAGAAGGCAACAACGATGAAGTACAGCAGCGCGTCGGAAATCAGCCCGCCGTTCGGGAATAGATTTGCCAGAGCCATGCTTCCAAGTTCTTCCGTGGTCCCGGCCAGCGAGGTCGAGATGATCCCAAGAAACAGAAGCCCGATCAGCATGCCGACTGGCTCCTTCTCCAGACGGTCGGCCTGATAGACTTTGACCATCAGGTAAACCGCCGGAAGCACCGCCGCCGCAATAAGTATCAGATCATACATGTCCGTTCCAATCTCCGTGCATAGAGTATAAGCCCGGCAGTACCGGGCTTAGCGTAAAAATGGATGCTCACTTATCCAGATAGGTCTTCAGCAGCTCCTGCAGCAGCTCATCCCGGTCCAGCCGGCAGATCAGACTGCGCGCATTGTTGTAGCTGGTGATGTAGGTCGGGTCCTCGGAGAGGATGTATCCGACGATCTGGTTGATCGGGTTGTAACCCTTGACCATGAGGGAATTGTACACGGAGGAGAGAATCTCCTTCATCTCAGCCTTACTGTCAAGAGCCGCAAACTTCCTTGTGACGTCCTGCATAAAAACCACTCCCTATCATTGCAATGGTATTCTGTAAGATATTATACCATAACTTGTGCTCAAGTAAAGTCTTTTTTTGCATATTTTGTATATCATCAGGCGCAGTCCGAAAAAATGGGCAACCGAACAGACTTGAGATTTTACCGGCAGGCCGGAGTGTGAGTTCAGGCAGACACAGGACTGACCGCTGATTCAGGTCATTCAAATGATTCAGGTCATTCTGTTATAGGCTGTTATAGGGATTCTGCCGGAGCTGTCAGATCAGGTCTGAGTAGCGGTGAGACAAAAGCTGCGTCCCATGTCCTTTATCGCGGGCCATAGTACACTTAACTGCGATTCAGCAGATAAATTATTCTTGATTTTTGCAATTTACTGTGGTATGCTCTGATCAATGGATCAATCACTATAGGAAAAGGAGACAAAGCGATGGGCAGAAGAGCATTTGAATCGGAAAAGGCCAGGGTCATCGAGATCCATACCGGAAAGCAGGCCAATGACACTCCCCTGCCGGCCATCTGCGAGCGGGTGAAGCATTACCGGACGCTCCGGAAGATTGAACAGAAGGAACTGGCCCGGCAGCTGAACATCACGGCAAACTCCGTGAGCAACTGGGAGTGCGGCCGCAGCAGACCGGATGTCGCGCTGCTTCCGGAGCTCTGCCGGGTGCTGGAGATCACGCCCTTTGAGCTGATGGGCATGAAGGATCCGACGGTCTACAGCGAGCACGAGCAGCTGCACATGGAAAACTACCGGAAGCTGGCCAGGCGGGACCGGTATCTGGTGGACAGCATGATGGACAGTATGCTGATGATGAGAGAAACGGAGCGTACGCCGAAGCTGATCCGGCTCCCCTATTTTGAGAAGCCCCTGGCGGCCGGCATCGGCGACCCGACGGAGTTTGAGGGGCTCAGCAGTGACCTCTATCTGTACGAGTCGGACGAATACCGGCGGGCAGACTACGTCTTCCGTGTCAACGGCGACAGCATGGAGCCGGATTACCGCAACGGCGATCTGGTGCTGGTGGAACGGGTGCCCAGCGGCCTGACGCTGCAGGAGGGTGAGATCGGCGCGTTCATCGTCGGCAACGAGATGTACATCAAGGAATACCGTGCGGACGGGCTGCACTCGCTGAATAAAAAGTACGACGTACTGAAGTTTGACGCGGATCAGGCGGTGTACCTCATCGGACGGGTGCTGACGGTGCTGGATCCCGAGTGCATCGCGAGCCAGAGCGACATCGAGAAGTTCCATCTGATTTATGAATGAGAAAGAAGTGACCGGCCATGTGCTGCAGATATTATATTGAGCCAAAGGATGAGATGCTGCGGGAGTATGCGAATATCGCGGCACAGAGTATAATCCACGCTCAGTTCATCCGCAGCGTCCCCAAGCCGCTGAAGTACCGGGGCGAAATCCGCCCGGCAGACATCGCGCCGGTGATCGCCACCAGCAAGCGTGGCAATAAGGCCTGCTTCCCGATGCTGTGGGGCTTCAACATGGAGCGGCACAGCCTGCTCCCGAACGCGCGCCTGGAGACCGCGGGGGTAAAGCCGCTCTTTCAGGGCGCCTGGAAATCGCACCGCTGCGTGATCCCCGCGTCCTGGTACTATGAATGGGAGCACTTTCTCCGGCCGAACGGGAAAAAGGAAACCGGGGACAAGTACCTGATTCAGCCGAAGGGTGACAGCCGCACCTGGCTCTGCGGGCTGTACCGCCTGGAAGAGGGGCTCCCCCACTTTGTCGTGCTCACCCGGCCGCCCAGCGAAGAGATTTCCTTCA
>Ga0256404_1011781_pt1 | contig 11584 bp, 8 predicted proteins | sample RumenRJG_01DNA_FD_185990 | JGI IMG/M metagenome (GOLD analysis project Ga0256404, IMG submission 185990) | Bovine rumen microbial communities from Lethbridge, Alberta, Canada - RJG_01 | ecosystem: Host-associated > Mammals > Digestive system > Stomach > Rumen | place: Canada: Alberta | collected... | reverse complement strand
TGAAAAAGTAGAAGCTGGTGGAAAGAAATGGACTCCAGAAGAAATTAGTGCTAAAATACTAGGAAAATTAAAGAAAGATGCCGAAAGCTATTTAGGAGAAAAAGTAACTAAAGCAGTTATTACAGTTCCAGCATACTTTAATGATGCAGAACGTCAAGCTACTAAAAATGCTGGTAAGATTGCAGGCCTTGAAGTTGAACGTATTATAAACGAACCAACAGCTGCAGCACTTGCATATGGTCTTGATAAACAAGATAAATTACAAACTATCTTAGTTTATGACTTAGGGGGTGGAACATTCGATGTTTCTATTCTTGAACTAGGTGATGGTGTATTTGAAGTTAAAGCAACTAGTGGTAATAATCGTCTAGGTGGAGATGACTTTGATGCTCGTGTTACTGATTATTTAGTATCAGAATTTAAGAAAGAACATGGCATTGATTTAAGTAAAGATACTATGGCAATGCAAAGAATTAAAGATGCCGCTGAAAAAGCTAAGAAAGACTTATCAAGTATGACTACAACTCAAATTAGCTTACCATTCATTGCTCAAAATGATGAAGGACCAGTTCATATGGATATGACATTAACAAAAGCTAAATTTGAAGACTTGTGTCGTGATTTATTTGATTCAACGCTTGAACCAGTTAGAAAAGCATTAAAAGATGCTGGTATGACTGCTAAAGATATTAATAAAGTAATTCTAGTTGGTGGTTCATCACGTATTCCATATATTCAAGAACTTGTTAAAAAAGAACTTGGACAAGAACCTAATAAGAGTGTTAACCCAGATGAAGTAGTTGCTATGGGTGCTGCTATTCAAGGTGGTGTTTTAACTGGTGAAGTTGATGATATCGTTTTACTAGATGTTACACCTCTATCACTTGGTATTGAAACTCTAGGAAACGTTATGACAGTATTAATTCCAAGAAATACAACAATTCCAACAAGTAAATCTCAAGTATTCTCAACTGCTGTGGATAATCAACCTGCTGTAGATATTCATGTTTTACAAGGTGAAAGACCAATGGCTAGTGATAACAAGACACTTGGAAACTTCCAACTTACAAACTTACCTCCAGCAAGACGTGGAGTACCTCAAATTGAAGTTAAATTTGATATAGATGCTAATGGTATTGTTAATGTAACTGCTAAAGATTTAGGTACAAATAAAGAACAATCTATTACAATTACATCATCAACAAATCTATCTGATGAAGAAATTGATAAGATGATGAAAGAAGCTGAAGCTAATAAAGAAGCTGACGAAAAGAGAAAACAAGAAGCTGAAGTAAGAAATAATGCAGATAGTATTGTATTTGCAACAGAAAAAGCTCTATCTGATTTAGGCGATAAAATAACTGAAGATGATAAGAAAAATGCTGAAGAAAAACTAGAAGCTGCTAAGAAAGCTCTAGAAGGAACTGATATCGATGCTATAAAAAATACTAGCGAAGAACTTAATAAAGTTGCAATGGATTTAGCTCAAAAAGTATATGAACAAGCAGCTAAAGAAAATGCAAATAAAGAGAACAATACTAATAGTGGTAGTGATGACCATGAAAAAGTTGAAGATGCCACATACGAAGAAAAATAATTAAAAATTAATGGATAAAAGAGAGCGTCTTAACTCTCTTTTTACCCGTTTAAAGGAGAAATATGAAAAAGGATAGATTAGAAAGCATCTTAGAAGCCATGCTATCAACTGGTGGTGACTTTGCAGAAATCTTCATGGAAAATAAAAAAACCACAGTATTTAATTATATTGATAGTAATCTAGATGGTTATAGTGTAAACTATTCAAATGGGCTTGGACTTAGACTTGCTAAAGATAATAATGTCTATTATGCTGCCACTAACGATTTTAGTAAGAAAAGTATTAATTCTATAATAAATACTTTAAAAAGTAATATTAAAGATAAAGTAGTGTATAATTATGTTTCTTTGAAAAGATTAAAAAAATATAAAAATAATCATAAGACACATTATACAAATGATGATATTAAAGAATTATTTAATAATTTAGATAAGAAAATAAGAAGTAAAGATGAAAGAATAAATCAAGTAAATTTAACACTTCAAAATGTTAAACAAGATGTTACAATAGCGAGAGAAAATGGTTTATTTAAAAATGAAGAAAGAGAAAGAACAAGACTTTATATTATCATAAGTTTTAAAGATGGTGATAAAGCATGTAATATTTCTTATTCTTTAGGTAAAACTACTAGTCTAGATTTACTGGATGAAATAAAATTTGATGAAGTAATTAATGAACTTATTAAAGAAGGAACAGATAAGTTATATGCCTCTACATGTCCAGGTGGTGAAATGCCAGTTATAATTGAAAATGGTTTTGGGGGAGTAATATTCCATGAAGCTTGTGGTCATGCTATGGAAGCAACATCTGTTGCGGATGGAATATCAGTTTTAAGTCATGATTTAAACAAAAAAATAGCAAGTGAGAAAGTTAGTATCATTGATGATGGAACATTATTTGATGAATGGGGAACAACTAAGATTGATGATGAAGGAAGAGAAACTAAAAAAAATGTACTTATTGAAAATGGTGTTCTAAAAGGATATTTAATTGATGAAATAAACAATCGTAAGTTGAATATGAAACCAACAGGAAGTTCTAGAAGAGAAAGTTATATATATGCTCCGACTTCTAGAATGAATAATACTTATCTTGAAAAAGGAACAGACACATTTGAAGACATGATTAAAGACATTAAATTAGGACTTTATGCTAAAAAAATGGGCGGAGGAAGTGTTTCACCAGAAACTGGAGATTTTAACTTTGCTTGTGATTTAGCATATATGATAAGAGATGGAAAACTTGCTGAATGTGTTAAATCTGCTAGTTTAATTGGTAATTGTAAGGATATACTTGCCAGTGTAGAAATGGTCGGAGATAACCTAGCACTTGGTCAAGGTATTTGTGGTTCTATCAGTGGATCCGTTCCAGTTAATGTTGGAATGCCACGTATAAAGGTAAGTCATATACTCGTCGGAGGTGAAAAAAGTGAATAAATTAATTGAACTTGGTAAAAAACATAATATTGATATTGAAATATTTAAAGAAAAGAATAATTCTACAGATATAAGTACCTTAAATGATAAAGTGAAACTATTTCAAATAACTAATGTTACAAGTTATATTATTAAAGCCATAAAGAATAATAGATGTGTTAAAATAGTTACAGAAAACATTAATGATGTAGAAGAAATTATTAATACTCTAGAAGAAATATTTAATACAAGTGACAATAAAAATAGTAATAAATTATGTTCTGGTAATGTCAAAAATAAAGTAAAAGATTATGAAAAGATAGATAATACTAAAGTTAAAGAAGATTTATTATCACTTAATGAATTAAAAAATAAATATTCTTGTATTAAAACTGTTGAAGCTGAATTTTCTCATGCTGAAATTGGTAAGTTTATAACCAATGAATTAAATAATTGTGATATGGAAGATGAAACATACTTTAATTCATATGGTGCATCAGTTACAGTAGAAAAAAATAATCAAACCAGAGTACTTTATATTGGGTTTTATACTAAAGAATATAACTTTGATGAATTTAAAGAATATTTACTTAAAAAATTAGATTACTTATTAATTAAACTAGATAGTACATCTGTTGAAACAAAAAAATACAAAGTCCTTCTTGCAAATAATGTAGTAGCTAGCATTTTTTCTACATTTAGTGCATCATTTCAAAGTAAAGGTATATATTTAAACGAGTCTGTATTATCAGATAAATTAAATAAGAAAATATTTAGTGATAAAATAACTATTATTGAAGATTCGCCGAATGGAATACTTAATTCTAATTTTGATAGTGAAGGAACTTTAAAAAAGAAACAAGTTTTAGTAGATAAAGGTACATTTGTTAAAGAAATAAATAATATTGAATATGCTATGAAATTAGAAAAAGATGCAACAGGTAATGCAAATGGAGTTAATAATTTATATATTGAAAAAGGAAATAAAACATTTGATGAACTAGTTAAAGAACTTAATAATGGCATTATAATTGACGAAGCTTATGGTTTTCATGCCGGAGTTGATAAAAAAACTGGAAATATATCAGTTCAAGCTGAAGGTTTACTAGTTCAAAATGGTAAAATAACTAAAGGATTAAATATGATTATATTATCCACTAACTTTTTTGAAGTATTTACAAATGTAATTGAAGTTGGTAATGATTTGTCTAAATTTAGTTTAAGTGTAAGTACGCCTTCACTACTTTTAGATAACATTACTATCGCGGGAAAGGAGTAAAAAATGAATAAAAAAGATTATTATGAAGTCTTAGGGGTTAGCAAAACTGCTACAGATGAAGAAATAAAAAGAGCATTTAGAAAACTGGCTAAACAATATCACCCAGATATTAATAAAGAACCAGGTGCTGAAGAAAAATTTAAAGAAATCGGAGAAGCATATGCTGTACTTTCGGATGCAAATAAAAGACGTCAATATGACCAATTTGGTCATGCTGCTTTTGAAAATGGTGGATCTGGTGGTGGTGCTGGTTTCCAAGGTTTCAACATGGGAGATATTGACTTAGAAGATATTCTTGGTGATCTTTTTGGTGGAGGTTTCCGTGGTTTTTCAGGATTCGGAGGATCTTCAAGAACATCATCTCGCCCATCTAAAGGTGAAGACATTCGTGTAGTTCTAAATCTAACATTTGAAGAAGCAGCCTTTGGTTGTGAAAAAGATGTTAAATTAAACATAACTAGTGAATGCTCAAGATGTAAAGGTAAAGGTGGATTTAACGAAAAAACATGTCGTACTTGCGGTGGAGCAGGTAAAGTTTTAGAACAATCCCAAACAATATTTGGTTATATGCAAACGCAAAAAACATGTCCAGATTGTAAAGGACGTGGTAAAACTTACGAAACAATATGTGATGAATGTCATGGTAAAGGTGTTGTAGAAAAAGTTAAAACTCTAACAGTTACTATTCCAGAAGGTGTAGATGAAGGATATCAATTAAGACTTTCTGGTAAAGGAAATGCTGGTTTAAATGGAGGACCAAATGGTGACGTGTTCCTAGAATTTAAAATTAAAGAACATCCATTATTTGAAAGAGATGGTGCAGATATTTATCTTGAAGTACCAGTTACCATTACAGATGCCACACTCGGATGCAAAAAGGAAATACCTACACTTTACGGAAATATTATACTTGAAATTAAAGCAGGAACTCAAAATTATACAAAGCTTAAAATCAAAGGTAAAGGCATTAAACTTCCTAATTCAATATCAAAAGGAAATATGTATGCTGTAGTAAATATAATTATTCCAACTAAACTTGATAGAAGACAAAAAACTTTGCTTCAAGATCTAGCTCAAACTGATCTAGAAGACTCACCAGAATTTAAGAACTTTAATAAATACATGAAATAAGGACTAAAAATAGTCTTTATTTTTTTATATACTAAGAAAGTTATCCAAATTTTGTAAAAATAAATCTTGATGTGTGGCCAAACGCATGATATAATTATATTATCTAAGGGGCTAGTTTTATGAATACTTATAAAGCATATAAATTAAGAATTTATCCAAATAGAGAGCAAAAGATAATGATAGATAAAACTTTTGGATGCACAAGATTTGTTTTTAATAAGTTTTTATCCGAAAGAAAAGAAAAATATGAAGAAAACAAAATTAAATTAAATGCTTATGATGAGTTAAAAGAATTAACTGATTTAAAGAAAGAAAAAGAATGGCTTAAGGAAGTAGATTCATGCGCCCTTCAAAAATGTGTATTTAACTTAGATGATGCATTTAAGAATTTTTTTCGTGGAAATGGTTATCCAAGATTTAAAGTTAAAGGAGTACATGAAAGTTATACAACAAATAATACTTTGAATGAATATAAAAATGTTAAATATGAAAGTATAAGAATAGATTTTAAAAATAAAGTAATAACATTACCAAGACTTAAAAAAGTAGAGTTTCGAGGATATAGAACAACTAAAGAAATATTAGGAAAGATAAAATCAGCAACTATTAGTAAAGACGCTAACAAATATTTTGTAAGTGTCCTTGTTGAAGTGCCATTTAGTAAGCCAACCATAAATCCAACATCAATTGTGGGGTTAGATTTAGGCATCAAAGATTTTATAGTTACTTCATATGGTGAGAAGTTAAAAAATGAAGTGAAAGTTAATGAAAAAAGATTAAAAGGATTACAAAAAGGCTTAGCTAGATGTAAACCAGGAAGTAAGAATAGATATAAACTAAAGTTAAAAATACAAAGATTATATTTAAAAATTAGAAATGCCAGAAAACATATGATATATAAACTTGCAAGTAAAATATTAAAAGAAAGTGACATCGTAGCAGTAGAAACACTAGATGTCAAAAGTATGTATCAAGTCCATAATATAGCTAAACACTTAAATAAAGTACCAATTGGAGATTTCCTTAGTGTATTAAAATACACAGCGGATTGGCTTGGTAAAAAAGTTATTAGTATAAATAAGTATTATCCAAGTAGCCAAGTTTGCAATAGATGTGAATATAAAAATGAAAAAGTAAAGGATTTAAGTATAAGAAAATGGATATGTCCAAGATGTGGATTTGAACATGATAGAGATGTAAATGCAAGTGTAAATGTAATGTTTGAAGGATTGAAAATATATATGAAAGAAAGTATAATATAAATAAGAACAAAAAAAAGATAAAAATAGTAGGGTGGCGACCATCCAAAGTTGGTCTGTGGAGAAGCCTAAGGTTTCTGTGAAACAGAAAAGTGTTACCACGAGGTAATACAAATGCTTGAATTTCGTTAGAAATTTAAGTTATGTTCTCAAATAATGTTATAATATAAAATATAATAAAAGTAGTGAGGTTGAAAAAAATGAATGAAGAATTAAAAAATGAAAATGAAATGGGTACAAATAATACCCCAGAACTTGAAGTACCAAATAGTACTCCAGAAATTATGATTACTGAGGAAATTAATTCCAATGAAATCAACAATCAAAACATTATAAGTAATGATATTGGAACAGAAATTTCTAAGCAAGACAATAACGATTTTGAAGATTTTCGAGAAAAGAAGAACAAAAAAGGTCTTATTATTGGTTTATCAGCAATGCTTATAGTTCTACTAGCTGTTATTGGTGGTATTTTCTATATAAAAAAAACATTTAACGCATCAAGTTTCTTAGATCAAAGTTCTAAAAAGATTAATACTTTTGTAAATGAAGTTTTCGAAGGATTAGAATTTAATAAAGAATATTTAGACAATATTGATACGTATGATTTAATTAATGAAACAAATATTAAATTAACAACTAATTCTAATAATCTAAAGGATTTAAATAACTTAGAAATTGGTTTTAAAACAAATCAAAGCATTAAAAATAATTACCTAGATGTTGATTTAAATTTAAAACAAGATACTGGATTACTAAATGGAACACTTGTAATTGATAATAATAAAATATATATTGATGGTAAGGATATCATTGATAAAGTTCTTACAACCACAAGTAAAGAAGATATATTTGGTAGTGTTAATGAATATACAGAAAAATTAAAATCTTTTACTAAAAATGATATTAGCTCAGTAGCCAATAACTTAGTAAAATATATGTTTGAAGCTTTAAAAGAAGCAGATATAAACACTAAATTTAATGGTTTGAAAGTAACTTACACTTATGAAATAAATGATAATAATAAAACAAAAATAAATGATAAATTTATGGATTTAGTAAAAAATGATAAGGCACTAGCAGAATATGTTACTGAAAATAGTTTAACTATTGACAATGTTAAAGTTATAGTAGAAGTAACAGTGCCAACTAATAATGTTGAAAATTTTAGTATTACAAGTAGTGATATTAAAGTTGAAGGTACTAAAATAGAAGCTAATAAATATAAAGTAACATCTGGTGAAAATACTTATGAAATAGAAGTAACTGATGAAAAAATTGTTATTTTTGGAACTGATGAAAATAATAAGCCGGCACAAGCTAAAATAGAAGTTTCAGATAATAAAACGATGATTATATTTACAGCTAATGATACGAGCTTAGATATAACATTGAATAACAATGATAAGAATACATCAAATGTTGAAATAAAAGTTAATACTCAAGATTTAAGAATAAATGGTAATATAATACTTAAGAATGATGAAAAAAATAAAAAAGACAATTTAAGTGGTAAAATTAGTTTAAACTATAAAGAATATGATGCTACATTAGATATCACATCTAGTTCAAATTATGGAAATAATTTAGTAACTAAAAAGAATTATCCGAATGCAACAAATATTGAAAATATAACTGAAGAAGATTCTTTAAATATGATAACTAACTTAATGGAAAAAACAAGTAAATTTAAAGCATATAACCTAATTCAAAATTTATTTAATTCAGTAACAGATGATGTTGGTGATGAAATTGAAGTTTAGAAGCTAACGCTTCTTTTTCTTTTGACTAAAACAAAATATAGTGATAAAATAAAGTAGGTGTATAAAGATGAACAAAGAAATATTATTAATAATTAATTGGTATGATAAAGATTTGGATGACTTAATGGAAGCATTACATAGAATAAAAGAAATATTTAGTAATGTTATAATTTGTAATAAAGGAACAAAAGTAATCAATATAGATAACGAAAAAGTAGTAAATGGTCATACCTATGATTATTTATTTGACTTAAATGATTATATTAGTGATAATAAATTGACCATTAAATCTATTGTTTTTGTAGATGACATAATTAATACAACTAGAGATGATATAGCAAAATGTGCTATGGATGCCATAGAAAACAATACTTCGATTATATTCGGGGTTAATGATGATTATAGTTTTGGTGAAAAAACAATTAATAAACTATTTAATACATTATTTAATACCAATTTTAAAAGTATTCTACCGGATATTAAGGCAATAAATATAGATTTATTTAAAAGACTATTAGATAGCATAAATAATGAAAATAACCACAATAATTATTTAATAACAGCTATTAATGAAAATATACCTATTAAAGAAAAAAATATTAAAACTATTTGGCGAAAAAAAGAAAAGAGAGTAGGGAAGAAGGACTTCAAAGCTATCCCCTACTTAAAGACATTAATGCCATATATAATAAAATCAATAATACCATATTTCATAGCATTAGCATTATATGCAATAATATTTTATGTAAGAGATGACAATAATGATTTAGAAGGCATAATCATAGCAACTATAGTAGCCGAAGTAGTAGGGATAGCTATTCATATTATTATGAATTATAATAGTGTATATAAGAATAATTTAATATCTCGAAATATATTATTTTTATTAAAAAAGATATTTAGAATAATATTATCATGTTTCTTTGTTTATATTCTATATAATTTACTTAATTTAAATTTATTGCTAAGTAAACTAATAGTAGATTTTATTTTAATGATTGTAATAGCTCTTATTTTTACTTCTCTATCTAAAAAAGAATAATTAAAGTCCCCTATCAGTCAATTTCAAATAGGGGACATATTTTTTGCATACGCACGCATATATCCTTATTATATATAAATATAAGGTTATAACACGCGTGTATATCATTATTTAAAATATAAATAAGGTTATAATAAAACATATTTTTAATTTTAAGATATTATTAATAATCAATTATAAAAAAAATTAAATTAAATATTTAATTATCAATTAACATAGCAAAGAAATCATAACAAAATAGTATAACAACCTAAAATAATAATTGTAAATTAAGGCATAATTTAGCTAAATTTTAACTTAAAATATATTTTAAATAATATATATTATGTTAACTTAATCATCTGAAAAATATTTATAAATATATTTTTATTAAGCATTATATATTATTGTTTAACAAAAAAATAATTAACATAAATTCTCTTATTTATTAATTGATTGTTTAAAAATTGTTTTAGTCATATTGATATAAATAGTAGCTAAAATAATAATTAAAATATTTGATATTTTTTATTTATTATTAGAACTTCCCCTTCTCTACCTAACTAATAAGCACATTAATTATTACTAAAATTGTACCAATTAATAAGCCTAAATAAATACATTTATTTTCTTTATATTTTAATGCTTTAGGTAACATTTCTTGAATAGATAAAGTAATCATTAAACCAGCAACCACAATTAAAACTATGCTAATCATAACATCTGATACATATTTTTTTAAAAATACAAAAGCAAGTAAAGCTCCGACTGGTTCTGATAAACCTGATAACAACGTTGCTTTGATAGCCTTTTTTCTGTTTCTAGTAGCATAATATATTGGTACCGCAATTGATATACCTTCGGGAATATTATGGAGCATTATGGCAACAGATAGTTTAATACCTAAAGATGTACTATGATAACTACTTAAAAATGTGGCAATTCCCTCTGGAAGATTATGAAGTATCAATACAATCATATTCAATATACCTAATTTATATAAATCCGCACTATGTGTTTCCTTCTCTATTCTAGCACTTAAATATGTTATTACAATATAACTTATAATAAAGGCAATAATTAAAATTAGAATGCTCTTCCCTACTCCATAAATATTTGCTATCTGAAAAAAAGATGTTGGTATTAAATCTAAAATACTTATAGTAATCATAACTGATATTGAAAAAGCTAAACAAAAACTAATAAATTTATTTAAATTTTTATCTTGAATTTTAAAGAATATAAATATAGCCCCGATTAAGGTCGATAAACCAGCAAGTGTTGATAAGGTAAGGGGGAAGATAATACTGTGCATAATATCACCATTTAATTATATGTTTAAAATTCAATTTATAACATATAATAAAGTGTACAACAAATTCAACAATCTCACTTGACATTTGTGTGAAAATGTTGTATATTAATATTGCATTATAAATTGCACATTTATTAAATGTTAATCGCTTCCGGGTGGTGCGAGCTATAAATGATCCCGGTCGTGAAATGTTAATCGCTTCCGGGTGGTGCGAGCTATAAATGATCCCGGTCGTAAATGTTTGAAAATACTATTATTTTGATAGTATTTTCTTTTAATTTATGCTACAATATTACTCAAAGGAGCTGATATGCATGAGAGTACAAACTGGATGTCTTTATCATATTAAAGATGAATATTTTGATAAAATTAATGAAAAAGGATTAATGATAAACCATGAAAACGGTCATTCTCGCCCATCATATTTAGCAATTAAGGAACACAACATTTTATGGTTTATTCCGCTTAGCACAAAAGTAGATAAATATAAAAACATTGTTGAAAAGAAGAAAAAGAAATACGGAAAATGCAGTACTATAATGATTAAAAGAATAGCTGGTCAGGACCAAGCTATCCTCTTGCAAAATGCATTTCCAACATTAGAAAAATACATAAAAAGCAGACATACCAAAGATGGAATAGTTGTTAAAATATCTTATAATGTTCAAAAAGAAATTATTAATAATTTTGAGTATTTATTATCATTAAAATCTAAAGGATTAAACCTATTTTTTACTGACATAGATTGTATTAACAATCTGATGAATGAAGAACTTAGAGTCTCTAAAAACAAGTAATGAAAGC
>Ga0256404_1011777_pt1 | contig 11586 bp, 6 predicted proteins | sample RumenRJG_01DNA_FD_185990 | JGI IMG/M metagenome (GOLD analysis project Ga0256404, IMG submission 185990) | Bovine rumen microbial communities from Lethbridge, Alberta, Canada - RJG_01 | ecosystem: Host-associated > Mammals > Digestive system > Stomach > Rumen | place: Canada: Alberta | collected... | reverse complement strand
GCTCTCCGGCATGGTGACTGACTGCCTGTAGCGATACTCCGAGGCAATCTCGACGCTGCAGGAGACGCCTGCGTACTTCTCGAGCCAGTACCTTGCGACAAGCCCGGCATGGTACGAGGTGCCGCAGGCCACGATCTTCACATGGCGCACCTTCGGAAGTGTCGCCGCAGCGTCATGGCCGAAGACGGCCGGCAGGAAATGCTCGCTGCTGAAGCCGCCCTCGATGGTGCGGCGCACCGCCTCTGGCTGCTCGTAAATCTCCTTGAGCATGAAGTGGCGGTAGCCGCGCCTGTCAATGCTGTCAGTGACGATCTCGGACTCCTGCTCCTCTCTTTTTACCGGATTGTCCTCACTGTCGAAGATGCTGACCGAGGTCCTCGTGATGTCGGCAGTGTCGCCCTCCTCGAGATAGATGAACCTCCTGGTGACAGGCAGTAGCGCGATCTGGTCGGAGGCGACGAAGTTCTCGCCGATGCCGAGGCCGATGACAAGGGGAGAGCCCTTTCTCGCGACGACGAGATGCCCCGGCTCGTCAGAGCTGATTAGCGCTGCGCCGTAGGATCCCCTGATGTCGCGCACCGCGCGCTGTACCGCCCTGATGAGGCTCGGCTCGGTTCTCCTGTAGAAATTCACGAGGTGGACCATGACCTCGGTGTCGGTGTCCGAGGTGAACTCATAGCCCTCCTTCTTCAGCATCTCACGGAGCTCCATGAAGTTCTCGATGATGCCGTTGTGGACAATGGCAATGCTGCCGGAAACCTGGGGATGGGCATTCCTGACCGAGGGCTCGCCGTGGGTTGCCCAGCGGGTGTGGGCGATGCCGAGCGGGCCGTTTACCTGCTTCTCCGCGACAAGATCAGCAAGCTTCTGCACCTTGCCCACGCTTCTCTCCCGCTTCCGCTCACCTCCAGATACCACGGCGATTCCAGCTGAGTCATAGCCGCGGTATTCAAGCCTTCTCAGCCCCTCAATAAGGATATTTGCAACACTGCGCTCTGAAGTTGCTCCGACAATTCCACACATAATATGCCTCTGATCCGATTCTGTTTTGAACTATCAATTTTAACGCATAATTTTACACAGAAGTTGCTTCTGAAAAGAAAGCATCCATAACCAAAATGTTAAGCAGAACAGCCGCAATGTTCATTTAGATCCCTAAGAATCTGTTTGGCCGCAGATCCACCACGCTCTTCACGGCTGTCGAACTTATCAAAGCTGATCCTGAGAATAACAGTCTCTGTTCCTGTCCGATCAGCATTGCCTGCGTACTCTTCTTGTACGCAAGTAACCCGAAAGGAGACGTCTGGCTGGAGTCTGGCAATCGAATGAGTTTGTTTTCTTGCCGAGGTACATACCTGCAGTTACCCAGCTTATCCTACGATATTCACCTCACCCTGTTCAAGTGGATTTTGAAAAGTCCCTGGTTCTGCCATGATATTGCTTCAGGCAATGAATTTGAGCGGGTTAAAGCACTGACAATGAATAATCCATATATGATTGGTATGAATACATAAAAATTTGAAGAAGCGTTTTCCGGGAGTAGAATGTAAAGGTATTGTAAAAAATTTCCGGAAGAAAGCCATGTGGACTGTTCCAAATATCCTCACCATGACGAGGATCCTGATGCTCCCGGTTTTTGTCATTATGCTCTATGTTCCCGAAGGGCACTGGGACTTTGCAGAGTGACACCTCAGCTCTCACTGGACAGAGTTCATTGCCGCCCTCATCTTCAGCCTCTAGTGCCTCACGGATCTTGCCGACGGCTATATCGCGAGGAAATAAAGTCTCTGCTCCAAATTCGGCGCGTTCCTTGATCCTGTCGCTGACAAGCTTACTGTGACAACAGCGCTTGTCCTCATCGTGGAGCACTTCTGCAATTCCGGTATTTTAAGCGGACATACCTGGATAATAGCCATTCCTGCAATAACCATCATCGGCCGCGAGATAGCCATCACAGCCCTCCGCGAGTGGATGGCCAAGATCGGAAAGGTGACAGTGGTTGCGGTAAGCCTGATTGGTAAGTGGAAGACCACTTTCCAGATGATGGCGATAGCAGGCCTCATCTGGAATGTCTCCTGGGACTGGAAGCTGGTGATGGTTTATCTCGCCCTGGTACTTCTGTATGTCGCGGTAGTCCTTACCTTCTGGTCAATGCTCAGCAACTTCTCCGCAGCTTCCGGATATTTCTCCGGGACTGAATTACACGCACCATCTTTCATGAGGCAGGTTTCCAAAACAGCCCTGCCGCCTCATTTTGGCTTGCGCCAGGGAGGCAGATCGAAATGGTTCTCCGGCTCTATGACCTTGTCCCTGCTGAGGAACGGCCGGATATCACCGACGAGGTGCCTTGAGTCCTCAGCAGCCTGGCTGAAATACGCGGGGAGGCTCTTCCCGTTATAACTGAACTCCCCGAAGCAGTTAATCCGGTAATTGAGGAGAACAAACGCTGCCGCAAGCAAAATGACCTGGACTGCCGCGTTCTTTATTTTCATGTCATATTCGGGTGAAGAGCCGGCACGCCCGGTTCCGGAATAGCGGTGCGCAATTAGGAGCGTGTAAACCACAAGGTTCAGCGCGCAGAGGGAATACCATCTCCCGAAATCATATCCCGCAAGGCACAATCCGAGAGGAGAAAGACAGGAAAGGAGCAGCAGGCATCTCACTGCCATGGCCCGTAATGAGGATGAGCAGAAAATCCGTATTCCGGATAAAAGCAGCACCAGAAAAGGCAGGACGGCGGCCACGAGCAGTCTGGCAAAGCTGACAGCGCTGTAGTCCCTGAGGAAATCCCTTGTTGTCTCACGCAGATCAAGCGCTCGCACCTTATCAACCGTGCTGAGCAGGCCGTCGTTGTACCTGTACGAGTCCGGGTTCGGGAAAACCCCTTTCCAAGAATCAGCGATAAGGTCACTGTCGGAAAATTTGAAGGAGCTCATCATCGCGCAGTAGAGGACAAGGAGCCAGATGCAGAGCATAACGCAGTGCATGGTCCGGTGCGCACGCCAGGCATACACGAAGAAAAGCAGCAGCACAGGAGGCAGCAGCGCCGCCGCCATCTCATGGACAAGAGCGGCTGCCGTGAGCGTAAGGAAAAGCACTGCGTCTGTGAGGAGCATTGCACTTAATGGCGGCCTGCCGCGGAGCCATCTGAACACGGTTATGTTCCTTCCGGAAAGAAGGATAAGCAGGAAACAGGCTGGCACCAAATTCAGAACGAAGACAAACGCGTCGATCCTGACGAACTCCTCTCCCCTGTGCATCAGGATAAGCGATGGCGAGAAAATGACAGCGAGAATATACGGAACCTTCACGCCGAGCCTGGTCATCCTCCTCAGGATTATATAAAGTATGAATGCGAGCGAGGCGAATGACAGGAGCATCACGGAGAGGATCGGCTGCAGGACCGGATCCATGAATCCGATGATCTCGCCAAGCAGCCCGCGCCTCACGAAGCCGGCCGAATAGTTCACAAGGGCACAGCCGAGCTCGTAGTTGTACAGGCCCCTGCCTCCGAGGACTCCTTCAATCTCGGCAATGAGCAGGATTAAGATCATCACAGCAGCCATGAGGATAGCTATGAGCCTGCCGGCACCTGCGAGCCTCCCCGGAAGAAAAGCGGTATTGTTTTTCATTTGCTCCTGACTGAACTGTCCGTAACAGCGGCTGATTATACAGCACCGGGAAAGCTCGGCGGCCTGCTCTGCGCAGATGAACCTTCTCTGGGCAGTGCTTGAGGCTTGTCATTCAGACGGGAAAGGCCGCGCCGCCTCTTCTTTCAACCAGTGCTATTCCTCACGCTTAAGCCACTTTACTCTGCCAGCGACTTTCTTCTCCTGCTCCGGAGTTAGGAAATGGCTGGCAAATTCCGAGCTGTCACCCTTCGCGTCATAGACTCCCTGCTCCCCGTTGGGGCCGCTGACCCTGACACCGCCGAGATAATGGTTCTGGAAAAGCATCGGGCAGATGACAGTTACGCCTTTATCCGCATCAGGATCCCGGAACGGGATGAGCTGGTACTCGTATTTTTTGACCTTCCCAAGGTTCAGATATTCGATTATTGCCCCGAGAGAGTCATGGCCGAACACGTTGCTGAATGTCCTTTTCCCTATGTCGCGGTCGATGATTACAAGCGGCACGCGGTTGAGATCATCCCCGTATTTCTCGATCTCGCCGGGAGCGAAGCCGGTGAACGGAGGATGGTGGTCTCCCAGAATAATGAGCGTGCCGTTGCTGAAGAACCCATTGTCCTCTAGCCGTCTCACAAATTTACCCACTTCCCGGTCAACATAGGAAATGACTTCCCTGTATCCGCTTTTGCCGGTCTCAGGGTTCTGGAATGGCGTATGGCTTGAGGTGGTAAGTATGAAGGTCAGGTGCGGCTGCCCCGCATTGTCAAACCCATTGATCAGATCGGCAGCGTGGCTAAGGAGGACCCCGTCAGCGACTGAATTGAAAACGTAACGGGGCTGACCTTCGTAGGCCGGATCATGAGTGTCATACAGGTGGTCGAATCCGCTGTTCTTGTAGATGTCTACCCTTCCGCCGAAATCATCCGAGGAATAAATCGCCGATGTCAGGTAGCCGGCTGCTTTCATGGTCTTGGGCAGAGCCTCGCCGTACTCGAAGCTGAGATCCGGGGATTTTCTGTCAAGATCGGAGAAAAATACCTTCCCGGTCAGGATCGAGTACGTTGCCGGTGCGGTCTCCATTCCGGTCGAGTGATAGTTGATGAACGAGGCGTTCTCCGCTGCAAGGCGGTCAATTTCGGGCATATAGCCCTTTAGTCCGCTGAAATGATTTGAATACGCGCTCGCGAGCGACTCCACGAGGAGTATGACCACATTCTTCCGTCTGTTGAGCCCTTCTATGACCTGATACTCCGGCGTCCAGTCATACTCGGGGAAATCCCTGGTGTACTGCTGTTTCTCCCCGGGAACGGCATCGGCCTGTATGTCGAAGATATCCTTCCGGAGCATGAAGCTGCTTTCCGCGTATAGGTTCTCATAGACCTTGAGGAAAGGGATGCAGTTGAGGAGGAGCACGAGGAACAGGTACTTTTTCAGTGACTTGTTCTCCCTCTGCCTGAAGGAGAATGCCATGAGGATCCAGTCGGCGAGCATCACAAGCACCATCCATGACGCATGTGAGGTCCTGAAAAATGTCACGATGAAGACGAGAAAGGTGGAGTTTTTTGCTCCCCTGTGGCTCAGCATGGTGCTGATATCCGGCCTCACTCCGAAATTCTGGAACACTCCCCAATCGACCGCAACGTAAGCGATTACGAGAAGCAGGACCTGGAGGAAGGTGCCGGAGCAGATGAAGCCCCTGCTGTAGGATAGCTCCGCGAGCAGGAATATGAATATGATGAGGCAGATGTTCCTGAGCACTACATCAGGGAGCAGCTTCAGGTAATCCTTGTAGAAAAGGATATTGCCGAACTCGACATTCATGCAGAGCTCGCCTGTTATATAGGCGGAAATCATGATGAGGACCAGCATCAGCCGCAGGGCCGAGCTGAACCTCATGAAGCGGAACGCGAGGCAGATGGCTGCTGCAGCGGCTGCAGCAAGCAGAACAAGAATGACACTGCCCGCTGTCTTGCCTGGTCCGCCGAAGTCAAGATAGAGCCTGCCGTCACTGTCTGTCCGGCATGAGAGTGTCCCCTCTGCCTCAAGGATTCCGTCATTCACTGCGCAGCTTCCTCCCCGCGAGGTTACCCTGAAGCTGCTGCCGGCGTCACTGTCAGAAAGCATTGATATCCTGATGCCTGGGAAACTTGCCGGTACCTTGATCTGCATGTCCTTCATGCTGTAGAAGCTGGTGCTCCCCGCCGCATCGCCGAAATAAGGCGAACCTGAAACCTCCACCATAAACCTGCCGAAGCCTGATTGTTCTGCGGAAAGCGTGAACTCATTGAAGACAAACAGCTGTCCGCAGACAAACAGTATGAGGAACAGAAGGTCAAAAACCAAAGATACAAGGCTTATCCTGGTGACAGCAGCCAGCACTCCTTCTTTCCCATTTTTCCTGTTCCGGAGTACGCGCGTATGGACACGAGCTGACACTCCGAAGAGCGAAATCAGGAAGATTGCAGAAATGAAGAGCACGACGGACAGCAGCGCGCTGGTATATTTGATCGCAGTTCCGGAAACACTCGGCGCATTGAAGACGCAGTCAAGATCAAACGAGGCCGAGTCGGATGTGATCCTGAAAATTACAATGCCGCTCTCATTATCCCGGCTGATCGTCATTCCTTTCACGTTGGAGAAGACAGAAAAGTCCCGCCCGTCAAAAACCTGGTTGTCCTGAAGCGTGGCCGACTTGACCTCAAATGCCTCGCCGCTACCGCCTGTGATCTGCACTCTTATGCCGCGGTAGTCGCCGGCTGCCACATCCGAGGAGAGTTTCGTTATGGAAAAGAGCCCCGGATACATCTCGACTTTCGAGCTCTGCAGCGGACAGACTGAGCCGCTTTCTGAAAACAGGCAGCTGTAGGAAAAGTTATACGATGTAGAGGGGAACTTTGAGTTCCTTGTTTCAAGGTTCAGGGAATATGAAGAAAGTCCCGAGCCTGGCTGGTTGTATCTCGTTGTCTGGTAGATGATAAGGCTTGCCGCAGCCGTAAAGAGGATGAATACAGCGACAATGACCCTCGTGTAAAAGCCTTTCGTCCTGCGTGATTTTGCTGATTCCATATAACCCAAAACAAACCAGTGACACTGCACGTGACAGCATGCCTGCACTTCCTGCCCGGCAGCCGGATCTCACCCCGGGCTACAGCCTCAGCACCAGTGAAGCAGAGGGATACCAGAAGGAGAGCGGTCCATAAGGTTCATTGCCGGCCGGTCACGTCCGGGAACAGCCACGTAATCAGGCAACGGCTATGACAGTAGCTGCGTATTATCGCAGATACTGTCATAGATATTTACAGAAATTTTACAGAGATGTGATGGAATTTATTCCACAGCCTTCTTTTCCGGAGAATGACGCTGCGTTTTGAGAAGCCCTACGAACCTTGCGTGGACTGTGCTGCGGTTAAGCTCGAAGTTCTGCAGCGCCTGGTTCCTGATTACAGAGAGTATGAGCCCCGCAAAGAAGGAAAGGAGCGCGGCCATCATGGTAAACGAGCAGACGATGAGCGTCGGGAACTTCCTCACGAACCCGGTGTCAAGGTAGTCAATGAACACCGGGATGAAGAAACCGATGGAAATGAGCGCAAGAATCCCCGCGAAGATGCTGAAGAACTCGAGAGGACGGTGGTGGAGGAACATCCTGCCGATGGTCATCAGCACCTTGATTCCGTCAGAGACAGTGTTGAGCTTTGACTCCGAGCCCTCGGGACGGTCGCGGTAGCCGATGACGACATTCCTGATGTTCATGCGCTTGTCTATCGCGTGTATGGTCATCTCTGTCTCAATCTCGAAGCCTCTCGAGAGGACCGGGAAGGTCTTCACGAAATCGTAGCTGAAGGCGCGGTAGCCCGTCATGATGTCCTTGATGTCCGAGTGGAAGACATGGTTTATCGAGAAGCGGACCAGGGAGTTGCCGAAGTTGTGGAAATGGCGCTTGTTCTCGGTGAAATAGGTCGAGGAGAGACGGTCGCCCACCACCATGTCGGCCTGGCGCTCAAGTACCTCCTCACAGAGCTTCGTGGCGTCAGATGCCTCATAAGTGTCGTCACCATCTACCATAAGGTAGCACTCTGCCTCAACCTCGCGGAACATGCGCCGTATGACCTCGCCCTTCCCCTGCTGGTACTCGTTCCTCACAATGGCACCGGCCTTCAGCGCCTCCTCCACTGTCCTGTCAGAGGAATTGTTGTTGTAGACATAGATTGCAGCCTCAGGGAGCGCTTTCCTGAAATCCGAGACAACCTTGGCTACTGTCTGCTCCTCGTTGTAACAGGGGATAAGAACCGCAATTTTGTCCATAATTACTCCGAATACGAGATACCTGAATTTAACCTGAACGCCACTGGCACTCCGCCATGCGTCCGGAGCTGCCGCCGGGGACGCGCATCATGTCAGCCTGCCGCAAACAGTCTCAATGCTCCCTACCCGATGCAGAAGAACAGCAGTGCGATGCAACCGCAGAGGTTGACGCATATCAGGAAGGATGCGGTGCCGACAGAAAGCCTCTCGCCAGCGTTTTTCGCCGCGATGGCCGAAGAGCTGTTCAGCGCGAAAAAGAGCGGGAGCATGAGCGGGATAAAGTACCTGCCCTGGATGCCGTCTATGGACATATTATATGTTGCGGTCCACTGCAGGTACAGGCTTGTCGAGATGAGGAGGACAATGGAGATGACCACAAAGGCAAAAGTCCCGTTCTCTATGATCCCTGTCCTGTCGGGCTTCTTCATGCCGGCGGTGAATTTGTGCACCAGGAGGCACAGATAGGCGAATACCATGAAGCCTATTGTCGGCACGTTAAGCTCAGCGAGCGTGCTGCCTACTATGCCATGAAGCCATGACTCACCCCACTTGAAATATGTTCTCGCGAGCACTGTAAGGTAGCTGAACGGATGGGTAAGCAGGTAGCTCAGCTGCGCGCCTGCGTCAGTACCGCCGATAGTCAGGAACTTGTGACAGAGCTTCAGCCATACGAGGTTTGACACGACAGCAAGGAGCGCAACGCCGGCAAGATGGCAGAACTTCTTTTTCCGGCTCCCGAAGCGCGCCTCCGGGATCAGGAAATACAGGAGGATGAACGGCAGGTATACGATCTTGAGCTGGCTTATCGTAAAGGCGAGAAAATACATGATCACGTACTGCCGCAGGCTCATCAATGACGTCACCGTATGGCGGAGATATAGGACATATGCGGCAAGCAGCATCGAGACCGAGACCACAAGCCCGTCAGGCGCGAGCGAGACAGACTCCTGTATGTTCATGGGCATCAGGGCGACGAGCGCGAGGATCTCCTTCCCTACCGGAATTATCCGGATCGCCGCGCAGAGGATCAGGGTGATGAAAAGCCAGTTCATCAGCCTCCCCGAGTAGGCGATCACAGCGACATTAGAGGTGAGGTGCCGTGCGATGCCTATGCCGAGGCCCTGCGGCACATATGAGACCGGCGAATATAGAGAGAGATTCGAGAACGGAAGGAACACAAGGTTCTCGCTCTCCTGCATCCTCTTATTCTCGGAAAAGCTCCGCCAGTTCTTCTGGAGAAGCCCCAGCCCTACATCTAGCGGAAGCTCGCGCCCGCCGTCCCCGGTCTGCGGGTTGACCTCGGATATGGCATGCAATGACGACACCTCGTATGCCCTCCAGAGGTGTCCGATCTCGTCCGGGATCCTGAAAAGCGTTGCTGACATGAGGTACATCACCCCGAAGAACAGCCAGACAACAAGGAATGCCCGCTCAATCCTGCACTTGGAAAGGCGCGGGATAAGCCAGAAGAGCAGGCAGCCAAGCCCGATGACAGTCAGGACATGGAATCCGTTTACGTGCTTGAGGATCCTCGCGTAGGAACGACGGTAGGTGAGCTGGTAGCAGAGAGTCCTTTCCGCGTCCCGGCCGTTCAGCGTCAGGCCTCGGCCTTCCGTGTTGGTATAGACGGTTATGCCATGGCCCTCGGTCGCGTCCGAGGTGATGGTGAGATAGTATGCCTGCCCCTTGCTGCGCCTTATGCGGCTGTCGAGCGCAAGGGTGTAATAATTGTCCTTGAGAAGCTTGGCGTCAAGCTTCCATTTTTTGAGCACATTGCCCTCGCTGTCCGAGAGGGCGATGTCAACAGTGACTAGGTTCTTGCGGCCGAACGTCGCGGTAAAAAGGCTGATCCTGGTCAGGCCGTTTTCCTCAGGTCTGATCTCCTGGACGTATTTCTGTCCGGCGAGGATCTCGGACAGGAAGCTGTTGTTGGGGATCTCTGCTGACTTTATGGTCAGGAAGTCCTCGCTCTTGACAGCGAAATAGCATAAGGAGAAAAGAAGGGCCAGGATGGGGATAACCACACTGGGATTGGTTAAGTATTTTTTTATCCTGTTGAAAAAATTGCTCATCTCTCTTACTCGTATCGGCTACTCGCATCGGCGCCAAGGGGATGCTAGGGTCAAATCCCGCGCTCACCGGCCTGAACGCCCCGGAGCAGGTCTCCTGAATCATTCAGGAGATCAGAAAACTGCCTGCCATGGGCAGAAATTCCGTGAAGTTTATCATATTTTAAGTCTTGTAAAAAACGGAGCACTGCGGGATGGAGGATGAGACAAAAAAAAGCAGCCGCCGGAGAAGGTTATGGCGGCTGCCGCAGTGCTTGCCAGGAAATTACCACTTCAGCCAGTCATCAGTCTGGACTGCAGTGTCTGCAGGCTTCTCGTCCGCTTTGGCTGCGTCATCCTTCTTCTCTGGCTCTGCGGCCGCATCCTTAGGCTGCTCGCCTGACTGATCCTTTGCATATGCGGAGGCATCCTGTTCACTTCCATCATTCTGCGCTGAATCACCGCCAGCCTGGGCATTCTCGGCGGGGGCAGCCTCGGCAGCATTGCCCCCGGCATTCCCAGAAGCAGCGCCTGCTGCGCTCTCCTGAGCTGCCGCATCTGCGGCAGGAGCGGCTGTGCCATCTGCCTTCTGCCCATCGGAGTCCTTCTGAGGCTCTGAATTCTTGCCTTCATCTGCTGAAGCGCTATCCTCTTTTTGGGAATTCTCAGCAGGGGCAGTTTCACCAGCAGCGCTCCCGGAGGCATCTGAAGCAGCAGCTGCAACGGTATCAGCTTTCTGTTCCTCAGCCTTCTGTTCTTCGGCCTTTGGTTCTTCTGCAGTAGCTTCTTTCTGCTCCTCTGCCTTGGGCTCCTCAGTCTTGGCGTCAGCGGAGCCCTCCTTTACGGACTCACCGGCGGATACCGTATCCGAGCCGAACATGTCGCCGAAATCAACCGTAAACGAGCTGCCGTCTCCAGAGGAGGAGCCGGAGCTCTCCTGCTTCTCATCTTTCTGCTCTGGAGCAGGCGTTTCAGCGGGAGCCGCCGGTTTTTCCTCTGCTGCCGGTGCAGAAGTCTCAGGAGCGGGAGCCTGCTTCTCAGTCTTTGCTTCGGGAGCCGGGGCTTTGGCTGCTGTGCCAGCAGAGCCCTTTTCCCCGGAAGCGTAGGTCTCAGGAGCGGCAGGAGTATCCGACTTGCTCTCATCAGCAGGAGCTGTCCCGGAAGACTCGCCTGACGCATCACTCTTCGCTATGTGACCTGCGGGAGAGTTCCAGAGAGCCTTGTCAGCCTTCTCAGGAGCAGCATCAATTACGAAGTTCGCCGAGAGATCAGCAAGAGTCTTGCCGTCTCTGGTGGCCTGGACGCTTACGGTATGGCTTCCGGCCTTCTTGATGACCTGAGTAATGTTGCGCTCCGATCCCGAGCTCTCGCCGTCAATCTTCCAGGCATAAATGCAGCCTTTCTCACTGATGCAGGCATTGGTGCTGAAGGAGGCAAAGCTTCCCACTGTGCTTACTGAAATAACTGCCTTTTCAGGGGCTTCCGGCTTGTCGCCGCACCCGCCCAGAATAATGGATGACGAGAGGATCATGGCAACAGCTGCCGCAGTCCCGGAAAGATGGAAACAGTTATTCATATAATTATTGACTCCTGCCGCAGTATGCACA
>Ga0256404_1011776_pt1 | contig 11588 bp, 4 predicted proteins | sample RumenRJG_01DNA_FD_185990 | JGI IMG/M metagenome (GOLD analysis project Ga0256404, IMG submission 185990) | Bovine rumen microbial communities from Lethbridge, Alberta, Canada - RJG_01 | ecosystem: Host-associated > Mammals > Digestive system > Stomach > Rumen | place: Canada: Alberta | collected... | reverse complement strand
CCAATACCACAATCTCCCATCAGTTTCTGTAAAGCCCATGAAGCACCAGCAAGCTTCTTTTCAATAGGTCTTTCGATAATGGTGGAGAATTCCTCTTCATCAGCTAACTTAAAGCTGAATCCATCCTGTCCAAGAGACAATAAAGTTCTCAAGTTCAGGATGTTCATCTAAAAAGAACTGCTTGAACTTAATTACACCGTATTTATCGCCACCAGTAACAGTACCAATAGTCTTCTGACTGTCTCTAACAGAACGCTTCTTCACTTTATCGTAGTGGTGAGTATAAGTCTGTACATAGTAGTAAGTACCACTCTTAGAGTTAACAATACCAAGTTTGGCGCAAGGAAGTTTTGGAACTGGAATTTGAGGCATAATGTTACCTTTAACTATCTCATACAATTATGAGATAGTATATCACAGACAAAAAGAAAGGGAAAGTCTTAAATCGCCTTTCCCTTGCTGTTTTGACCGGTTTTTTAGTTTTTTACATTTCCTTATGGCATACTTTTCTACAAAATCCGAGTACCTTCTACCTATAACTTCTCATCAAGCGAAAGTATTCATATTCCAATACATAACTTAACTTTTCTTATTTTTATGATTAGTGCGTATATTTATAATACTAATCGTTATATTTGTGTTAATATACCTATATACTTAAATAGCAAAAGCGAATCGTTAAACAATACAATAAATTCTTATTTTTAGACCTAATTAGCATCAAATGATCTTGCTCTAGGTTAAGCTTTTCTCATGACAATTAAGAGGAGCCTTAAAATGTTAATGAATGTAATTAACTCAAACGACTTAAGCACATTAGCTTTAATCTGTTCTCAAGTCATTCAAAAACTCACTCCTCCTAATAATGGCAATCCATTTGCTTTTGAAAAAGTAATTGTTATGAACAAGGGTATGCAAACCTACCTTCAGCAGGAAATTGCAAAACAAAATGGGGTTTGCTCTGGTATTGATTTTGAACAAGTATGGGCTTTTATCTGGTCATTGCATAAAAACTTAAATAATGCAGATTCATCCAACCGTTTTTCTCATGAGCATATGACATGGTCAATCTTTTCTTTGATGGATGAAATTTCAAAAAGCGATGATCCTATCTACGAGCCAATGAAAGAATATCTAAATCTTGATACATCTATTGAGAAGACTGAAAAGGCATACCAACTGTGTGGTGCAATTGCTGATACCTTTGATCAATATCAGATGTATCGCCCAGATTGGATTCTAGCTTGGAATAAGTTTGATGATTCCGTTTTTGATGCAGTATCTGTTGAAGATGGAAAATATAAGGTTGCACCTGGTTCTGTATTGGCAGATTGGATTGCAAAAGCAACTTCTAGTAAATATAAGGAGAGTGGTGCAAAATCAACTTCAAGAAAAGATAATGCTGTTCGTTCTATCGTAGGTAATATCTGGCAGATTAAACTGTGGACAAAACTTAAAGGCAATCTAGAAAAAACTAACAATGAAGCAAATCTATGGGATAGAGCAACAGTTGTAAGTAATCTAATTCAAAAGTTAGAAGTAATGCAAAGCGATCCTGCAACTATAGATTACTCAAAAATGCCAAAGCGAGTCTTTATCTTTGGTGTTACTGCTCTTCCTACTCAGGTTATACAGTTATTCGCTGCTCTTGGAAAGATAATTCCTGTTTTCTTTATGAACTTAAATCCATGTCAGGAATATTGGGGAGACATGCGCTCAGAGAAAGTAAACTGGAAATGGGAAAAAGAGCAGATTGTAAAGTATCTAAGATCAAATGCCTTAAAAGATAAATATGAGCTAGATATTAAAGGTGTACATGGCTTTGATCTTTCTTCTGCAAAAGAAGATGCTTATTACGAAAACTTTTATAAAAACTATGAGAATGACGAACTTGTAGATGGAAATCCTCTTTTAATCTCACTAGGAAAACAAGGAAGAGATACCTTAAATACGCTTTTGTCACAAGAAGATGCTGTTGATGTCACTCAAGCCTTTGTCGACAGGAAAAATGGGAAAGATGAAAAGATTAATGATGATCTTTCAGATTTATCTGTACTGGATACCTTAAAACAGCGTTTGTTAACTCTAGATGGCAAAGGTGTTCATTTAATTAAAGACAATGACAGATCATTCCAAATTAGATCATGTCATACACCAATGCGTGAGATTGAGATCTTACGTGATGAGATCTTATCTACAATTAAAAAGGAAAAAGACGATTCTGGTAAAGCAACAGCTCCTCGAGACATGCTAGTCATGATGCCTGATATTGAGAGTTATGCTCCTTTAATTGAAGCTGTCTTTGGTTCTGTTAATCGAGACGATCCTGATTTCATCCCTTACTCAATTTGCGATAAGACCGTACGCTCATCAAGCAAGATTGCTGATGCTGTGGTGCAGTTACTCTCTATTGGTAATAAAGGAATAACTGCGAATTTGATTTCAGATCTTTTATCCGTAGATGCAATCGCTAACAAGTTTGGAATTACAGTTGATGATTTATCTGTGATTGAAAATTGGCTAGCAGGAGCAAAAGTTCATTGGGGATTAGATGAGCAAGAGGTTAAAGAGAATTTAAATTTTGCAGATGAGAATAAAGAACCTTTGCCATGGACTTTAGAGGCTGGACTTAACCGTCTGTTAAAAGGCTTTATGCTAGGTTCAGGATCTGATACTGACGGATATGATGATATCGACACTGGTGATTTTGAACTACTTAACAAGTTCTGTGAATTTGTGGATAAGATAAAACAGATTAGAGATGAGTTCTCTCCAAATCTGAATATCACCACTTTAGAGTGGACACAAAAACTTCAGGTGTTGCTGTTAGACAATTTCTTCGTATTAGACGATGATTCTAAAGAAGAGGTTGAAGCAATCAGTCAGATCCTCTCTGAGATGAACGAGGCAGTTAATAACTTAAAGGGTAGCGAAAGTTCTCAAGAAAACAGTGAGAACGACAGTCTTTTTGATGAAGGTGTTCGCTCTAATATCAAGATTAAGCTACCTGTCTTTAGAGCAAAACTAATCCACGCCTTTGGTAACGACAGAGACTCATCAAGATACTTACGTGGTGGTTTAATCTTCTGCTCATTGATGCCAATGAGAGCCGTTCCTTTTAAACATATCTACATCTTAGGTTTAAATGACGATGCCTTCCCTAGAAAAGACACAACCCCAAGATTTAACTTAATGGGAGTTAAGTCCTTATCTAGGATCAATGACAGATCATTATCAATTGATGACAGATATATCTTCTTAGAAGCAATTCTGTCTGCTGAAAAGAGTTTGTATCTCTCTTATTTAGGTGAGTCACCAATCGATAAGACTCAAAAGAATCCATCTACAGTAATTACTGAGCTTGAAGATTATTTAGGTGATAATTTTACAGTTCCAAATTCAGATCCAAATAACAGTGAAGAAAATCGCAAGAACGTATTGAAGCGGCTTTTCAGACAGGAACGTTTAAATTCTTATGATTTGATCAATTATCAAAAAGAAAGTTCTGACAGTTTAAAGCTGTACCCTTCTTTTAACAAAACTGCTTTTTGGAAGATGGATATTAGTGAAAATGGTTTACCAACAGAAAAAGATAAAAAGATCCCTATAGGTTGTTTAGGGAACTCACAAGATAAAAATCCTTGGAATATAACTTTGCAACCTAACATTACTGTTTCAATAAGTGACTTAAAGAATGCGCTTTTAAATCCATGTAAGTCTTTCTTAAAATCAAGATTGAATATCAAGTTGGATTTGAAAAATCAGATTAAGCTAAATGATGAGGAGCCTTTCTCTCTTGATAACCTTGATAAATCAGACATCTTAAGAGAAATCATAGAATCAGAAAAGATTTCTTCAGATAAATCTATTGATGAGATTTTAGAAAAGCATACTCAAAAAGGTGAATTACCTTATGACATTTTTAATAGCAAGACAGTAAATGAAATAAAAGATTCTCTAAATAAATTTTCTGATAGTCTTATTGGAATGACTCAAACTGACATTTACTCAGAACAGCAATTTAGTAAGTCTCTAAAGGTAAACGGTTATACCGTAACTTTTGCAGGAGAGCTTCCAAAGCGCTCTGATCTTTTAATGGATTTTATGTCAAATCCTGATAGTGAAAATGCAGGTATGATGGTAGAGACCTTTTTAAGACTCCTCGCTTATAAATATGTTCAATCAACATCAATTCCTCAGCAAGCTCAAAAGATAAGAATCGTTAATAAAAATTTTGAGTCCTATGATGTTGATGGATCTAAATTCAATGAGCTTTTAAAAGATCGTGGTATTACACCAGATGATATCCTAGAAAGATTTATTGAATTTTATTTAACAGCAAATCTAATTCCTATACCTTTGTGTAAAAGTGTTTTCAAAGATTTTGCTTCTGAAAAATCAAAAAGAACCAATCCTAATAAGACAAAAACCCCAGATTGGGAAGAGCCTGTATTAAGTGATTATCTTGCTACAGCAGTAGCCGATAAAACTTTTAATGATTACTTTAACGATTCTTATAACAGTTATGCTGAAGCTAAATACCTTTTCGGTTGCGACAAAACGTTTTTAGAACCACAGTATCTAAGTGCATCCCAAATAGAAGAAGCAAACAAAATGTTAGAGTTATTTTCAACTATGATTTTTGAAGTAGCTTCTAAACGAAATAATACAATGAACTAAAAAATCAGGGAAAGAACAAATGATGGCAAGTGAAAATTTGAAAAATAAAAACTTAAATAAACCTGATCCTCTTGAGATTAAGACCTTTGATTTGAATAGTTCATCAATGATTGAGGCATCTGCAGGAACTGGTAAGACTTTTACCATTAGTAATCTAGTGGTACGTCTTTTATTGGAAGGATTAAAAAAGGGAAAAGGAGAAAATGCTACTCCTTTAGATATAGAAGATATCCTAGTAGTTACTTTTACTAATGCAGCTGCTTCTGATTTAAGAGCAAGAATTTTAGAAAAAATTCATACATGCAGAGTTTTATTTGAAGCTATAGGTAAAGGTCAAAAGACTGTAGATAGTTTAGACGAAAATGATCCTCTAAAAGATATTGTTGAGCTTTATTTAAAAGACAAGTTAAAAGTTAAAGATAGTCTTGAAAATAATAATGCTGTGGATATTGTTATCCAGAAAAAGCAAGCCATCCTTTATTCAAGATTATTAATAAGAGCAGAGCGCTCAATTGATAAAGCCTCAATTAGTACCATTCACTCATTCTGTAATAAGGCATTAAATCAAATTTACTCTTTTGAAGCTGGCAGAGCTTTTAATGTAGAGCTTACAAACGATGTTGAAGAAGAGAAAAGGGAAGCAGCTTTTACAGTATGGAGAGATTTATTTTATAAGGACTCAGACTTTAACAAACATCTTCTTTTAGAGTTATTAGATAAAGATTCTCCTCTGAGCTTTAAAAAGACAGTAGCCAATCTAGACCGAGTAAGACTTATCAACGATGCAAAGGGATATTTTGGTTTTTCTTTAAAGTCTTACTATCAATCTTCAGAAAAACTGCAAAAAACGCCAATTGCTAGACTTAACTACCTATTAGATGCTGTAGAAAAAGATATTGCTTCAATAAATGAAGAGCATGCTCAGGACATACAGATAGTAGAAAAATATAAGGATGAAGTCTTTGCTGCTAATGGTGACCCTGGTTCTCTTTATGAATTAGCTAAAGGCGAACCTAAAAAAAATCCCATCAAGAGAGAGGTAAAGAGCATATTAAAGAGCCTCTTAGCCAATACCGTTTCTGGTAAATTCAACTCCGTTAATTTTGGAGAAGAAATTAGTAAAAATGTAAAAGATTACGATTTCAAAGAATTTTATAAAGAAGATAGTAATTTTGTAAGCGGAAAAAAAGGTTATGCTTTTGCTAGGTTAGATGAGATATCTGAATTTGAAAAAGCTTCTAGATCTGTAATTATTTTAGCTCATGACATACAAACAAATATAGATTTAATAAAAAAAGAACTAGAGTATTTAGTCTCAATCATGATGATTAAGAAATCAGATGCTCTATGTGAAAGGGATAATCTAATTTCTAATAATGAAGTCTTAAGGCAATTAGCTGTCGCTTTAACTAAAGAAAAAAATAGAGGAGATGTCTTAGCATCATTATTAAGAAAACGCTATCCAATTGCCATGATCGATGAGTTCCAAGATACCGATCCTGTTCAATTTACAGTCTTTAGTAAACTCTACCTTAATCAAGATGCGGTTAATAGCAATGCTCATTGTTATTTAATTGGTGATCCTAAACAGTCTATTTATAAGTTCAGAGGCTCTGATATCAACTCTTACAATGAGGCAAAATCTCAAATTGAAAAAATTGGTGGTTGTATCTATACCCTTGGAACCAACTTCCGCTCAAATGCTAATGTTGTAAAAGCAGTAAATGAGATTTTTGCACAAGTAAAAGATGAAAGTGACAGTAATTATGTTGCTAAACCTTTTGATTACAATGATTCTTATTCTGAAAAAACTCCTAGCAACATTAAATTTGAGCCAGTAATAGCTTCTCCTAATTCTGCAAAATCAAGTTTCTATTTTGATATTCCTAAAGAAGATAACCAAGTAGCATCTGACGAAAATCTGTCTGATACTTCCGAAAACAACACATCAGTCTGCAACTTTGTAAGAAAAATAGAATTTAATGATAAAACTAAAGCTGAAGTGCTAATGCAGGCAATATCCAAAAGTGTAGCTTTGGAAGTAAAGCGATGCCTTCTATATGGAAAAATAAATTCTAAAGGTAATGTAAGAGCTGTCAAACCAAGTGATATTGCTATCTTGGTAAGCAATAAAAATGAAAATAAAGCTATTCAAGATGCCTTAAAAGAGCTATCTATACAGTCTGTTTATTTCTCAGATGACGAGTCTGTATTAAGCTCTTCATCACAAAGTAAAAGCTACAGTAATAGCTCCGATGATACCAAAAAAGCATCAGTAGAAGCCGAGAATATAATCTATTTAATGGAAGCTATTTGTAATAGCACTAATGCCTCTAAAGTTTATAGACTATTAGGTTCATCTTTATTGAGTCTTACAAGAGAAGAATTTATTCAAAAGACAGATTCTTTTGAGTTTGATGATGAAATTTCCCTTTTAAGAGAGTGTGGAAATAAATGGGAAAGTTATGGTTTCATTACTGCATTTTTATATTATTTGAACAAACATGATTTGTTAAAAACAATGCTAAATGCAGAAAATGGTGAGCGAGCACTATCAAATTATTTTCAAATTGCAGAGATTATTCAATCTATAAATTCAAAAGTCATAGGTTCTAATGCTCAGTTACTTTGGTTTAAAGATCTTGTTCTAAATGGTAACAGTGATTTATCTGATGATGTAACTAAAAAGCACCTAGAGTCAGAACAGTCATTAGTAAAAATTTATACCATTCACAAATCAAAAGGTTTGCAATATCCAATTGTTTTCTCTCCTTTCTTATTTGGAACGACTAATTATGACAAAGATGGTATTTACTATGACCCACATGACAGGCATGTAAGTTTGTCATTAAATCCAAGTGAACCAGTCAATGGTACAGCTATTAGTGAACTTGAAAAAGTAGCCTCTTTGCAGGAAAAAGTAAGATTGCTTTATGTTGATTTGACCAGAGCTCAATTAGCAAATTTTGTATTTCTTCCTGTTTATCTTGGTGAGAAAAAAAATGATACAAAGAGTGCATTAAGAGCTATTGCAACTCCAAAAGAGGGAGAGCTTCTAAAGGCCCTAGATTCTGAAGAATTGTTTACAAATTTAAATAAATTCGACAACGAAAGTGATCCTGATAATGAAAAGTTAATTGCAGCTAAAGTTAAAGTTGAATCTCAATGTAGTGAGAAAATTGATGAGCCTTCATCTCTTGATAAGGGATCTGTTGATAACAGCTTTACTGTAACTTCATATTCAGCAATTACTAGTGGTGCTCATAATGACATGTTTGCATCAGACATTGATGAAAAAGAAATTGAACCTGATGCAAATGATCTTGAGGAAGATATCTCTAATGAAGAGCGCAATCTTATTAACTTTACCTTCTCAAGAGGAAGTGCAGCAGGTTCTTTCTTACATAAGCTTTTAGAAATAGTTTTATCAAGAAATGATGTGAACAAAGAAGATCAGGATTCTATATATCAATTTGTTAACTCACAGCTTAAATACGATTATTACCATTTAATCTCAAATCAAGGTAATGAAAAGATTTGTGCTTTGGCCTCTTGGTTAAATAACATTCTAAATGCAAATCTCTTACCTGAGAGTAGCAAAAACGATCATTTAAAACTATCAGACTTAACTCCTGACAATTGCGCAAGGGAGCTTGACTATTACCTGCCTTGTAAAGACTTTAAAGTAAAAGTCTTAAATAAACTTTGTCATGAATTTTATGCAAAGGTTGTAAAAGATAACAACTTAAGTCATATACCTGATTTGCCTGATCTTAAGAAAAGTAACTTTAAAGGCTTTATGAAAGGAAGCTTGGATTTAGTTGCTAAATTTACAACTAAACAAGGTGATAAGTTCTTCATGATTGACTACAAGTCAAATTACTTAGGAGATAGCTTTGGTGATTATACTCAAGATAGTATCTTAAAGTCGATTTTTGAAGCCCGCTATGATGTGCAGATCTTATTCTACTCTCTTGCTTTGTACAGATTTTTAAAGTGTACTCTTCATGATTTTTTATATGAAAAAGACTTCGGAGGCGTGATGTATCTGTATTTAAGAGGTATGAATAGTAATAATACGGTAAGTCCAGGCCAGTTCTATGTAAGACCATCCGAAGAACTAATCAAACGTTTAAGTGATTTGTTTGATGGTATTGAAGACAACAATCATGAGTAGAGGAAAGTATGAAAAAGATCATAACTGAAGATTATCTAGATAGTTTTATCTCTTCTTATGAAGACGCCTCTATTAGTGTTGAGGCTTTTATCGATGAGTGTAGGACTTTCCCTTTTGTAAAACCAATTGTTATTGCTTTAGCAGAGCAATATTTAAAAACATATAAAGAGCTTTTTACCAAAGCGCATATGTTCTGGTTGATGACCTTGTCTTTAAAATTAGAAGATGGCGATATTTGTGTAAAAATTGATGAAAATAGCCTGAAAGGTCTTATTTTTGACAAAATTTGCTCAAATTTATATGAAAATGATGAATTTTCAGCAGAACTTGTAAAAGAACTTGAGCAGAAAATACAGGCTTTTGTACAACGGGTGGTTACATCAAGTAAAGAAGAACTTTTAAAGGTTAAAAATCCGATTGTAAGTGATGATTTAAATGACAAAGCTCCTTTGTTTGTTTATGCTCCTAACACAGAGCAAGAGCGAATTTACTTTAGAAGTTTCTATGTTTACGAGCATTGCGCATCATCTTTTGTAAAAGAAAAAAGTCATAGTAAAACTGAATATTGTCAAAGTGAAATAGACTATTTGAAAAATGCTCTGAGCATTCTGTTTGATGATAGTAATGCCAAGGTAAATTGGCAGAAGGTTGCAGCAGCCTCTTCTTATCTGTCAGATTTCTCGGTGATTTGCGGAGGACCTGGTACTGGTAAGACTACCACAGTGTTAAAACTTCTGATGTTGTTGCTTGCAAAAGATCCTGATGAACATAAGCAGATCTTGTTGTGTGCTCCTACAGGAAAAGCTGCAACTAGAATGGTTGAGTCCATTGAAGGTCAGTTACAAAAAGGAAGTGACTTTCTAAAGACCTTTAAGCTACTCTGCGATGATAATCATGTTCAAGAGTCTCAAAAACTTCTAGACATGATCCCAAAAACTGCAACTACTGTTCATAAGTGCATCAAGGTTATTCCTCATAAAGAGAAACCTGTATACAACGAGAGTAACCCACTACCTTGTGATATTTTGGTTGTAGATGAAGTTTCTATGATCTCTTTAAGCCTGTTTGCAAAATTGATAAAAGCAATTGGTCCTAATACCAAAGTCATCCTCTTAGGAGATAAAGATCAGCTGTTCTCAGTTGAACCTGGTACTGTCTTTTCAGATCTCTGTTCTGTGCTAAATCAGAAAAATCCAATTTCAAAAGCAAAATTAAAGCTATTATCAGAGATCACTTCTTATTCAGAAGATTCTCTATTGCAGAAAAATGGTCTGGGTTACAACATTTCAGAAAATGTATCAATGTTAGTAGAGTCCCATCGTTTCAAGTCCACCTCAAAGTTAGGTTTGCTTGCAACAAGAGTAAATCAGATCACTGAAGACAACAAAAATGAAGTTGATAGTTGGTACAAAGACGAGAACTTAATTACAGAGAATAAGAGTGATAAAGAGCTATTTGATAAAGATGCTGAGGTATGTTCTATCTTTATCAATGACAAATCAAGAGTTGGTCTTCGATCAATGTCTTCAAGGATCTCAATAGAGAGTCAAAAGTTTTTAAGCGCTAAAGATGAGTTTCTCTCATACTTGAGCGAATTGAATTTCATTGTCAGAAATGAGGATGAGGCAAAAATAGCATTTGAGCGTTTAAATCATTACAGAATTCTCTGTGCTAATAGAAATGGTCCGCTGGGAACCGTAGAGATCAACAAAAAGGTAAATTCTGATGTCCAAACATTTTTGAAAAAGTCAAAATTAAATTTCAGATATGATCCTGAGGATTTCTATCCTGGAAAGGTAATTCTGATTACCAAGAATGACTCTTTCTTGAATGTAGATAACGGTGATGTTGGCTTTGTGGCATTTTCTACCGAAGATGACAAAGCTGAAAATCGTTTAAAAGTATTCTTCCCTCCAAAGGATGGTTCTTTAAAACAAGATAAGCTGTATGGCTCTATACGTGTGATAAGTCCAGAAAGATTAGGTGACTATGAATCAGGCTTTGCTATGACTATTCACAAATCACAGGGTAGTGAGTACTCATACGTATGCATGGTTTTATGTGCAACCTATAATCCTGTATTAACTAAAGAGCTGATCTACACAGGTCTTACCAGAGCTAAGTCAAAAGACATTTCAGTCGGAAATGAAATAGTAACAGTAGGTGGTAAGGTATCAATCATTACTGATAAAGAGCTGTTCAAAGAATGCGTTGTAAAACAGGTTCACAGAGAAAGTGGTTTGTCTGTAATGCTAGGTGATGACATTGAATCTTAGAAAGTAAAATCGATAAGAGCATAAGTCAAAGAAAGAGCCAAACGAAAATTGTTTGATGGTAGAGGGTAGAGCTTAACGTTCTACCTTCTTTTGTTTGAATTATAGAAAAAGAGCAAAATTGCCTGTCTAAGTTCAAAGTGAAATTGGATCCTAGACAGTGAAAATCATCAGAAAACTTTGATGATTAATCGTCCATTAATCTTTGAGAATAAATTTGATTAATCAGAAAAATGAACTAAACTTAAAAATGCACTCACGAATAAGCTTAAAGCTAAATAGCATAAACAAGCGGTTCTAGTGGGTGGTAGATATTAATGGGCTGAAAAAAGTTGAAAAATTAATAAAAAATAATTTGACAACAATCAAAAAAAGTCTATAATGCATTTCCGTTGTCACGAACGACAACACAAAAAATAAAACTCAAGCAGTTTTATAAAAGTTCTTTAAAAACAAGT